>Ga0209475_10004309_pt1 | contig 12314 bp, 8 predicted proteins | sample tdDd471_FD_187128 | JGI IMG/M metagenome (GOLD analysis project Ga0209475, IMG submission 187128) | Marine sediment microbial communities from the Atlantic coast under amendment with organic carbon and nitrate - tdDd47.1 (SPAdes)... | ecosystem: Environmental > Aquatic > Marine > Coastal >...
CGCCGACCCGCTGGCGGGGCTGGCGGTGGCGGCCGACGCGGACAGCCTGGTCCTGGTGAGCAAGGCCGACCTGTTGGCCGACGCGGACGCGACCGCCGCCCGGTTGGCGGACACCCTCGGAAGTCCAGTGATGGCGGTGTCGGCGACCGGCGGCGCCGGGCTGGCGGCGGTGGTGGAGACGTTGACCCGGGCGGTCGCCGAGCGGTTCGCCGAGACCGGCGCCCCGGTCCTGACCCGCGCCCGCCATAGGCTGGCGCTGGAGGCCTGCGTCGAGGCGCTGGATAGGGCGCGGGCGGCGGCCCTGCCGGAATTGATCGCCGAGGATCTGCGCCTGGCCCTGCGGTCGCTGGGACGGATCACCGGCAAGGTCGATGTGGAGGATCTGCTGGACGTGGTCTTCCGCGATTTCTGCATCGGCAAATAGGCGCGGGCCCGGTGTTTCACGTGAAACCGGGGTCGGCCGGTGTCGGGCCTTATGTCCCGTCGGGCTTTGACTCGCTCCCGCCCCGATCCTATTTTCGCGCCCATGACGGACAACGACACCAGCGATAGGGGGACCCGGGCCGGCCATGACGTGATCGTGGTCGGCGGTGGCCATGCAGGCTGCGAGGCCGCGGCCGCGGCGGCGCGGATGGGCGCCCGGACCCTGCTGGTGACCCATCGCCTGGACCGGATCGGCGAGATGTCCTGCAACCCGGCCATCGGCGGGCTGGGCAAGGGCCATCTGGTGCGCGAGATCGACGCCCTGGACGGGGTGATGGGGCGGGTGATCGACCGGGCCGGCATCCAGTTCCGGCTTCTCAACCGGTCCAAGGGGCCGGCGGTGCGCGGGCCGCGCGCCCAGGCGGACCGGGCGCTGTACCGCCGGGAAATGGCAGCGGCGCTGACGGCGCAGGACGGGCTGGAGCTGCGTGCCGCCGCGATCGAAGATCTGGCGCTCGACCGGGCCGGGCGGGTCGTCGGGGTCGTCACGGCGGACGGCGAAACCCTGTCGTCCGGCGCGGTCGTCCTGACCACCGGCACGTTCCTGCGGGGCCGCATCCATATCGGGGACACCAGTTTCGCCGCCGGGCGCATGGGCGAGGCGCCGGCGGTCGGCCTGTCCGACACCCTGGCGCGGGCGGGGTTCGCGCTCGGCCGGCTGAAGACCGGCACGCCGCCGCGCCTGGACGGGCGAACCATCGATTGGGCGGCGCTGGAGGAGCAGAAGGGCGACGACCCGCCAATGCCTTTTTCGGAACTGACCGACCGGATTACAACGCCGCAGATCTCCTGCCATCTGACGGCGACGACCCCGGCCAGCCACGACTTGATCCGCGCCAATTTGGCCCGGTCGGCGATCTATGGCGGGCATATCGACAGCACCGGGCCGCGCTACTGTCCGTCCATCGAGGACAAGGTGGTCCGGTTCGCGGACCGCGACTCCCATACGTTGTTTCTGGAGCCGGAGGGGCTGGCGGACGACACCGTCTATCCCAACGGGATCTCGACCTCGTTGCCCGAAGAGGTGCAGGCGGCCATCCTCAAAACCATTCCGGGTCTGGAACGGGCGGCGATGCGCCGACCCGGCTATGCCATCGAATATGATTTCGTCGACCCGCGCGAGTTGGACCCGACCTTGCAGACCCGCCGTCTGCCGGGGCTGTATCTCGCCGGCCAGATTAACGGGACCACCGGATATGAAGAAGCCGCCGCCCAAGGGCTGATGGCGGGGCTCAACGCGGCGGCGGCGGCCGGGGGCGGGGACGGGGTCCTGCTCGACCGGGCCGACGCCTATATCGGCGTGATGATCGACGATCTGGTGACCCGAGGAACCCGCGAACCCTATCGGATGTTCACCTCGCGGGCCGAATACCGGCTGTTGCTGCGCGCCGACAATGCCGACCAGCGCCTGACCCCCAAGGGCCTCGCCCTCGGCTGCGTCGGGCGGGCGCGGGCGCGGGCCTTCGCCGCCAAGGACGAAGCGCTGGCGGCGGGACGCGCGATTCTCGCCCGTCATGCCGCCACCCCCAACGCCCTGGCCGCCGAGGGCCTGTCCGTGCGGCAGGATGGGGTTCGGCGGACCGCCGCGGATTTGCTGGCCTTTCCCGAGATCGACCTGGACCGCCTGGCCCGGATCTGGCCGGAGGTCGGGGAGATCCCCGACAATATCGGGGCCCAGCTCGAGATCGAGGCGGCCTATGCGGCCTATCTGGCGCGCCAGGAGGCGGACATCGCCGCCTACCGCCGCGACGAGACCCTGCGCCTGCCGAGCGATCTGGATTTCGCCGGGATCGGCGGCCTGTCGGCGGAAGTTCGCCAGAAGCTGGACGCCGCCCGCCCGGCGACCATCGGCGCCGCCGGCCGCATCCCCGGCGTCACCCCCGCCGCCCTGACCGCCCTGCTGCGCCATGTGAAGGCCGGCGGACGGGGCGGGGGACCGGATCGGGCCAAGGCGTCGGCCGCGGATGGGTGAACCGCCGCCCGTCGCGCGCTGTCGCGCGCCCGCCTGTCGCCGCCGGCACGCCGTCGGCGGTGGGCAGGCCGCGCGGTGCCCGACATGACCGACCCGCTGACCCGCGACGGTTTCCAGACGGCAACGGGTGTTTCACGTGAAACATGCGACCGGCTCGCCGCCCATGAAGCCCTATTGCGGCGCTGGCAGCGCGCCATCAATCTGGTCGCGCGGGATAGCCTGCGCGACCCCTGGCGACGCCACTATCTTGACTCCGCCCAACTCGCGCCCCTGATCCCCGAGCGTGCCGCGCGGCTGGTGGATATCGGCAGCGGCGCCGGATTCCCGGGGCTGATCCTCGCCCTCGTCACCGGCCGGACCGTCGATCTGGTCGAGAGCGACGGCCGGAAATGCGCCTTCCTGCGGGAGGCGGCGCGGGTGACCGAGGCCCCGGTCCGCGTCCATGAGGGCCGGATCGACGCGGCCGCGATCACGGACGCCGGTCTGGTCACCGCCCGCGCTCTCGCGCCGCTGGACCGATTATGCGCCCTCGCGGCGCCGCTCCTGGCGCCCGATGGCGTTTGTTTGTTCCTCAAGGGCCGGACCGTCGCGGAGGAATTGACCGCCGCCAAAAAAAGATGGAAGATGCGGGTCGAACGGGTCCCGAGCCGCTCGGACCCCGCAGGTGTCATCCTTCGCCTGGGAGATTTGCGCCCTGTCTGAAACCGGACGACACGCCCCGCCCTCCGAATTTGGTGCCACCAACCCGGCCGAGCCGGCGGAGACGCTGCCGCCCCGGGGGACGGCCGAGCCAATCGTCGGCGCCGCCACGCGGATCATCGCCATCGCCAACCAGAAGGGCGGCGTCGGCAAGACGACTACCGCGATCAATCTGGCGACGGCGCTTGCCGCGGTCGGCAAGCGGGTGCTGGTGGTCGATCTCGACCCCCAGGGCAATGCCAGCACCGGGCTCGGCCTGACCCGGCGGGAACGCCGCCAATCGATCTATGACGTGCTGCTGGGCAGGGCGGCCCTTGCGCAAGTGGCGGTCCCGACCGACGTGCCCGGCCTGCTGTTGGCGCCGTCCAACATGGATCTGTCGGGCGCCGAGATCGAGCTGGTGGACCTGCCGCGCCGCGAATACCGGCTGCGCGACGCCCTCGCGGCGCCGGGAACGGGAACGCCGTTCGACTATCTGCTGATCGACTGTCCGCCGGCCCTGGGCCTCTTGACCCTCAACGCCCTGGTCGCCGCCCAGGCGCTGGTCGTGCCCCTGCAATGCGAGTTCTTCGCGCTGGAAGGGCTGAGCCATCTGATCAAGACCGTCGAGCGGGTGCGCCGCACCCTCAACCCGACCCTAGATATACAAGGTGTTGTGTTGACCATGTATGATATCCGCAACAACTTGAGTTCGATGGTCGCGAAGGATGTGCGCGACTTCTTCGGCGGCAAGGTCTATCAGACCCAGATCCCCCGCAATGTCCGGGTGTCGGAGGCACCGTCCCACGGCAAGCCGGTCCTGTTGTACGATCTGCATTGCGCCGGCGCCCGCGCCTATATCGGGCTCGCGCGCGAGCTGCTTGCCCAAGAGGCCGCCCAAGCCGGCGCCGTGCCCGCGCCGGAAGCGGGCGCCGCATGAGCGACGACCGCCAGCCGCATAATCTGGGGCGGGGCCTGTCGGCCCTGTTCCAGGACGAGGGCGAGGACTACGCCTCCCTCGACCAGGTTCGCCAGACCAAGATGGTGCCGGTCGAATTCCTGTCGCCGGGCCGCTTCCAGCCGCGTCACCGGTTCGAATCCGGCGATATGGACTCGCTTGTCGCCTCGGTCCGCGAACGGGGCGTTCTCCAGCCGATCCTGGTTCGCCGGTCCCCGGACTCCGCCAGCAGCTTCGAGATCGTCGCCGGCGAGCGGCGCTGGCGCGCCGCCCAGCTCGCCCAGCTTCACGAGGTGCCGGTCCTGGTCCGCGAGCTGTCGGACGAGGAAGCGCTGGAAATCGCCCTGGTCGAGAATATCCAGCGCGCCGACCTGACCGCCATCGAGGAAGCGCGCGGCTATCAACGGCTGTTGGACGAGTTCGGCTATACCAACCAGGCCCTGGGCAAGGCGGTCGGCAAGAGCCGCAGCCATGTCGCCAACATGATCCGCCTGCTCGACCTGCCCGAACCGGTGCGTGACATGGTCGAGGACGGGCAGCTATCCGCCGGCCATGCGCGGGCTCTGATCGGCGCCGCGGATCCGCTGGCCTTGGCCCGAACGGTGGTGACGCGCGGCTTGAATGTGCGCCAGGCCGAGGCGCTGGCCCGCGCGGAGAAGCGCCCGGCCAAGCCGCGCAAGGCCCCGGCGGCCAAGGATGTGGACACGGCGCGGCTGGAACGGGATCTGTCCCAGCTGCTCGGCCTCAAGGTTTCGATCGAGCTGCGCGGCGAGGGCGGCGTCCTCGCCATCCGCTACGATACCCTCGACCAGCTCGACGACGTTCTCCATCGCCTGCAAGGCCGGCCGACCCCTTAATCGTTTCACTGCTGAACTGACGGCGCCGGGAACGCGGCCGGGCGTTGTTACCGGGCGTGCGCGGAGACGCGGCCGCCACCTTGGCGGCGGCGTTGCTGCGCCGCCAGTGTGGCGAGCTGCATCAGGGCGCGGCCGCAGATCGCCTCGGCCGGCGCGTCGGCCGACTTGCAGGCCAGTTCGGCCTCGCCGAGCCGCATCAAGGCGGCGCCCGCCCGTTCCGGCGACCAGAGGCCGATCTGGCCGCGGAAGCGCGTCTTGACCTTGAAGAAGACCGGCGGCCGCAAGGCTGCCATCGCCTGATCGGCGGCCTTTCCGGCCGCGACCAGCGCGCTCGCCAATTGCAGCCGTTGAAAATGGCGCTGGGCGGCGCGCAGCACCGCGATCGGCGCGGTTCCGTCCCGATAGGCCCGCTCCAGCGCCCGGTCCAGGCCCGCCGCGTCGCCGTCGCCGGCGGCCAGGACCACCGCCTCCAGATCGACCGCCGCCGAATCGCCCAGCGCCGCCTCCACATCGGCGATCTCGATCCGGCCGCCGCGCCCGGCATAGAGGGCGAGCTTCTCGACCTCGCCCCGGTTGACGCCGCGATCGGGGCCCAGCCGCGCCGCCACATAGGCGAGGGCGTCCGCGCCGATGGCGACGTCTTGCGCGGATAATGTTTCGCGGGCGAAACGTTCCAGGTCGGCGCCCTCGTCGGCGTAACACGGCAAGGCCGCGGCGTTGGCGGCGCCCTCGAACAGGCGCCGCAGCTTGGCGCGCGGCCCCAGATCGCCGCCCTCGACCAGGATCAGGGCGTCGCCGCCGCCATCGGCGGCCGCCGCCGTCAGATAGGCCTCGATCGGGCCGGCCGCCGCGTCGCCCGCCTCGCGCAGCCGCACCACCCGCCGCCCGCCGCCGAAGGCAAGCGCCCGCGCCTCGTCGGACAGGCGCGCCGGGTCGTCGCGCAGGGTCGCCATATCGAGCTCGGCCAGCCGGAACGGATCGTCGGGCGTGTCCAGGACGGTCGCGGTCAACCGGGCCAGCCTTTCACTCACCAGCCCCCGATCCGGACCGTAGACGAGGATCGCCAGCGCCGCCGGATCGGGCGACGCCGCGAAGGCCTCGGCCCGGCGCGCCGCGATCTTCATCCGCCGGCGGACCGCCGGTCGAGGAAGAAGCCGCTCACCCGCACGGTGATTTCGTCGGCCAGGACGCGGACGGCGCGGGTCTGGGCGTCGCGTTCGGCGCTGAGGGTACCGAAATCGGAATCCAACACGTTGTAGCTGCTGGTCGCCCGGGCCTTTCCCGTCATCAAGGGCGCGCCGGTCTCGGCGTCGACCAGCCGGAATATGGCGGAAACCAGAAGATTGGCCCGTGCCGTCGTTTCGTCCTTGCGGATCGCGAGCCGGCGGGTGCTCTCGCTGACGCCGATCTCCAGCCGGTAGAGCGGCCGCGCCGGCTGGCCGCCGCGGTTCATCCGATCGCGCAGGGCGTTGTGCAGCTCCTGTCCGAGCCGGTCCGAAATGAGCGCGATCCGGACCCGTTCCAGATCCGCCGCCACCGATCCGTCCGCCGTGGTGCCGTACAGCGGCTGAAAGCCGCAGCCGGCGAGGACCGCGACAAGCAGGACGACGGCCGAACGCGCCGCGCGCAATCTGGCCGCCGCGCGCAATCCGGCCGCCGCGGGCCAGGCCACCGCCGATGTCCTATGCCACCACATTGACGATCCGGTTGGGCACCACCACCACCTTGCGCGGCGCCTTGCCCTCCAGGCTCCGCCGCACCGCGGGCAGGTCCAGCGCCGCCGCCTCGGCCGCCTCGCGGGCGGCGTCGACCGGCAAATCCAGGGTGCCCCGCAGCTTGCCGTTGACCTGGATCGCGACGGTCACCGTCTCCTCGGTCAGCAGCGCCGGGTCCGCGCTGGGCCAGGCGGTCTCGGCCAGCGGGGTCGAATGGCCCAGCCGTTCCCAAAGCTCCTCGGCCAGATGCGGGGTCAGGGGCGCGATCAATCGGACCGCGACCTCCATGCCTTCGCGCAGGGCCCCGCCGTCGCCCGCATTGGCCGGCGTGAACGCCTCTAGGGCATTGGTCAGTTCCCGGATCCGGGCGACGGCCCGGTTGAACCGAAAGGACTCCAGATCGCCGGTCACCGCATCGAGGGTCTTGTGGGTGACCCGGCGCAACGCCGCGCCGTCGTCGCTCGCGCCGTCGAGGGCGCCGCCGGCCGGCGGCAGCGGGGATTCCGGGTCGCCGATCAGTCGCCACAGCCGGTTGAGATAGCGCCACGCGCCCTCGATCCCGGCCTCGGTCCATTCGATGTCGCGCTCGGGCGGGCTGTCGGACAGCATGAACAGCCGCGCCGTATCGGCGCCGTAGGCGTCGATGATCGCCGCCGGATCGACCACGTTCTTCTTGGACTTGCTCATGCTCTCGGACCGCCCGACGGTCACCGGCGCGCCGTCGGCGATCCGCGTCCAGCGCCCGTCCTCCTCGCGGCGCACCTCCTCGGGATACAGCCACTTGCCGTCCATGTCCCGATAGGTCTCGTGGCACACCATGCCCTGGGTCATCAGCCCGGCGAAGGGTTCGTCCAGGTCCAGATAGCCGCAGCGCTTCAGCGCCCGGGTGAAGAAGCGCGAATAGAGCAGATGCAGGATCGCATGCTCGATGCCGCCGATATACTGGTCCACCGGCATCCAATACTCGGCGGCGGCCCGGGTGAAGCCGGCCGTCTCCTCCTTCGGCGCGCAAAAGCGGATGAAATACCAAGACGATTCGAAGAAGGTATCGAAGGTGTCGGTTTCGCGCTCGGCGTCGGTGCCGCAGGACGGGCAGGCGACATGTTTCCAGGTCGGATGGCGGGCCAGGGGATTGCCCGGCGCGTCGAAGGTCACGTCGTCCGGCAAGGTGACCGGCAAATCTTGTTCCGGAACCGGAACGACCCCGCAGTCGGGGCAATGGATGACCGGGACCGGACAGCCCCAATAGCGTTGCCGCGACACGCCCCAGTCGCGCAGCCGGTAGGTGATCTTCCCCTCGCCGGCGCCCATCGATTCCAGGCGCGCGATCGCCGCTGCCTTGGCGCCGGCTACGTCCAGCCCGTCCAGGAAGCCGGAATTGATCAGGACCCCGTCCTCCAGATAGGGCTCCTCGCCGATGGCGAAGCTGGACGGGTCCGCGTCGCGCGGCGCCACCACGGGCAGCACCGGCAGGCCGTATTTGCGGGCGAATTCCAGGTCCCGCTGGTCATGGGCGGGACAGCCGAAGATCGCGCCGGTGCCATATTCCATGAGGACGAAATTGGCGACATGAACGGGCAGCTCCCGCCCCTCGATGAAGGGATGCCGCACAGTCATTCCGGTATCGTAACCAACCTTCTCGGCCGTCTCGATCTCCGCTTCCGAGGTGCTCATGCGGTTGCACGCGGCGACGAAGGCGGCGAGGCCGGGGTCCTTTTCCGCCAGGGCGGCGCTCAAGGGATGGTTCGCCGACAGGGCGCAGAAGGAGGCGCCGAACAGGGTGTCGGGGCGGGTGGTGAACACCTCCAGCGGCCCGTCGAACCCGGCGACCGGCGCCGTCAGGGCGAAACGGACGGTCGCGCCCTCGGAACGGCCGATCCAATTCTGCTGCATCAGCCGCACCCGCTCGGGCCAGCGGTCCAGCCCGTCCAGGGCCGACAGGAGCTCGTCGGCGAAATCGGTGATGCGCAGGAACCATTGCGCCAGCTTGCGTTTCTCGACCGGGGCGCCGGAGCGCCAGCCGCGGCCGTCGATCACCTGCTCGTTGGCCAGCACCGTGTTCTCGACCGGGTCCCAATTGACCAGCGATTCCCGGCGGTAGGCGAGGCCCGCCGCCAGGAAGTCCAGGAACATCTTCTGCTCATGCTTGTAATAGTCGGGCGTGCAGCTGTTCAGCTCGCGGTCCCAATCGTAGGACAGGCCCATGCTTTTGAGCTGGGCGCGCATATGGTCGATATTCTCGAAAGTCCATTTCGCCGGGTGAACCTTGTTCTCGATCGCCGCGTTCTCGGCCGGCATGCCGAACGCGTCCCAGCCCATGGGGTGGAGCACGTTGAAGCCGCGCGCCCGCTTGAACCGGGCCAGCACGTCGCCCAGGGTGTAGTTGCGCACATGGCCCATATGGATGCGCCCCGACGGGTAGGGGAACATCTCCAGGACGTAGTATTTCTCACGCTCGGGGTCCTCGACGGCGGTGAAGCATTGCCGCGCCGTCCAGGCGGCCTGCCACTTGGCCTCGGTCTGTTTGGGGTTGTAGCGCGCCATGGCCGGCACCGGATCCTCCCTGGAAAAATCGATATCGGACGCGGCGGACCCCGTCCCGGATAAGACCTGTCCGTGCCGTCCGCCCTTCCGGCCCGTCCGCGCCTAGTCGGCGCTGCTCGCGATCCGCAGCTCGCGGGCGCGGGTGAGCACCGCGTTCTCGAGCTGGGTCACGGTGGCCGGCTCGACCGAGGCGTCGCGCCAGGCGTCGTTCGCATCCTTGACCTGGCGGAAGACGGCGACCCTGATCCCGTCGGCCCGCAAGTCCCGGGTCAGGATATAGACGGTCAGCTTGAACCGCTGCTCCGGGGTCTCGGGCGGCGAGTGCCAATCGGTGATGATGACGCCGCCGAACGGGTCCGCCGAATTCAGCGGCATGAAGGAGAAGGTATCCAGCGAGGCGCGCCACAGAAAGCTGTTGACGCCGATGCCGCCCCCGCCGCCCTCGCCCTTCTTCTCGTCGCCGCCGAAGATGTTCAGCCCGCCGGGCCCGAACAGGCTGCCCGGGTCGGGTTCCTTGCTGGAGTAGACGCCGCCCGGCCCCCGGGACCGGTCCTGGGTCGGATAATCGCTCTCGCGCTCGATCCCGCTACAGGCGGTTACGGCGAAAGCGGCGGCGAGCATGCCGCATAACGCCGCGCCCCTGACGCCGCGCGTCTTGTCCCGATTGCGTTTCATCCCCGCCACCTTGCGCCCGCCCGTGATCGGGGGCGCGCCTCCATGGACCTCTGCCTACGGGCGTCGCGCGGACGACCCGTTCCTGGGTCGAAATATAGGCGAGCGGACCGCCCGCCACAACAACACCGACAGGCCCGGCCGCCGCCCCCGTGCCTCTGCCCCTTCGGCGATCCGCGCGACCGCCTCCCCTCGGCCTGCCGCCCATGCTATGACCGTCGCGCGGTCGCGTGGCCGCGCGTCCACAATTTGCCGCGTCGAATGAACCGAAAAGAACGCCGCCGCCAAGCGAAGCAGGGCACGGGACTGCGACAGCGGAACCGCGCCGGCGCCGCGCCGATCGCCATCGGCACGAACGACCCGCGTCTCGCGCAAGCCTTCGAGCTGTTCGGCGCCGGACGCATGGGCGACGCGGAAGGGCTGGTGCGCCAGGTCCTGGCGGGCGATCCCGAGCAGCCCGACGCTCTGCATCTGCTGGGCGTCATCGGCACCGAAACCGGCCATGCCGACGCCGCCCTGCCTTTGCTCGAAAAGGCGGTGACGCTGGCGCCGGCGCGGCCGGAATTCCGCCTCGGCCTCGCCAACGCGTTCTATGCGCTGCGCCGTTGGGAAGACACGGTGGCGGCCTGCGAGACCGTGCTCAAGCGGCGGCGGGACCTGGCCGAGGCCCGCAACCTGCTTGGCCTGGCGCAGCTGGCGCTCGGACGGGCCGATGCGGCGGAGGCCCAGTTTCGCAAGCTGGTTGCCCTGCGCCCCGATCATCCCGGCGCCCATCACAATCTGGGCAACGCCCTTCTCGCGCGGCACCGGCCCGCGGACGCCGCCGACGCTTATCGGGCCGCACTCGCCCGCGCGCCGGACTTCGCCGACGGCTGGACCAATCTGGGGATCGCCCGCCGGATGACGGGCGACCATGCGGGTGCGGAGGCGGCGTTCCGGCGGGTCGTCGCGCTCCTGCCCGAATCGCCCGACGCCTTGAGCAATCTCGGTCTCGCGCTCCGCGCCCAAGACCGGTTGGACGACGCGCTTGTCGCGTTCGACGCGGCGCTGGCCAAGCAGCCCGACTTCGCTCTCGCGCTCAACAATCGCGGCGGGACGCTGATGCGCCTCGCGCGGGTGGCGGAAGCGGCGGAATCTTATCGGCGGGCGGTCGCGTCGCGCCCCGATCTGATCGCCGCCGACAGCAGCCTGCTGCTCTGTCTCAGCTACATGCCGGACGTGCCGGCGGCGGAGGTCGCGCGGGCCCACCGGGACTGGGCGGCGCGCCATGCCGACGCGGTCTCCGGCGCCGCCGCGCCGCCCGCCGCCGCCCGCGATCCCGACCACGATCCCGACCGGCGGCTGCGCGTCGGCTATGTGTCGCCGGACCTTCGCGCCCATTCGGTGAGCTTCTTCTTCGAGCCGCTGCTCGCCGCCCACGATCCGGCGGCGGTCGAGACCTTCTGCTATGCCGAGGTCGCCAAGCCCGACGCGACGACCGCGCGGCTGCGGGACCTCGCGGATCATTGGCGCGACACGGTGGGCATGACGGACGTCGAGCTGGCCGACCGGGTCCGCGCCGACCGGATCGATATCCTGGTCGACCTTGCCGGGCATACCCGAAACAACCGTCTGCTCGTCTTCGCCCGTCGTCCGGCGCCGGTGCAGGCGACATGGCTCGGCTACCCGGCGACCACCGGCATGGCGGCGATGGGCTGGCGGCTGACCGACGCGGTCGCCGATCCGCCCGGCGAAGCGGATGCCCATTACAGTGAGCGGCTGGTTCGGATCGCGGACGGCTTCCTTTGCTACCGGCCGCCGGACGCGGCGCCGGCGGTCGCGCCGCCGCCGTCGGAAACGGCCGGGCATGTAACCTTCGCCTCCTTCAACAATCTACAAAAACTGTCCGATTCAACGATCCGGGTCTGGGGCCGGTTGCTGGCCGCCATGCCGGACGCGCGGCTGGTCCTCAAGGGATCGATCCCCGGCGGCGATACCGCTCATGCCGCCCTGCGCGCGCGCTTCGCGAACGCGGGCGTCGCCGTCGACCGGGTCGAGTTCCTGCCGCGCGCGGATCGCCTGGCCGACCATCTGGCGCTGTACGGCCGGGTGGACGTGGCACTGGATACCTTCCCCTATAACGGCACGACGACGAGCTGCGAGGCGCTGTGGATGGGGGTGCCGGTGGTGACCCTGGCCGGCGACCGCCATGCGGGTCGCGTCGGCGCCAGCCTGCTGACCGGGCTTGGCCTGCCGGACTTGGTGGCCGATGACGAGGACGCCTATGTCCGGATCGCGGCGGGGCTGGCCGAAAACGGGGCACGCCGGGCACGCCTGCGCGCCGACCTGCGGGACCGGATGGCGTCCTCGCCCCTCTGCGACGGTCCCGGCTTCGCGCGCCGGATCGAGGCCGCCTATCGCGAGATGTGGCGCCAATGCCGCGCCGACGGGGCGCA
>Ga0209475_10004314_pt1 | contig 12310 bp, 8 predicted proteins | sample tdDd471_FD_187128 | JGI IMG/M metagenome (GOLD analysis project Ga0209475, IMG submission 187128) | Marine sediment microbial communities from the Atlantic coast under amendment with organic carbon and nitrate - tdDd47.1 (SPAdes)... | ecosystem: Environmental > Aquatic > Marine > Coastal >...
TCGGGCAAACCGGGCCACCGCGCCGAAACACATCGCTCTATCCCGGCGAGGTCGCGGCGTACATGGATATGCGAAAATCCCTCCTTCATGCAGAAGGACGAAACCGCCGCCGCCTGGCCTTCCCCCACTTCGAAGGCCAGCACGCCGCCCGGTTCCAGGTGGCGCTTGGCCGCCGGCACGATGGCCCGGTAACAACCCAGGCCGTCGTCGCCGCCATCCAGGGCTCGGCGCGGATCATGGTCGCGAACCTCCCGCTCCAGCGCGGCGATATCGCCGCTCGGGATGTAAGGGGGGTTCGAAACGATCAGGTCGAACCGCCCGGACACGCCGTCGAACCAACTGCCGACGATCGTTTCCACCCGGTCCCGCATGCCGAGCTCCCGGGCATTCTCCAGCGTCGCCGCGGCCGCGCCTTGGCTGATATCGACGCCCAGCCCCATTGCCGACGGGTATTCCCGCAGCAAGGAGAGCAGCAGACAGCCGCTGCCGACGCCGAGGTCCAGGATGCGCCGCACCTGCGCCGGGTCCGGCAGCAGGTCCAAAACTTCCTCGATGACCGTTTCGGTATCGGGACGGGGATCCAATGTTTCCGGACCGATGAGGAATTCGTCCTTCCAGAAGGCGCGCCGGCCGATGATTCGCGACACCGGCTCGCCCATCGCGCGCCGTTCGACCGCCGACATGGCCCGATCGACATCCGACAGCACCCGTTCTGGATAGGCGATCAAGGACTCGACCGTCACCTTTTCCGTATGGGCGAGGAGCAGGCGCGCCTCCCGGCGCGGATCCGTGTTGCCGGCCTCTCTCAACACCCGTGCTGCGTCGTTCAGGAAATCCGCGACCGTCTTTTCTTCCGACATGCGCTCGCGCGGCCGGTCAGGCCGCGTCTTCCGACAAGGTGGCCAACCGGGCCGATTGTTCTTCGAGGATCAGCGCATCCAGGATTTCGTCCAGCGCCTCCCCTTCCAGGACCCTGTCCAGCTTGTAGAGCGTCAGGTTGATCCGGTGATCGGTGACCCGCCCCTGCGGGAAATTGTAGGTCCGGATCCGCTCGGACCGGTCGCCGGAGCCGACCTGGCCTTTGCGGTCGGCCGCGCGTTCCGATTCCTGGCGTTCCCGCTCGTGCTCGTAAAGCCGCGCCATCAGGACCTTCATCGCCTTCGCGCGGTTCTTGTGCTGGGACTTCTCGTCCTGGCACTGAACCACGATCCCGGACGGCATATGGGTGATGCGCACGGCACTGTCGGTCGTGTTGACGTGCTGCCCGCCGGCGCCCTGCGACCGGTAGGTATCAACGCGAAGGTCCTTCTCGTCGATGCTGATATCGACCTCCTCCGCCTCGGGCAGGACCGCGACCGTCGCCGCCGAGGTATGGATGCGGCCGCCGCTTTCCGTCACCGGGACACGCTGAACCCGATGAACGCCCGATTCGTATTTCATGCGCGCATAAACATCGCCGCCGCTGATCGAGGCGACGATCTGGGCGAAGCCGCCGATATCATTCTCGCTGGCGTCGATCACTTCCATCCTCCAGCCCTGCAGGGCGGCGTATTTCTGGTACATCCGAAACAGGTCCCCGGCGAAAAGCGCTGCTTCGTCACCACCGGTGCCGGCGCGGATTTCAACGATCACGTTGCGCGAATCCGCCTCGTCCCGCGGCAGCAGCATCAGTTGCAGCTCGTGCTCGATCTCCGGCAGACGCTCTTTCAGCGCGCCGATTTCCTCGCGCGCCATTTCCCGCATTTCGGCATCGTTCGACTTGTCCGCGAGCAGGTCTTCAAGATCGGCGCGTTCCTGTTCCGCCGCGCGAAACTCCGCTATCTTTTCAACAATTGGGGAAATATCCGCATATTCCTTGGAAAGGGCGGTGAATTGCTGGGCGTCAAGTTTCCCCGCCGCCATCCGGTCGGACAGTTCCTGCGCCCGGGCCGTCACCCGTTCCAATCTATCACGCCAACTCATTCGTCAGACCCACTGTCTTTCCGGCCATCGCCTGATTGTTCATTCTCCGTTTGCGCGCCGGCGGGATCCTCCAACCGAAGATCGAACAGGCGCGCAACGACGCGGTTGACCGTTATCGTATCCCGCAAATCCGCCACGCCGCCCTGTGCCGCCACTTCCCGAAGCACCTTGCTGGGTGAATGCAGAAGATGGTTGATCAAGAGCCGCGTGGCTTCCTCCGCATCCGCATGGGCATGCTGTTCGACCACGTGGCGGCGAACGTCCTCGAAATGCTGCCGGAGGGCGACGAGGCCCGGAATCCCTTCCTGCGCCGCAAGCGATTTCTGGAAGCTAAGCACCCTTTCGTCAACCATTCTCGCCGCTTCCTGGGCCTGTTCGTGCCGGCCGAACTTCCCTTCGCGCGCCATCCGCTCAAGATCCGCCAGGGTATAGCGGAAGGCGCCGTCCAGATCATCCACCGCCGGATCGACGTCTTCCGGGCTGCCGCAATCGAACAGGATGATCGGCATCCCGCGCCGCTGTCGCAAGGCGCCGACAGCCAAGGCGCGGTCGACCAGGAACCGGCCCGTGCCCGAGGCGGTGATGACCGCATCGGCCTCGGCCAAGGCGCCGGGCAGCGCCTCGAAGGGGGAAAAATGGCATTGCGCCCGCGCGGCGGCCCGTTCGGTGCGCCGCGACGGCCCGGTCAGGACGCAGTCCTGCACGCCGGCCAGGCGAAACTGTTCCAGCAGCAGGGCCCCCGTATCGCCCAGCCCGATCACCAGAAGACGGATCTTCGCCGGATCGCCATGCAGGTCGCGCGTGATCTGCGCCGCGGCGGAAGCGACGGTAACCGCCCCTTCGCCGATCCTGGTTTCCGTGCGCACCTGCTTGGCGAGCGAAAAGGTCGCCTGATAGAGCGTGTCCAGGTCGGGACCGATCATCGCAGCGTCGCGCGACTGGGCGAAAGCGTGCTTCACCTGCCCCAGGACCTGGCTTTCGCCGACCACCTGGCTTTCAAGCGCGCAGGCGACGCGGAAGATATGCCGGACCGCATCCTGGTCGTAGCGGCGGAAAACCTGCTCCTCGACCATCGCATGGCGGCGGCCCGTGCGGTCGGCCACCACATCCTCTATCGCCCGCACGCCCTTTTCGGGATCAGGCAGGGCGACGTGAAATTCGACGCGATCGCAGGTAGACAGGACCACCGCCTGGCCGACACCGCTGTCGCGGAGTTTCGCCAGCAATCCGGCGCGCGCTTCGTCATCGACGAACAAACGGTCCCGGAACGCCGCATCCGCGGTGTGATGGCTTGCGCCGACAACCGCGTAGCGTGGGTTTTCCCGGAATCCTGCTGCCTCCGTCATGCGGGCAGTATCCGCCCGGTCACATCGGCGACGCAAGCCGCGCCGCGAGACCGTCCATCGGGGCTTCGACCTGTTCGCCGGTGGCGAGATCCTTGATCTGCACCACGCCGCGCTGCAATTCGTCATCGCCCAGGATCACCGCCGCGGTGGCGTTCACCTTGTCGGCCCGCTTCATGCGGCGCTTCATATTACCGCCGAACGCCATATCGACCTGGATGCCGGCGCCGCGCAGCGTTTCGGCCAGCTTCAGGGCCTGCCGCTCGGCCGCTTCGCCCATCGGGACCAGGGCGACGGGCCGTGTCGGCTGCGCGGGTTCGCTGGCCAGCATCGACAGGCGCTCGATGCCCGCGGCCCAGCCCACGCCCGGCGTCGACGGGCCGCCCATCATTTCGATCAGGCCGTCATACCGCCCCCCGGCCATCACCGCGCTTTGGGAACCCAGTTCCGTCGTCGTGAACTCGAAGGCCGTATGGCAGTAATAGTCCAAGCCGCGGACAAGGCGCGGGTTGAGGCGATAGCGGATGCCGATATCGTCGAGGCCCTGACGGACCGTCGCGAAGAAATCCTGGCTTTCCTGGTTCAGATAATCGGAGAAGACCGGCGCATCGGCGATCAGCTTCCGGTCGCCTTCATCCTTCGAATCCAGAATACGCAACGGGTTACGGTCCAGCCGGTCAAGCGAGTCGGCGGACAGCGCGTCCTTGTGACCGCTGAAATAGTCGACCAGGGCTTGCCGATACGCCGTCCGGCTATCCGTGTCGCCCAGCGTGTTCAGCTCAAGCTCGGTCCGCTCCAGAATACCCAGACTGTCCAGAATGGCCGCGCCGCAGGCGATGACCTCGATATCGGCAAGCGGCTGCGGCGCACCGATCAGCTCTATCCCGATCTGGTGGAACTGGCGCAGCCGGCCCTTCTGCGGCCGCTCGTAGCGGAACATCGGGCCGCCATAGAAATACCGGACCGGGGCATGCTGGGCGAGGCCGTTTGACATATAGGCCCGGCAGACGCCGGCGGTGTTTTCCGGCCGAAGGGTAACCTCGTCCCCGCCCTTGTCGGTGAAGGTATACATCTCCTTCGTGACGACATCCGACGTATCGCCCAGGGTGCGCTTGAACACCTGGGTGAATTCGAAAATCGGCGTCGACATGAATTCGTAGCCATACAGGGCCGACACCGCGGCCGCGCGGTCGATGACATGGCGGTGACGCCGGTGGTCTTCGGGCAAGAGGTCATGCGTGCCGCGGACAGGCTGTAACGCCGCCATTCCAGTACTCCAACTCGGTTTCGACTATTCCGCCGCGGCCGCTTCCTGCCGCTCTTTCTCGATTTCCGCCGCCTTGGCCTCGACCAGCCCGACCAGATGGTCGACGATGTCCTGGTCCTTCAGGCGGTGGGCCGGTTGCCCGGCGATATAGACCTGATGCGTACCCTTGCCGCCGCCTGTGAAGCCGATATCGGTTTCACGCGCCTCGCCCGGGCCGTTGACGACGCAGCCGATTACGGAAACCGTCATCGGCGTGGTGATATGGGTGAGCCGTTCTTCCAGCACCCGCACGGTTTCGATCACATCGAATTGCTGGCGGGCGCAGGACGGGCAGGAAATCACGTTGACGCCGCGGTAGCGCAGGCCCAGCGACTTCAGGATATCGAAGCCAACCTTCACTTCCTCGACCGGATCGGCGGAAAGCGAAACCCGGATCGTATCGCCGATACCGGCCCAGAGCAGGGAGCCGATCCCGATGGAACTCTTGATCGTCCCGGTCCGAAGGCCGCCCGCTTCCGTGACGCCGAGATGCAGCGGGTAATCGCAGGCCTCCGCCAGGCCTTGATAGGCGGCGGCGGCCAGGAAGACGTCGGAGGCCTTCACGCTGATCTTGAAATCGAAGAAATCGTTGTCTTCGAGAATCTTGGCATGCTCCAGCGCGCTTTCCACCATCGCTTCCGGCACGGGCTCGCCGTATTTCTCCAGCAGGTGGCGCTCCAGCGAGCCGGCATTGACGCCGATCCGCATGCTGCAGCCGTGATCCTTCGCCGCCTTGACGACTTCGCGCACGCGCTCGGCGCTGCCGATATTGCCGGGATTGATCCGCAGGCAGGCGGCGCCGGCCTTGGCGGCCTCGATCGCGCGTTTGTAGTGGAAATGGATATCCGCGACGACCGGCACCGTGACTTGCGGGATGATCTTGGCAAGGCCTTCGGTCGAGGCTTCGTCGGGACAGGAAATCCTGATGATGTCGACGCCCGCCTCCTCGCATCGGCGAACCTGCGCGACCGTCGCATCGACATCCGCGGTGAGCGTGTTGGTCATGGTCTGCACGGTGATCGGCGCGTCGCCGCCAACAGGCACGGACCCGACCATGATCTGACGGGATTTGCGGCGATAGATGTCGCGATAGGGACGCACACTCATAGCGCTGACCTGTTCGGTGATGCTCTGGCCCGGATGTCCCGCCGCCGATGACCTGCCGGCGCGGGAAAAACCCTGCACAGGCGACTGTCGGCCGGCCGGACCGGACGGTGGGGAAAATGCGTGCAAGCCCTCGAAAGATCAAGGGCCGTGACGATCCGCCGTGCTATTGCGCCTTCAGAAGCGCGTCGGGCTCCAGAAGAACATCGCGGCGCACGTCGCCCACCTCGCCAATCCGCGGGGCGAGCTTGCCGTCGACGGTGAATTCCAGCCCGCCGGCGCTGCCGGTGACGAGCTTGATGCCGGGTTGGTCCGGCACGCGGAACGTATCGCCGGTGCGCAGCAGGCGGTTCAACAGGACCGTGCCGTCGGCGGCGGTGATTTCCACCCATGACGGCGAGGTCGCCCGGATGACGATCCGCGACGCTCCCGCTTCCGTCCCGAAGGCGGCGGGCTGCGTGCCGCTGACCTGCGGCAGCGCGGTTTCGGCCTCCTGAACACCCGCTTGCGCCGCAGGTTCCGAAACGGCGGGGGCCGGTTCTTCGCTTGCGGCCGGCGCGGCCGGTGCGGGCACGGCCAATGCGGGGGCAGTCGGGGCGGGCACGGCCGTCTCGTTTGCGGCGGCGGTCGCGGATTCGACCTGTTCCGCGGCGGTTTCCTGGGTTTCGGCCGAAACACCGGCGGCGGCCTCCACCGCGGCTTCTTCCGCGATAACCGTGGCGGCTTCTTCCGCGGCGGTCGCGGCGGCTTCCACTGTTTCGGTTGCGTTGGCTTCAACCGAGGCAGCGGCCTGGGACCCGGCTTCCTGAACGGTTTCGGATGTGGCTTCCGGCGCTGTCGCGGCGGAGGCGATCGTTTCGTTCACGATCGTCGGCTGGACCGCCGGTTCGGTGGCGGCGCCGGACGGCGCGCTTTCGGCAACGGGGGCTGCGAGCGGCGCGGGTTGCTCGGCGGCCGGCGCGGGAACGGCTTCCGCAGGCGCTTGGCCGTCTGTCGCCTGCGACAGCAGCTTGGTCAGCGCTTCCGGCAGGGGCGGCACTAATTCTATCGTGTCACGGTCCTTGTTGGAGACATAGAGCCAGCCGCCATAGGCGCCGGCCAGCATCAGGATCGCGATCACGATGACCGATGCGGTCGGACCGCGGCTTCCGGGCATTGGTTCCGGGAAGACCAGCTGGGTCCGGTCTTCGAAATCGGCAGCTTCCTGTTTGAATTTCGAGACGATCTTGGGAACGTCCAGGCCCATCAGTTCCGCATAGGTGCGAACGAAGCCGATCGCGTAGGTCGATCCCGGCAAATCGCCCAGACGACCCTCTTCAATCGCTTCGATATAGGTGCGCCTGATCCGGAGTTGTTCGGCGACGCCGGCATAGTCCATGCCGCGGGCGATGCGCGCCTCGGACAGGATCTCCCCGACGGTGCGATTATCCACGACCGTCTTCAGTTCCGTTCTACCGGTATCGTTCGCAGCTTCTTTCGCCGCGCCGCCTCTAGCCATCGTCCTATCCAATCGTCGGACCGACGAACGGCCGTCTTTGGATCGATCCTTGCTTATCGCAAAGGATAACCAAGTCGTCGTCGGTGATTATCAAGATGTCGTCAGTACAAACTTAAACCGCTGTTGACCGTTCACACGGTCAACCACTAACACAAAGAGTTTATTAAAAGCAACGCGCTAAATGTTAACATTAAATTTGAATCTTATGGTCCTTGGCGTAGGAGGCCAAGTAACTGCGCAAAGAATGGTGATGGCTATTCATTACGCTGTCGATGAAATCGGTCAGTTTTTCGCACTGAACACTACGAACCATTGCGCGGACGGGCCCCACGGAACTTGCATTCATTGACAGCCGCCTGAAACCGAGACCGATCAGGGCCAGCGCCTCCAGCGGCGACCCCGCCATTTCGCCGCAAATCGAGATCGGCACGTCGGCGGCGACACAGGCATCGACGACGGTCTTCAACATCAGAAGCATGCCTGGGGCGAGCGGATCGTATCTGCCGTCCAGTTTCGGGTTGCCCCGGTCGCTGGCGAACAGAAACTGCTGCAGGTCGTTCGACCCGACGGAAATGAAATCCACGCGCGAGAGCAGCGCCGGCAGCTGAAACAGCAGCGCGGGCACCTCCAGCATCGTCCCGACGGCCAACTGCGACGGCGGCTCGACGCCTTTTTCAACGGCCCTGTTGAGCTCCAGGTCGAAGATCGCCCGGGCAGCGTCGAATTCGGCGACTTCCGCGACCATCGGGAACATCACGTGCAGCGGCCGGCCCGACGATGCGACGATCAAGGCGCGAAGCTGCTGGCGAAGCATATAGGGACGGTCCAGGCCGATCCGCAGCGCGCGCCAGCCGAGCGCGGGGTTCTCCTCCTCCGACTCGCGGACATAGGACGGGACCTTGTCGCCGCCGATGTCCAGCGTTCTGAAAACCACGGGTTTGGGTCCGGCCTGGTTCAGGATGTTCTGGTAGAGCTTTTTCTGTTCGTCGACATTGGGAAAGCCGGAGCGGACCATGAACGGAACCTCGGTCCTGTACAGGCCGATCCCGACCGCGCCGCTTTCCTCCAGATGCGGCACATCGATCAGCAGGCCCGCATTGATGAAAAGCTCCACATCGACGCCGTCCAGGGTGACCGACGGTTTGCCGCGGTCGCGCGCATAGGCCGCGCGCTGCTCGGCATAGAGGTCCATGGATTCCGAAAAGACGCGCTGGAAATCCTCGCCCGGGCGAATGAAACAAACGCCGTTCTGGCCGTCGACGACGATCCGGTCGAGCGGTTCGATGCGCGACACCGCCCCGCGCACGCGCCCGACGACGGGGATATCCAGCGCCCGTGCGACAATCGCCACATGGGAGACGACGGACCCCTCCTCCAGCACCACGCCGCGCAGCTTGGTATGGTCGTAGTCCAGCAGTTCGGCCGGCCCCATTTGCCGCGCGACGAGGATCGCGTTGTCCGGCAGGTCGATCCCGGACGGCCCCATATCGCCCGACAGGTGCTGCTGCAGCCGGTTCGTCAGGTCCTCGAAATCCGCCAGACGTTCCCGGATATAGGGGTCCTGAATAACGGCCATCCGCGCGCGGGTGTCGTTTTGCACGCGCGCCACCGCCGCTTCCGCGGTCAACCCCGTGCCGATCGCTTCGCGGATCCGCCGAATCCAGCCCCTGTCCTCCGCCACCATCTTGAAGGTGCGCAGGATGTCGAGATGGTCGCTCGCCGTTTCCCCATCGAACCGCGCGATCATCAGATCGAGCGCGGAATGCATTTCCGACATCGCCTCGTCGATGCGCTGCAGTTCGACGCCTTCATCCTCGGCGATCGGGTCGGTGATCGTTATCGTCGGCTGATGCAGGACGGCGCTGCCGAGCGCCAGGCCGGGGGAAATGCGGATACCTTCCAACCGCAAGGGTTTCAGGGCGAGGCCGTCGACCGGCTGCTGCTCCTGCGCGCTGATCACCTCCCCGGTCGCCAGCATCTCCGCCACGACCATGCCCACGGTCTCTAAGGTTTCGATCTCCTCCTCGGCATATTCGCGCTGGGTCCGGTTCTGAATGGCCAGCACGCCGAGCACACGGCCGCCCCGCAGGATCGGGACGCCGAGCATGGATTGGTAGATTTCTTCACCGGTTTCCGGGCGATAGGCGAAGTTGGGGTGCTTTTGGGCTTCCGCCAGGGCGATCGGCCGGGCCGAGGCCGCGACCACGCCGACGATACCTTCACCGAAGCGGAACCTGATCTTGTGCACCGCGTCCGGATGCAGACCCTCCGTCGCGAACAGTTCGATGACATCGCCCGCGCGGCGGACATAGATGGAGCACACTTCGGCGACCATGTCGCGGGCGATGATCTGGGCGATAAGGTCAAGGCGCTCCTGTGCGCTGCCGGACCCCGCCATGACGTCCCGCAATCGCCGCAGCAACAGGCGTGACCCCGCCCATGTCGCCCTCTGCCCCATTCAGCCCTCCAAACGATGCCCGGAATGGAACCATCGCCCCTGTTCAATAGCCGGAATCTTGCCCGGAATCTTGCCCATATTCATGCACTGACACATGCCCGGAAACATGTATGGGATCATGCTCCGGACCGGGTTCGGAATCACGCATGACGGCGCATGGCCGGTTCGTCCCGCCGTTGCCCGTCCCCGCCGGTCATTTTCGGCCCAATTTGTCTTGGCCCAATTTGCCTTGGCCCACTTTGCGTTGGCCCACTTTGTTTCGGCCCGGCGCCTTTTCGCGCGCCGGTGCGACGCCTTGTCCGATGTAAGCGCCTATCACGCCTATTGTGCGTCCAACCCATACGCGGTGTGGAGCGCGCGCAAGGCAAGCTCGGTATAGTCCTCGGAAATCAACGTGGAGATCTTGATCTCGCTGGTCGAGATGACCTGGATGTTGATGCCCTTTTCGGACAGCGTCCGGAACATCGTCTGCGCGACACCGGCATGGCTGCGCATGCCGACCCCGATGACCGAGATCTTCACGACATTGTCGTCCGACAGCAGGTTTTCATAGCCGATATCCGCCCGGTTGGCTTCCAGGATGCCGAGGGCGCGGCCCAAATCCGTCTTGCTGACGGTGAAGGTCATGTCGGTCCGCTCGCCATCGGGCGAAACGGACTGAACGATCATGTCCACATTGATCGAGCCGTCTGAAAGCGGCCCGAAAATGGCGGCCGCGACGCCCGGCTTGTCGTTGACCCGGACGAGCGTGATCTTCGCCTCATCCCTGCTGTATGCGATTCCGCTAACGACCTGCTGTTCCACGATTTCGTCCTCGTCCACCACCATTGTGCCAGGAGTGTCCTCAAAGCTGCTGCGCACCTGCAGCTTCACCCCGTGGTTCATTGCAACTTCAACCGACCGCGTCTGCAGGACCTTCGCCCCCTGGGACGCCATTTCGAGCATTTCCTCGAAGGTGATCATGTTGATCTTCTTCGCCTTCGAGACGATGCGCGGGTCCGTCGTATAGACGCCGTCGACATCGGTATAGATATCGCACCGGTCCGCCTTGAACGCCGCCGCCAGCGCGACCGCCGTCGTATCGCTGCCGCCGCGGCCCAGCGTCGTGATCCGGTTCCGCGGGCTCAACCCCTGGAAACCTGCGACGACGGCGACCTGACCTTCGCCGAAGCGCTCAATGATCAGATCGGTCGAGATATCCTCGATCCGCGCCTTGCCATGCACTTCATTGGTCTTGATCGGGATTTGCCAGCCCAGCCAGGAGCGCGCCGAAATACCCATCGCCTGCAGGCGCAGGGCCATCAGGCCCGCGGTGATCTGCTCGCCGCTGGACACGATGGTGTCGTATTCGCGCGCATCATACATCTTGCTGGTCTGATCGACATAGCCGACCAGTTGATTGGTCACGCCGGCCATGGCGGAAACGGTGACGATCACTTCGTTTCCCGCCTCAACCTCGCGGCGGACGCGTTCGGCCGCATTCGCGATGCGGTCCAAATCGGCAACCGACGTGCCGCCGAATTTCATGACGATCCGGGCCATAACAACCTTCGTACCTTCAAGGAGACCGACACTGTTTCACGGCGCCGCCGCCAAGCCCGCGACGGACTTTGCCGGTGAAACCGCTTCTCTCGGCCGCCGGGTCGGATGCCCCATGCTTGGACACGGGCATTGTCCCCGGGGGCCAGGGCGCGCTATCCATACTCGGACAGAAACAGGCACGCAAGCTGAGGAAACACCCGGCCATGGCACAGCCCGCAGAAACGCTCTCTTCAAGCGGCTATATGGACAAGGAAACTCCGAAACCTCTCCCCAACCCCAAAGGGGGAACCGTCGATGATGCGGAAATCGCGAAATTCGCGGCCATGGCGGAGGAATGGTGGGACCCGGACGGCAAGTTCAAGCCGCTGCACAAGTTCAATCCGGTCCGCATCGCCTTCATCCGCGACCGGCTTTGCGCCCATTTCGGCCGCGATCCTCTGGCGCCGGAACCGCTGAAAGGGTTGTCGATCCTGGATATCGGCTGTGGCGGCGGCTTGCTGTGCGAGCCCTTGGCGCGGCTCGGTGCCTCGGTCACCGGCATCGACGCCACGGAACGGTCGGTTCATGTCGCCGCAGCGCATGCGGAACAGATGGGGCTGGCGATCGACTACCGGTTCACCACGGTGGAGGCCCTGGCCGAGGACGACAAGCGCTACGACGCCGTGATGAACATGGAGGTCGTCGAACATGTCGCCAACGCGGACACTTTCCTTGCCGCATCGGCGGATCTCGTGACTCCGGACGGAATGATGTTCCTGGCAACGCTGAACCGGACGCCGAAATCCTTCGCGCTCGCCATCGTCGGGGCGGAATATATCCTCGGCTGGCTGCCGCGCGGGACGCATGACTGGAAGAAATTCGTCAAACCGTCCGAACTCGCCGCCGCGCTGCGCCCGGCCGGCATGGAACTGATCGAATTGACGGGCGTCGCCTACAACCCCTTCCGCGACGAATGGACCCTTTCCCCGCGCGACCTTGCGGTCAACTATATGGGGATCGCCAAACGGTCTTAGTGTTCGCTGGTCTCTTCGATCCAGGGGATGGGGGCGACGGGGATTCCTTCTTCGGCCAGTTCCTTGGCTTAGTCGAGGGTGGAT
>Ga0209475_10004315_pt1 | contig 12309 bp, 10 predicted proteins | sample tdDd471_FD_187128 | JGI IMG/M metagenome (GOLD analysis project Ga0209475, IMG submission 187128) | Marine sediment microbial communities from the Atlantic coast under amendment with organic carbon and nitrate - tdDd47.1 (SPAdes)... | ecosystem: Environmental > Aquatic > Marine > Coastal >...
GCAGGCCGACCCGCAGGGCGAACGCTGAGAAGCCGTGCCGTGCGAGCACGGACGTGATGCGCGCGAGGCGCTGCACGTCGTCGACGGCGGCCCGCACGAATCCGCGGGGGCGCTCGCCCGGCGGGGTCGCGTTCATCGCCATGGGGCACCTCGGCGCAGGGCGGCGAGCGCCGCTTCGAAGTCGTCGGGCAGGGGCGCCTCGAACCGCAGGGTGCGCCCGTCCGGGTGCTCGAACCCGAGGGTCGCCGCGTGCAGCGCCTGCCGCGCGATGCGCGACGAGCCCCCCGCCGCGCGTCCGCCGTACAGCGCATCACCGAGCAGCGGGTGCCCGGCTTCGCTGAGGTGCACGCGGATCTGGTGGGTGCGGCCGGTCTCGAGGCGGCAGGCGACGAGCACCGCGCCGCGCTCGAAGCGCTCGAGGACGTGCACGAGGGTCACCGCGTGACGGGTGCCCCCGTGCCGACCGGTGAACCGCTTGCGGTCCGTCGGGTGCCGGGTGTGGCCGGTCTCGAACCGGGTGTCGTCGGCGAGCGCCGGCCCGGTCGTGTGCGCGCACAGGGCGCGGTACTCGCGCTCGACCGTGTGGGCCGCGAACTGGGCCTGCAGGTGCTGGTGTGCGCGGTCCGACCGGCTGCACACGATCAGGCCCGAGGTGTCCTTGTCGATGCGGTGCACGATGCCCGGGCGCATGGCGCCGCCGACGTCGAGCTGGCCGCCGCAGTGGTGCAGCAGGGCGTTGACGAGGGTGCCGTCGGGGTGCCCGGGCGCCGGGTGCACGACCATGCCGGCGGGCTTGTCGACGACGATCACGTCGTCGTCCTCGTACACGATCACCAGCGGGATCGCCTGCGGGATGGCCTCGATCGGGGCCGGCGGCGGCACGGCGACGACGATGGTCTGGCCCGCGCGGACCCGGCTGGAGGCCCGTGATACGCGGCGCCCGTCGACCGTGACGTGGCCGTCCTTCACGAGCTCGGCGAGCCGGCTGCGGGACTCGTCGAGGCGGGTCGCGAGCCACGCGTCGACGCGAGCACCGTCATCGGTGTCGTCGACGTCGAGCGTATGGGTGGTGGTCTCGGTCACGCGGGGCGCCGGTGGGTCGGGGCGCCACGCGGGGTCGCGGCGCGAGCCGCCGAACGATCAGAAGATCTTCGACGGGATGTTGCCGTGCTGGGCGAACACGATGTCGACGAACGCCTTCTGAAAGAGGTTCGTGCCGTCGACGATCTCGGGGGCGACCTTCTCGCGCCAGACCTGCAGGCCCTCGCGGATGTCGTCCTCCAGCTCCTCGAAGAGCCGGTCGTTCTCGATGCCGCGCTTGAGCTTGTCGACGTTGTAGATCGCGATGTCCGAAGCCATCGCGCGGGCGAGGCGGGCCGCCTGGGGGATGCCGGAAATCTTGCTCATGACGCTCCATCGGTCTGCAGTCCGCCCTGATTGTGACCGAGGCGGACCGGGCACGCAACATCAGGACGCGTCGCCACCGGACCGTCGGGTGAGGATGCGCTGCTGGCGGGCTTCGTTCAGCGCCGTCAGGTAGTCGTCGAGCAGCGGGTCCGGGTCGAGACCGAGGGCCCGGGCGACCTCGCGCAGGTACCCGCGCAGGTACACGGGGCGGGGCAGGTCGGCGACCTCGAACCGCTCGATGGCTTCGAGGTACCGCAGGCCGATCTTCGTGCGCAGCGAGAGCTCGCGCAGCCCGAGCCCGGCGGCGACCCGGGCGTCGGCGATGGGGCGACCGGGATCGTGACGCTTCGGCTCGTCGACCGTGGGCGCCTCTTCGCCGGTCGTCGTACGCTCGGCGAGCCAGGTCTGCAGCGTCTGGTTCGCGTCCTCGAGCTCGCGCAGCATTCGCTCGCGCAGGGGCCCGGGGACGAGGCGTCGGGTCAGAGCGGAGTCGCGGCGCAGGCCCTCCCACAGCCGGCGCCAGGTCTGGCGCACGTCGAGGGGTTCGGCGTCCCGCGGCAGCCCGACGAGATCGATGGGCTCGGCCTCGGCCAGGTGGCGGCGGGGCTGACCACGGTCCACCGCGTGGATGTCGAGCAGGGTGGCGCCGAGGTCGTCGAGCTGCACGCCGGTGCCGCGCTCGGACCCGAGCGGCGGGCAGAGCTGGTCCTGCCGGACGTGGAACCACCGGCGCTCGTCGTGATCGATCGGGCCGAGCCACCGCGGACGCACCCCGAGCAGCCACGCCCACGCGAGGTTCAGCACCGGGCCGAGGTCGCGCTCGGCGGCTTCGCGGGTGTGCGTGAGCACGAGGTACGGCTGCAGGTCCCGCTGCACCGCGCGCAGCACGTCGACGACGGACTGCCGGGCGGCTTCGGCGTCGAGCGCCTCGGCGGTGGGCAGGTTCGGCACGGCGACGGCGAGGGTGGCGAGGGCGGCCTCGCGCCCGTCGCCCCGGGGGTGGCGCAGCAGGGCGTCGGCCAGCGCGGCGCGCAGCCAGCGCGTGGCGTGGTGCAGCGACACGGCCTCGGTGGCGGCGGTCACGATCGGCACGTCGGCGAGCACCCACAGCCCGGTCGCGATCGGATCCGGGCCGCTCGGCAGATCGATCAGGATCTCGTCGTAGTTCAGCGAGCGCAGCCGACCGATGAGCCCGTCCGGGTTCAGGTCCGGCCAGCCGAGCCCGGGGGCGAGGGCGTGCGCCAGCGAGAGCACGTCGGGGCGCTTGCGCGCGCCGTCGACGACGTGGGCGCCGGGATCGAGCTCCGTGCCGGCCTCGGCGCGGGCGATCGTCGACGGATCGAGGTCGAGGCGCAGGGCCACGTCGGGCGCGGCGAGATCTGCGTCGACGATGAGGACCCGGCGGCCGCGGCGCGCGAGGTAGCGGCCCAGCTCGACGACGACCGTCGATCGGCCCACGCCGCCGCCGCCGCCGCCGATGGCGATGACGGTGGGTTCGACAGGGACACGCTGGCGCTGGACGACGTTGTTCACGAGGGCCGGACCGGGGCAGGCGACGCCATCGTCTTCGTCGGGTCACACGCGGATGTCAAATCGCGTCCTCGTGGGGATCATGAGCCGTGCTGACGACCGGGATTTCGGGTGCTAGTGTGGGATGGGACCACACCGCGATCGTCGACCACGTAGGCCCCCGGGAATCGTCGTCATGGCCAGGCTCGTCTACGTCGAAAATGGAGCTCGCCGCGAGTTCGCCCTCGAACCCGACCGTACGTCGTGGATGATCGGGCGCAATCCCGTGTGCGACCTGTGCATCAACAGCCCGAGCATGTCGCGTCGGCACGCCGAGGTGCGACTCGACGCGTCCACCGGCCGGTTCACGGTGCACGACAACCGGTCGGCGAACGGCACATTCGTGAACGGCAAGCGCGCCGAGGGCACGCCGCTCTCGGACGGTGACGAGATCCTGCTCGCTGAGTTCAAGGTGCGCTTCGTCGAGCCGCCGCGTCGTCGCACCGACGGCCTCTCGCCCGCCGGCGGGGTCCCCTCGGTGCCCGCAGACTCCGGCCGCGTCGAGGTCCCGAAGGCCTCCGCGACCCTCGCGGGTGGCCGCGTCGCGGTCGCGCCGTCCGACCCGATGATCTCGACGATCGACGAGGACGTCGACGTGCTCGAGATGGACGATCTCGTCGAAGACGCCGCCGAGTCGCCGGCCGCAGCACCGCAGCGCCCGATGACCGAGCCGACGGCAGGTCGTCCGGCCGCGGACGCGGCGCCGGCCGAAGAAGACCGCGTGAGCACGCCCTTCGACATCGAACCCGAGCCGGAGTTCGAGCCGAACTCCGCGACGGTTGCTCCCTTCGTCACGTCCCCGTCGTCGCCGGCTCCGGCCGCGCCAGCACCAGCACCTGCGGCGAGCTCGGACGGCGGCGCGTCGAGCGCAGCGCTCGAGCTCGCGCGTCGTGAACGGGATCGCTATCAGGACCAGGTGCGCACGCTGACCGAAGAGGTCACCGCACTGCGCGCCGAGCTCGACGCCGCCCCGAAGGCGAACGACCTCGAGAAGTCGGCGGCTCGCGTCGCCGAGCTCGAGACCGAGATCGAGCACCTCAACGAGCGAATTCGCGCGGTCGGCACCCGGCTGCGTGAAGCGGACGCCGCCCTCGATGACCGGCAGGCCCATCTCGAAGAGGTGAAGGCCGAGCTCGCCGAGGCGCGCTCGAACGCGGCCGGTGCGGGTGACGAGGCGACCGGGCTGCGCGACCAGATCTCGGCGCTGACGACCGAGCGGGACGCGCTGAAGGCCGATCTCGCCGCGCGGGACGAGGCGGCCACCGCGGCCGCCGCGCGCATCGAAGAGCTCGAAGCGGCGCTCGCGACGGCCAACGAAGCGGCCGCCAGCGCGTCCACGTCCGCCGGTTCGGCGCAGGGGCGCATCGAAGAACTCGAGAGCGAGCTCGCCGACGCGCGGGCCGAGAACGAGGACCTCGCGGGGCAGCTGTCCGAAGCGGCGGACCCCGACGTCATCGACATGCAGGCCCGCCGGATCGTCGACCTCGCGACCGCCCTCGAGACCGCGCGGGCCGAGCGCGACGAGGCGTTCGCGGCACGCGACGAAGCGACCGCGGCCCACGAAGCGGCGTCGACCGAGTCCGCCGAGCGTGGCGAGCAGCTCGCCACCCTGCAGCGGCAGGCCGACGATCGGGCGGCCGACCTCGAACGGGTCACCTCGACCCTCGAAGTGCGGGACCGCGAGCTCGAGGGCGAGCGGGCGACCGCGGCGGCGGCGACGGCGACCGCGGACGAGATCCGCAACCGGTTCGCCGCGCTCGAAGAGACCGCGCAGCGCGACAGCGCCGACCTCGACGCCGCCCGCACCGCGGTGGCGACGCTCGAAGAGCGGGTCGCGAAGCTCGAAGCCGCGCTGGCGGCGTCGGCCGTGGCGCGCGACAACATCGCGACGCTGGTCACCGCGATGCGGGACTCGCTGACCACCGTGCAGGGGCTCGGCGACGAGCTCGCCACCGCGGCGGCTTCGCTCGCTGACGGGGGCGACGGCGACAGCACGGCCGCCGACGACGCGGGTGACGTCGAGTCCGGCGCCGAGGCCCCCGCTTGAGCCGAGACGGCGGGGTCCGTGGTGCGCTTGTCCGGGGCCGCGTGTCGTTCGGCACGGGCGCCGGCGTCGCATGGACTCTCGGGCGCCTCCTGCAGGGCTGCCTCGTCGCGGCCGTGTCGTGCGGTGCCTTCACGTCGGCGACGGTGGTGGCCCAGACGGCACCCGCCGGTGCGCCCGCGGCGGCGATCGACGTGGCGTCCGTGCTCGACGACGCCGTGGCGCTCGAAGGCGACGCGCGGCTCGACGCCCTCGGCGCGGTGATGGACGCGGCGGCGGTGGACGGCCTGGGGGCGGCGGTGGACGGCGCATCGGTGCCGCATGCCGCCCTGGCGCTGGTCGCGCTCGCCGAAGTCGGGGACGCCGGCTGTGAGGTCATCGTCGAGGCCCCCTCGCACGCCGACCCGGTGTGGCGCGTCGCCGCTGCGAACGCGTCCGCGCGGTGCGGGGATCTCGCGCCGCTGCGCGCTCTGCTCGACGACGACGACCCCACGCTGCGGCTGAAGGCGGCGGTCACCCTCGGGGTGATCGGCGACGCGGACAGTGAGGACGCCGTGCTCGCGATGGTTGGTGACCCGACGTACGAGGGCCACACCGCCTTTGTCGCCCTCGCCGCCGGGCTGCTCGGTCGCGAAGAGGCCCGCGACGCGCTCGACGTACTGCTGCTGCACGGGCCGACCCGGCTCCACGCCGCGCTCGCGCTCTCACGGCTTGGCACGGACGACGTGATCCTCGACCTCGTGTTCGCGCTCGACGACGTCTCGGACCCGATCCTGCGTCACGCGATCCTCGACGAGGTCGTGCATCGCCTGCCGCCCACCGGGCGCGAAGCGGTGACGGCGATGGCCGCCTCGGACCCGAGCCCGCGCATCGCCGAAGCGGCGGCTCGGGCCGCCCGACGCTGGCTTCACCTGCGGCCGCGCGACGGGCGGATTACGTCGTCGCCTCCGGCGCGGACCCAGCCGCGTCCGGACTGATCTCGGTCGTCGGCAGCCGCAGCAGAAAGCGAGCGCCGCCCAGTGGACCGGTCTCGGCCGCAGTCAGCGTGCCGCCGTGCCCCTCGGCGATGTGTCGGCTGATGTTCAGCCCGAGCCCGGTGCCGTGCTCGCGGGTGGTCACGAACGCTTCGAAGAGGCGGTCCACGTCGCCGTCCGGCAGTCCGGGCCCGGAGTCGTCGACGGTCAGGTACGCCGTGCCCGACGACGCCTCGAGCCGGACGCGCACCCGGTGCTCGCCGTCGTGGCCCTCGAGGGCCTGCTGGGCGTTGCCGAGCAGGTTCCACAGCACCTGCCGCAGCAGCTCGTCGTGCCCGGTGATGTGCACGGTCTTGTCGAGCTCGAGCACCAGCTTTCCGCCGTCGCGCTCGATGAGCGGCGCGACCTGTTCGGCCACTTCGCGGACCAGCGGGGCGAGGGCGAACGCGCGCTCGACGTGGGATTCCCGCGCGCCCCGCAGGTAGTCGTCGGTCAGGGTCGTCAGGCGCGAGACCTCGCGATCGATCGACGCCAGCATCTCGCGGGCCGCAATCAGGTCGGGGCTCGTCTCGTCGAGCTCGTCGGTGAGCATCTCGACGTTGAGGCCGATGCTCGACAGCGGGTTGCGGATCTCGTGGGTGATCCGCGCGCTCATCTCGCCCACCGCCGCAAGACGCTCGGCATCGACCCGCGCCTTCTGGGCGGACACGAGCTCGGTGTACGCGCGCTCGACGGCGTCGTTCTGTTCGCGCAGCCGCTGATCGCGGTCGGCGATCGCTTCGGCCATCGACGTGAACTCGCGGGCGAGCACGCCGACCTCGTCGTTGCCCGCGTCGATCGCCTCGGACGGGTACTCGCCATCGCGGATGCGCGCGGCGGCGGCGGTGAGACGCCGGATCGGCCGCAGGGCGCGGGCCATCAGCGCGACGACGAGCAGGGCGAGGGCGGTGGCGATCACCGTGGTGCTGGCGACGCGGACGACGATGCGGGACTCGGCGTCGCGGACGGCCGACACCTCGCCGTCGGTGTGGGCCTCGACGACCTCGGCGAGATCGACGATGCGCTTGTCGAGGGCGGCGAGCGCCCGGTGCAGCCGCGCCCGGCGGGACGGTACATCCGGCGCCTCGGTCTCGAGGGCCTCGAGCAGCTCGTCGGCCAGGGTGGCGAGGTCCCGCCCTTCGCCCTGCAGGTCGGCGACGAGCCCGGCGGTGTTCGCGAGAAACGCCCGCTCTGCGGGGCTCACCGGCGACTCGCGCAGCGCTTCGATGCGCTCGGCGAGGTGCCCCAGCCCGGCGTCCACACGATCGGTCGTCGAGAACGTGTTCAGCGACGCACGCAGCGACTGGCGCAGGACGTCCGGGTCGGCGGACTGGGTGATGCCCGCCAGGGTCCGCACGTCGCGCGACACGCCGTCCAGCCCGCGGGTGACCGGGACCCATCCGTCGTTGATCCGCGACAGCCGATCGACGAGGTCCCGCTGGGTCACGAGGTTGTCGAGCAGGGCGCCGCCGAACGCGACCGCGACCAGCACGACCGCGACGACCACGCGGGTGACGAGGGACACGGTACGCGCGGGGTTCGAGGTGCGCCCACGCTGGCGCGGAACGGGACCCGGGGCAAGCGTGCCGCCCGCAGGCGATGCGTGTGCGGATGAATCCGAGCGGGTTGCGGCGCGTCCAAACGGGCGTCAGACTGCGCCTCCATCCCGGAGCCCCGCCATGCGTTCGCATCCTCTCTCGTCTCTCTCGGTGATCGTCGTCGCCGGCCTCGCGGCCGCGTCCGGCGGCCCGATCGGCTGCTCGACCCTCACCGAGTCCGCGGCCAACCTGCTGATCTCGCCGGCCGACGAGGTCGCCCTCGGCGTCGAGCTCGCTGGTCAGGTCGAGCAGGAGCTCGTCATCCACCCGGACCCGGACGTCCAGGCGTTCATGCAGGCGATGGGCAACGAGATCGTCGCGGTGCTGCCGGCGGACATCCCGGCGGAGTACAACTTCCAGTTTCACGTCGTCGACGACGACGAGACGATCAACGCGTTCGCCGCGCCCGGCGGGCAGATCTACTTCTACACCGGGCTGCTGCTCGCGGCCGAGAACCAGGCCGAGGTGATGGGCGTGCTCGGGCACGAGATCGCGCACGTCACCGAGCGGCACGGCGCCGAGCAGCTCGTCACCCAGTTCGGCATCGAGTCGGTCCTGGGGCTGGCGCTCGGCAACAGCTCGGGCGATCTGCTGGGCACGGTGGCCAGCCTCGCGACGACCGGCGCGCTGCTCAAGTACAGCCGCGACCACGAGTCGGAGGCCGACGAGGTGGGCCTGCGCTACGTGATCAATGCCGGGTACGACCCGTACGCGTTCGTCGGGTTCTTCGAGCGCCTCGAGGCGATGCAGGGCGTGCGGCTGCCGGACTTTCTGTCGACGCACCCGGATCCGGGGGACCGCGCCGCGCGCATCCGTCAGCTGATCCCGACGTACGGCGACGTGCCGACGTTCACCGGCGACGAGGTGGTGTGGGCGGAGTTCCTCGCCAGGCTGTGACGCGGCGACGCAGCCGCCGTTGACGGTGAGCGCGGGGCCGGGGTAGCACCACGGCGGACCCGACGTCACCCGAGGCGCCCATGTTCTCGAAGGTCTTGATCGCCAACCGGGGCGAGATCGCGATCCGCGTCATGCGGACCCTCCGCGAGCTCGGCATCCGGTCGGTCGCCGTGTACTCCGAGGCCGACCGCGAGGCCCTGCACGTGCGCTACGCCGATGAGGCGTACTGCGTGGGCCCGGCCGCGAGCCGCGACAGCTACCTGCGGATCGACCGCATCCTCGAGGTCGCGAAGCAGAGCGGCGCCGAGGCGATCCACCCGGGGTATGGGTTCCTCAGCGAGAACTCCGAGTTCGCCGAGGCGTGCGCCGAAGCCGGGGTCGTGTTCATCGGCCCGCCGGCGCAGGCGATCGTCGCCATGGGCGAGAAGACCGGCGCGCGGCGGATGATGATCGCTGCCGAGGTGCCGGTTGTGCCCGGTCTCGAGCGTCCGATCGAGGACGCGCAGGCCGCCTACGACTACGCCGAGAGCATCGGGTACCCGGTGCTCATCAAGGCGGCGGCGGGCGGCGGCGGCAAGGGCATGCGGCGCGTCGACGACCCGGCGCGCTTCATCGAAGCGTTCGAGGGCGCCCGGCGCGAGGCCGCGTCCGCCTTCGGCAACGCCGACGTCTACGTCGAGAAGTGGATCGTGCAGCCGAAGCACGTCGAGATCCAGGTGCTCGCCGACACCCACGGCAACGTCGTGCACCTCTTCGAGCGCGACTGCAGCGTGCAGCGCCGCCACCAGAAGGTGGTCGAGGAGTCGCCGTGCCCCGTGCTGCGCGACGACGTCCGTCAGAAGATGGGCGCCGTCGCGGTGCAGGCGGCCCGGGCGGTCGACTACGTCGGCGCGGGCACGGTGGAGTTCCTGCTCGACGTGAACCAGGACTTCTACTTCCTCGAGATGAACACGCGCCTGCAGGTCGAGCACCCGGTCACCGAGATGGTCACCGGCGTCGACCTCGTGGAGCAGCAGCTGCGCATCGCCGCCGGGCAGCCGATGTCGGTCACCCAGGACGACCTCGCGCAGACCGGGCACGCGATCGAGGTCCGGGTGTACGCCGAGGATCCGGACAACAACTTCCTGCCGTCGCCGGGGCGCATCACGCGCCTGCACGTGCCGACGGGCCCCGGTGTCCGCGACGACGGCGGGTACGAGACCGGGACGGAGGTCAGCCTCCACTACGACCCGATGATCTCGAAGTTCATCGTGCACGCCGAGACGCGCGAGAAGGCGATCGGCCGGCTGCTGCGCTGCCTCGACGAGTACGACGTGCAGGGCATCGACACGAACCTCGAGTTCCTCGTCGACTGCCTGCGTGTCGCGCCGTTCGCCGAGGGCACGTACGACACGGGCGTGGTGTCCGAGATCCAGGCCGCGCGGGAAGCGCGCGAAGGGCTCGACGACGACGACGCGAAGCACGCGCGCATCGCGGCGGCGCTGTACCGCCACCTGCACTCGGCGAAGCGGGCGGCGGCGACGGGCGAGACCCCGTCGACCACGACGAATGGTTGGAGCCGGTATGGCCGGTTCCGCACCCTGGGCCGGTGAGGGCGAACCGATGACGACGACGAAACTGGTCGAGATCACCGGCGACAAGGACGAGCCGACCCGCGACATCGCGGTCGAGGCGCTTGGCGACGGGCGGTATGCCGTGACGATCGGCGACGAGACCACCGAGGTCGAGGGGCACCTCGTCGACGGCGGCGTCGCTCTGCGCATCGGCGCGCTGTCGCGGGACCTGCGGGTCGACGACCGCGGCGACGCGCTGCTCGTGCGGACCCCGAGCGGCCGCGCGCGCCTCGAGCTGGTGGACGCCCGCACGTACGCGCTGCAGGCGGCGCTGGGGCAGGGCGCGGGTGCGCTGAAGCCCGAGCTCGTCAGCCCGATGGCGGGCAAGGTCGTGCTCACGCCAGTGAGCGCGGGCGACGAGGTCACCGAGGGCACGACCCTCGTGATCGTCGAGGCGATGAAGATGGAGAACGAGATCCGCGCCGTCGCCGACGTGCGGATCAAGGACGTCCGGGTCGCGCCGGGCGACCTCGTGAACCCCGGTGACGTCCTCGTCGTGTTCGACGTCGAGGAGTGATTCGAAGGGTCGGGACGCCGGGTTCATTTTGGGTGCGGTCTTCGCTTGCCAGCCCGAATCGAATGGCGTATACGGCCCGTCCCTCGTGGAGGGATGCCCGAGTGGCCAAAGGGAACGGGCTGTAAACCCGTCGGCGTACGCCTTCGAAGGTTCGAATCCTTCTCCCTCCACCACGCTCGCGTAGCTCAGTGGTAGAGCACTTCCTTGGTAAGGAAGAGGCCACGGGTTCAAATCCCGTCGCGAGCTCTCGACCCGGCCGAAAGGCCGGGTCGAGTCGTTTTTGCCGTGCCTGGAAGGGGCGAGGCCCGCCTCGCCCCCGCCCGCAGGGCGGTCCAGCACGCACCGCCCACGTCCGTCCGCCTCGACCCCGCCCGCAGGGCGGTCCAGCACGCACCGCCCACGTCCGTCCGCCTCGACCCCGCCCGCAGGGCGGTCCAGCACGCACCGCCCACGTCCGCCCGCCTGGACCCGCGCACCGGCGCCCGTCACTCCCCGGTGAACGCGTCCAGCAGGTCCAGCGCGGCCTGCGTCGCCGGCGTCGTCCCGTCACGAACTCCGGACTCCGCGGCCTCCAGCGCCGCGGCGACGCCGGGGTGGGCACGAAAGCGGCGGTGAAGCCCGTCTTCGATCATCGCCCACATCCACGTCACGCGCTGTGCCCGTCGCTTCGCGTCGAGCTCGCCGGTCGCCGACAGGGCGTCGCGGTGGGCGCGGACCTCGTCCCACAGCTCGCCGAGGCCGTCGCCGGTCATCGCGCTGCAGGTGACCACGGGCGGCGTCCACGACGGGCTCGACGGGCGCACGTAGTGCAGCGCCGACGCGTACTCGCGCCGGGCCCGCCGGGCCGCGTCGACGTTGTCGCCGTCCGCCTTGTTGATCGCGATCAGGTCGGCGACCTCGAGGATGCCCTTCTTGATGCCCTGCAGCTCGTCGCCCGCGCCGGCGAGCATCAGTACGACGAACATGTCGACCATGCCGGCGACCGTCGTCTCGGATTGCCCGACGCCGACCGTCTCGACGAGCACGATGTCGTACCCGGCGGCCTCGCACACGAGCATCGACTCGCGGGTCCGGCGGGCCACGCCGCCGAGGCTGCCCGCGGTGGGCGACGGGCGCACGAACGCGCCCGGGTGCACCGACAGCCGCTGCATCCGCGTCTTGTCGCCGAGGATCGAGCCGCCGGACACCGCGCTGCTCGGATCGACGGCGAGCACCGCGACCCGGTGCCCGGCGTCCGCGAGCCGCACGCCGATCGACTCGACGAACGTGCTCTTGCCGACCCCGGGCACGCCGGTGATGCCGACCCGATGCGCGCCCCCGGTGTAGGGCAGCAGCCGCGCCAGCAGGTCCTGCGCCCGGCGCCGGTGGTCGTCCCGCCGGCTCTCGACGAGGGTGATCGCCTGGCCGAGCATCGCCCGGTCGCCAGCACGCACGCCATCGACGAGCGCGTCGATCGTCGGCACGCGGCGGCGCGGGGTGGGGCGTTTCGCCGTCACACTTCGACCTCGAGCACCTCACCCAGGCGGTCGAGCAGGCGATCGGCGGCATCGGCGATCACCGTGCCGGGGCCAAAGATCTCGACGGCGCCGGCTTCGTGCAGGGCGGGGTAGTCGTCGGGCGGGATCACGCCACCGCAGATGACGAGGATGTC
>Ga0209475_10004316_pt1 | contig 12308 bp, 9 predicted proteins | sample tdDd471_FD_187128 | JGI IMG/M metagenome (GOLD analysis project Ga0209475, IMG submission 187128) | Marine sediment microbial communities from the Atlantic coast under amendment with organic carbon and nitrate - tdDd47.1 (SPAdes)... | ecosystem: Environmental > Aquatic > Marine > Coastal >...
GTACAGGGTGACCTGGATCCTTATGGCAATAACACCATTCCTTATGTAAAAATTCTTAAGCCTGAGATCCTTGCTGTGAACGATCCTAATAATGAGATCAACACGATTGATTTTATTTCCCAAAATCATCCAAATCCTGCTACCAACAAAACCCGGATCAATATCCATTTGATGCATGCATCTCAGCTTACTGTTCAGGTTCATAATATGTTAGGACAAATGGTGATCAACTCTCCACAAGGGATGATGACCCCAGGACTACATACTGTTGAACTGGATTTGCATCAGCTGGACGAGGGTGTATATTTTTACACCGTGCTGGCTGGAAATGAAAGTACTACTAAGAAAATGATAGTGTCTAAATAGATATTATCCTGCCCTGACCCATATTCTGTTTGACGAGTACAGAACCGTCAGATGCAGATGCCCCGCGGAAACCCCGCGGGGTTTTTTATAATAAGATAGAAGAATGAAGAAGTGGATTGTTAAAGGAGAAGTCGGATGTTGAAGGCTAAATCCTTCTTCAATCTTCTATCCCTTTCTTCAATCTCCTTCACCTTTTACATCTTTAATATTGATTCAAATCTGGATTTTGAATTTAATAGTATTTAATATTTATTTGAATCATGGTCCTTGGACCTTGGAATTTAACAATAAGGAGAATTGGCTTAGCCGATTCTATTTGGGTGGGGCTTACAACGAAAACCCTGCCTCGCTACGCTCAGCTGTGGTTTTTTCTTTTTATCCTTCACGCTCAAGCAAGCTTGGCGTTCGGTCTAAAAAGAAAAAACCCAACACCTTCGGTGTAGGGTTTTGTTGTAGCGAGATCGAGAATTGAACTCGAGACCTCCGGGTTATGAATCCGACGCTCTAACCAACTGAGCTACCTCGCCGTTTTGAGGCTGCAAATATATATATTTTTTGGTTTGGAAATAAAAATATGATGAATAATTGGTACAAGGAAGTTGAGCGAAGCCGAGACCTCAAAGTTACTGGCATTGACCTTGTCATGCCGAGCGGAGTCGAGGCACCCTTTAGGTCAAGTATCAGAAATTACAATTGTACAGTTTTTGACCTGTAAAAGATCTTCCTCTTTTCAAATTCTTTAAATAGGAAATCAACGCATTCAGGCTTCTTTCCAAGATATTCTGGTGGTGATACGCCTGCATGATCATACATCCCGTTCAGTACCATCCGTGCAGTGATTGTAGCCGTATAGCCTGTTGTCCTTGCCATTGAATGAATACCTGTCTCTGGATCATACTCGTCATATAGGTCATAACAGATCTCAGCATTCTTACCATCTTTCACACCACTCACGATGATGCGCATGACAGTGATGTCTACCTCTCCTTCTTCCATTTTCCACTGGGGGAAAAGAATCTCAGAGGTGAGGTCAAGCGGTCGTATCTGGCTGTTGCCAACCGTTTTCATCTCTTGTGAAAAGAAGCCGGCATCGCGAAGGATCTCCATCAACCTGGCATGGCCGGGATATCGCAATGTTTTCTCCTCCATATCCGGAGCATCAATGGTATGGATCAGCGAACGTAGTCCGTCGCTAATAAATGCCTCAAGGGTGCCAATGCCTTCAAAATTAAGTAGTTCGCGCTCACCCAATGCGGGGACGGCGATCTCCTTGCTCCCTCTGACAACACGAGCCGGACGAGTGTACTCCTCAATCACATCAGAGGGAGAAAATACCGCTTTATATTCCCAGGGTAACTGCCTGTTCTTAGGCAATCCTCCTACCATGATCTTCACTTTAAAGGTTTTTTCAAGTTGAGAAGCAGCGAAGGCTGTAAGAATATTGCTCATGCCCGGAGCTACGCCAATGTCAGAAATGGCTATAACACCCTTTTCCTTAGCTAATTCATCGAGTAAGAGTAAATCCTCCGGGAAGAATGCGATATCAACAATATTTTTGCCTGAGTCAATCACTGTTTCCAGGGTTTTAAAACCCATGTGCCCAGGGACAGCATTGATGACCAGGTCAAAATCTTTTATGAGCTCTCTCACATTCTCTTCCTTTGACAGGTCACTTTCAATACCTGTAATTGGAAAATCTCCGATAGCCTTGATAAGAGCTTTTTTACTGATATCAGCAAGGCTGACATTGAATTCTGTAGCAAGGTCTCTGGCCATAGGGCCTCCAACGAGGCCGCTGCCAAGAACAATTATGTTTTTTTTATCCATTTTAAATTCTGACTTTATTAAGTTGTGTTAAGACAACCCCACTGATTACAATAAGGATGCCAGCTATTTTGCTAACTGTAAACAATTCATTTAAGATATAATAAGATGCTATGGCTGTGATTACAGGGATAAGGTTGCTGTATACGTTGGCTCTGCTCACACCGAGATTCTTGATCGTGTAGGCGAAAAGAATAAATGCCAGAGATGATGCCAGGATTGCCAGGGATAGCAATGCCATTATCAACCTGCTGTCTGGGTGAACCAACATAAAACTATCCATTTCCACTATCAGGAAAAGTGGTAAAAACAGGCATGTGCCAATAAGGTTCTGCCAGGCTATGATGCTTACCGGCGAGTAATGGACCGTGAGCTTCTTTAATAATATTGAATAGATTACTGCAGAAAAGACAGCACACAATAATAATATGATACCTCTGGGATCAGTAGAAAAACTGAAATCAGGATTTACCAGCATCACAAGAATCCCTGCAAACGATAAGAATATACCAAGAATATTTAGCATTGAAATCTTTTCCCTGATCAGGAACCATGCAGCAATGGGTGTAAAAACAGGGATGGTGGCAATGACCACTGCACTAATAGAAGCCGTTGAATACTTTAATCCAAAATTCTCCCCAAGGAAATAAAAAAAAGGATTGAATAGGGCTGAAAGAAGGAATAGTCCGAGGTGTTTCTTCTTGATCTTCTGAAGCCATCCAAAGCTTAATGCCAAAAGGAATAAAAATGTACTGGAAATGACCAGCCTCAGAAAAATAGTTGCAATAGGATTGTAATATTCGAAAACAATTGACGTCCAGACAAATGACATCCCCCAAAACCCCATCGCCAGCAAAGCTGCAATATAAACATTTATGGGTGTTCTGGATTTCATGGTGTATGTTGGTTGACAAATTTAAGCTAGTTTTTGTCGTATCTTGTAACATTAGAAAAAAAAAAGAGTCATTAACCAAAATGCGAACATTGAACGAGCGAGCAATAAATATTCATGAAGTCCTCATAGAGGGCTGCAGGAAAAACGATCGAAAGTCGCAATTGCAACTTTACAATTTATATTATAAAGCCATGCATAACACCTCATATAGAATCCTGAAAGACAGTGCAGAAGCAGAAGATGTGATGCAGGAGGCTTTTTTAGTTGCTTTCCAAAAGATTGAAGAATATAAGGGTGATGCCACCTTTGGCGCATGGTTGAAAAGAATAGTCATCAATCGTGCCCTGGATCAGATTAAAAAGAAAAAGGAAACGGTAAGTATAGAAGAAGCTGGAAATGAAATCGTGATAGATGATACGGCGGAAAACTACCTGGAAATACTTGCCTATAAGATAGAACAGATCAGGATGGGCATCGAAAAGCTCACCGAGGATGACAGGGTCATCATAAGTCTGTTTCTGCTGGAAGGATATGACCATGAAGAAATTTCACAGGTACTTGAGATTTCGCAGAATGCCAGCAGGACGAGATACTCCCGCGCGAGACATAGACTCAGGGAGATGTTAAGTAAAGAAAAATTTGATCAACTTGTAAATTAATTGCCATGTCTGTATTAGAAGAAAAGATAAAGAAGAACAGAGAGCAATATGATGCTCATGAGCCGGCTGACGGGCACTTCGACAGATTTGCCTCCAGACTGGATGACCAACTTCATGCAAATGAAAGAAGAGGTGGTAGGCGGTTAAGATTGCTTAGATATGCTGCCGGGATCCTTCTTATTGGAAGTGTCGCTACCATCCTCTTGATTCAGTTCTCTGGGAATTCAACTGCTGTGATGGCTGATCCTGTGAATGATGAACTGGCCATGGTCAGGGATCATTATAACCAACTGACCGATCAGAAACTTGACGAGATATCAAGCTGTACAGTGTCAGATGAAGAGGCAGCAAAAGTTGATGAAATTGCCCGCGCACAAATTGAGAAACTGGAAGCAGACGCAAGCATGCTGCAGGAAGAATTGAATAAGGATGCCTCAAATGACAGAGTATATGGAGCCCTGGTAAATAACTACAGAACCAGGATTAAGATCCTCGACAATATAATAACAAGAGTTTGCCAACTATAACAATTAAATACCGGAAAAATGAAAAAAGTACAACAAATTAAAAACTTATTCTTCTTGCTGATCCTGATGTTACTGGTGTCGGTTACTATGGCTGATGAGCAGAAGAAAACTTTTCATGAGAAATATGATGTAAATGCTGATGCTGAACTGATTATCTCAAATGAGTATGGTAATGTAGTCATTGAGACATGGGATAAGAACCAGGTAGTCATTGACATTGTCATTACCGTGGATGGGAAGTCAGAGAGTAAAGCCAAGGAAATCCTTGATAAGATCGTTATTAATTTCAATGGATCTCCTTCAGTGGTTAAAGTTGAAACCTACATAAAGGGAAAGCTTAGCTGCAATAATTGTAAGCTTAACATTGATTACGACATAAAGATGCCAGCTACGAACAAACTGGACCTAAAAAATTCCTTTGGTAATGCTCATGTTGGTGATCTTAGTGGTAAAACAAATTTTAAGATCAGCTATGGCAACCTTACTTTAGGAAAGTTAGGTAGTAAGGAGAATGTCATTGATATGAATTTTGGTGATGTCGATATAGAGAAACTGAAAGCTGCTGACATAAACATGGAGTATGGCTCCTTAGAGTTAGGGGAGGCTGGATATCTTGATCTGTATGTACGATTCGCAGGTGTAGAGATTGGGTCAGTATCTGAACTCATCCTCGACGGAGAGTACGAGTCAGCTGAAATAGGCAGTGTTAATTTATTACGGGCAAAACTAAGTTTCATGGGCCTCGAGATCGGAGAGCTATTTGATAAACTGGACATTATAACAACCTATGGAGTTGTTGAGGTATCAAGGGTTTCCGGAGGGTTTTCGTCTATCGATATAACAACAGAATTTGGTGGTGTGGAACTGGGAATTAGCAGTTCAGCAAGCTATAAACTGGAAGCGTCAAATTCATTTGGTGACATTAATTTTCCTGAGTCCAGGGCTGAAGTGAAAAAGTATGTAAAGGATTCTTTTAATTCAGAAATAGAAGCCTTTATTGGGGATGATGCCTCTAGTTTGGCAACAGTAGTTATAAAAGCTACCAATAGCGGTGTTGAAATTCATTAAATAATATTTATAGATAAAAAAAGAAAATTATGAAAACAAGAACTACAACGACAATCTTGATCGCATTCCTTATGCTGGCAAGTACTGGTCTTATGGGAGGTTGCGTACTTGATGGTGTGAAAGGCGACGGAAATGTCGTAAAAGAAGATCGCAATGTATCCGGGTTCACTTCATTGGACGTGAGTGGGGCTTTTACGGTATACTTGTATCAAGGTAAAACAGAATCACTCACTATTGAAGCTGATGATAATCTTATGCAGTATATCAAGACTGAGGTAAAAGGCGACAGACTTGAAATATACACCGACAAGGAAAATATCAAAAAGTTCACAAAGATGAATATTTACCTGACGTTTGAAGAACTGGAAATGATTGATATCAGTGGGGCTGTGAGCATAACCGGAGACGGTGAGATGACCTTTGATGAATTATATATTGATGGGAGCGGTGCAAGTGACATTGAGCTCAATTTAAATGTAGCCTTGTTAAAGGCAGATTTTAGTGGGGCCAGCGAAATTGATCTTGCAGGATCAGCCAAAGCTGCCCATTTTGATATCTCAGGCGCCAGTGAAATTGATGCTTTTGATTTTGTAATTGAGCATTGTGAACTGGATGTAAGTGGTGCCGCTGAGGCCAGAGTTAATGTAACAGCAAACCTGGAAGTAGATGTGTCAGGAGCTGCTGAAGTTAAATATAAAGGGAGCCCGAGCCTCCAGAGTGATGTTTCAGGAGCGGGGAGCATAAGATCCTATTAGTTAATATATAATTCCACTCCCATATTTTTAAGGGACCTAACGCGGATTGTCGTGTTAGGTTCTTTTTTTTTGACTTCTTTTCTTCCATATGTAATTTGCAATATTCAGTATTCAATATTCAATCTCTATTATTATATTTACTCAAAGCCCGATGCCCGAAGCCCGATGCCTGAAGCCTGAAAGCCGAAGCCTGAATCACCACCTCACAGAAACACTACAAGCACTACTTTGTTAGGAAAAATCACAAGATTGGTTTGCTGTGGCATTCATTTTGATTATTCATTAGTGGCGAAACAATAAACAAAGCCACACGTAAAACAAAAGTTATTTATTAATAATAATTGTAATTGTTCTTTGACTAGCTGAAATCCAAACCAATCTTTAAGGCTCCAAATTGGCGGATATCAATATATTACATGCGAAAACCCTTTTTGGGGCTACGCATATCCGCTACTTTCCAGCTGCTAGTTTAAAGATTGTTTTCCTTGCATTTAATTAATTATTTTCTTACATTTGGAGATGTCTGATGTTTCCCAAATTAGGAAAAACCCGGATAGAGAGTGCCAAAATGAGAATTAGTTAATTTAATGTTATTATTTCAGCGGAAGCGATATAATCATCTTATTTTGCATTGAACATACAATTACGGTTACGGATACGAAAAAATAAAAATTATGAAGAAGCAAATACACATGTTGAGAGGAGCACTGATACTCATTGCCCTTCTGACCATTAACAGTACAACATTTGCTGATTTTGTTATCAAAGGCAACGCTAAGGTCAATGTTTTGGCCGGGACAAGTTTAACATCGCATGTTGACGTAAGCATGTCCGAAAGCGCAGTATTTACCAATAATGGTACAGTCACCTTAAAGGGAAACTTCACAAATAATGTTGCAGGTGTCTCTGATCTGGGACCTGGCCATTTTATCATGGATGGCCCTGCTGCCCAATCGGTATTTGGCACAGGAACATCACAGATAGTTGACCTTGATATCAATAATGGTAATGGGGTAACATTTGATGGTAGTGTTAATATCAGCGGAACATTGGTTATGGAAAGTGGCATTGTCACTTTAGGTTCAGGGAACCTTTTACTCGAAAGTACATCAACACTTAGTATAGGAACCAGTGAAGCCTTTGGTCTAACAAAAATGTTTGTTACTAACGGTACAGGCGAATTAAGGAAGGAATTTCCTGCAACAGGATCCTTTATTTATCCGCTTGGTGATCAGGAAGGTACAGACTCATATTCTCCAATTGAATTGGTGGTAACAGCTGGTGACCTACTTGCAGGTGATTACCTGGGAGCAAGTGTGAAAGGAGTTATACATCCTAATAATATGTCATACAATCATTATCTGGCCCGTTATTGGTCTATAAGCACAAACAGGACAATTTCCTCTTTAGATTATAATGCAACAGGTGTTTATAATGATCCTGAGGATATTGTAGGTACTGAAAGTATCATCAATCATGGATTCTTTGTTAGTCCTGAATGGTTTATTTACAATCCTATCACTCCAGCTCTTGATTACCTATATTTTGAAAACCTGACTGAAGGTGGAGACATTACTGGAGTTGAGTTCGATTATTTAGCTGGTTTGAAGATCTTCCTTCAAGGTGCTTACGATGATGTAAATGACAACATGCGGGTTAGCATGACCGCTTTGATCCCGCTGACTGCTGCTGAAGCATATGGACATGTCGGATACAGTGGACCTCAAGCAGTAGCTGCAAGGGTAAATATTCCCCCTACAGCTGTGGACTGGGTACTTATTGAATTGCGTGATGCCACAAGCGCATCTGCAGCCTCTCCATCAACTGTATTAGAAACTGTGGCTGGATTTATTCTTCAGGATGGATCAATTGTGGCCCAAGATGGTATATCTTCTCTCGCGTTTAATTATATTATCGCTGACAATCCATATTTTGTTGTGAGACACAGAAATCACATTTCTGCTATGTCATCAGCAGATGGACTTACTAAAACGAACAGTACGTACATTTATAATATGTCGGTGGCTGGCAGTGCATTTGGTGCCGCTGGTGTTGTGGAAGTAGAATCAGGAAGTGGTGTCTATGGACTGTTCGCTGGAGAAACAAATACTTCAAATATTATCACAAATGCAGACAAACAGGCTGTAGATGATAATATAGATGAATTATATCACATTGCAGATGTAAATCTTTCCGGTATCGTATCTAATGAAGATAAGCAGTTTGTTGATGATAATATTGACAACTGGGGCAAGGTACCTAAATAACAAAATCAAAAAGGATATTATAACTTATTAAAGTTTAATAAAATGAAAAAAATATTTACATTCATAATTCTCACAGGTATACTGGTCTCCCTGGGTTATGCACAGCCAACGGCAAGCATAACTATTGAGAACCCTCGGATTGACGGTAATAGACTCTATTGGGATGTTTATTTTATGAGAACAAATGACGATGCTAACTGGAATAATTTTGGTAATCATATGCTTGGAGATTGCTCATGGTATTGGTATTTTAATCTGACTGATCTCACAAACTATGCTATAAATGAGGAAGATCCCACGATTTTTGGTACTAGTTATACAAATACCATTGGTGTAATCAATGGAAATTTGCGTATCAATACCGTTTTCTCTCCAGTCGATCCCACAGATATTGCACTCAATGTTTGGTATAAAGCATTTACATGCAGTGCAGAAATTACAGGAGATGATACTCAATTAAGTGGCCTTACCTGGGATATGATAAATACAGGAATAACCACTTTTAATAATCAGAGTGTCACCGAAACAGATTACGATTCAGATTGCGACATTGCCCTCAATACAAATTGTTGGACTGGTTTTGTTAATGGCGATTGGAATAATGTATCTAACTGGAGTTTAGGTTCAATACCAATTGCTAGTGATGATGTCATTTATCCTTATGATGCAAACATTGAAATGACTACAAATAATGGTGCATATGGTATTACTAATGGCTTGAGAGTTAATCATAACGCGCGTCTTCTCATTGCTTTTAATGAAGGGATTACTGTTACTGGAGATGTAGAACTTAAAGGGGATACTAATATCCATTTGGCAGGTCAAACAGGATTAGGCACTCTTTCATCATTTTTAATTGCTGAAGGAAACATTGATTATAATGGATACTCTTTAGAGTCTGGTCATGTAAGAGTGGATAGAACTTTATATTATGAAGATACAGAATTTGATTATTATCACCATCAGGTAGCCTCTCCGGTTAATTATGTTAGGTTAGGAGATTGGGATATGCAGCATCAGTATTCATATGCTTATGAGTTCGCTGCTGATCAATCATGGTTTAATATACATAGCCCCTTCAGATCAACACCTCCAGGTTATGGTTTCATTTTAAGCTTATATGGGGCTTCTGGATTTGAAACTTCGACACAAACTGTGATATTCTATGATAGTCTCGTGACAACCCCTGTAAATCCTCCTCTCACCACCGGTAATGGAAACTTGTCCTTAATTGGTAATCCATACACCGCACCAATCCATTGGGATGTTATATATTCTGGGGCTTCTCAAATGGCTGATGCAGTATGGGTATGGAATCCGGATGGTGGTAACTATGAAGCCTACAATACTGTAGGAGGTGGCACCTCGGCGAGTGCTGAATTTATTCAGCCAGGACAAGCATTTTTTGTACAGGCAACAGGTGTTGCCCCAACATGCCAGATTACTCCATCAGCAAGAACAACTGATATTCATCCATACCTTAAATCATCAAGTGCCAATGGCCTTACACTCTATACTGAAGGAGGGAATTCTTCACACGATAAAACATGCATTAAGTTTATCGATTCTGAAATGGCCACAGGCAATTATGAAGAAAGCATTGATGTGCTTGAATGGCCAAGTTCATATGGCGATATGGCAACTGAGCTTTACACAGTAAGTTCCGATGATCAGAACCTGATCATTGATGTCAGGCCACTGAGCCCGGACCTCATGAGCGTACCACTGAGCTTTAAAGCTGCTGTAGAGGCTGAATATACACTGGGTGCAGACCTTGAATCACTTGAGTCATTCAGCGTAGGAACAGAGATATTCCTCGAAGACCTCCATCATCCGGAGCAGGCTTGGATCGACCTGAGAGAGTTCAATACTTATTCTTTTGATGCTACACCTGAAGATGAGTATAACAGGTTTATGATACATTTCCATATCAAAGACTTTGGAATTAATGAACTGTCAGAAAGCCCAATCTACATATATAGTGACAGGACAGATGCTATCATTAAAAACAATAGTGGTCAACTTATCAAGGAAATTCATATCTTTGACGTGACAGGAAACCTGATGACAGTTAAATCAGGTGTAAATGATGATATCACCAGGATGTTCGTTAGCAGCAACTCTGGTTACTACGTAGTTAAAGTAATAACTGACAAAGCAGTATACTCTGAAAAGGTACTGATAACTAAATAATCAATCAAATAATTATAATATAAGGCAAGATATTATGATCACGATTATGAAAAAATCAATAGGAATTATATTGATGATTCTTATCGTTGTTGCGCTTGCAATCGTCGTTGATGCAGCACCACCGCCGCCGCCTAATCCACCTCTTGGTAATGGTGGTCCGGCACCTGGTGAAACATACATCGGTGGGGTGCCAATCGCAGGAGGCTTGCTTATCATGATTGCACTGGCCGCCAGCTATGGTGCACGCAAGCTCTACAACGCAAGAAAAAGAAAAATTAGCGAATAAGAAATACTCTTGAAGATAAAAAACTGGCTTCCAAATTCATTGGTTGCCAGTTTTGCCATTTTATAGAACTAAGCATATGTAGCCTTTATTCTATAATATTCATTCTATCATTTTTAAAAACTTTTCCAGATCAATAACGGTAATTCCCAATGATGCAGCCTTTTCTAGTTTAGAAGGACCAGCATTATCTCCCGCCAATAAAAAACTAGTGTTTTTAGACAATGAAGAGGTAAACTTACCCCCGTTACGTTCTATAATTTCTTTGATCTCATCACGGGTATAATCCTCATAGGTGCCACTGATTACAAAGCTCATTCCTTTAAGTGATTCTCCGTAAGTAGTTTCAGAGTCCGTGAGCTTCATCTGGAGCCCGGCATTCTTCAAACGTGATACCAACTCAAGTTTAGAGGAGTCATCAAAATAGTCAACCACAGAGGTAGCTATCCTCTCTCCAATCTCATGAATATCGTTAAGTGACTCCATGTCTGCTGAGGCAAGAGCATCAATGTTCTTATAATGCCTTGCAAGTGTCTTTGCTACCGTCTCACCCACATAGCGGATGCCTAAGGCAAACAAAACGCGTTCAAAAGGTATATACAAGGATTCCTTAATACCATCTATGATGTTCTGACTGGACTTTTCCTTAAAACTGACCTTTCTTTCCTTTTTGCTTTCATTGTCAACATATACTTTTTCTAATCCCAGAAGATTATCATAGTTAAGCTTATATAGGTCAGCAACATCATTTATCAAGCCATTGTCGTACAGTATTTCAACTTTACCTTCACCCAGGCTATCAATATCCATCGCTCGGCGACTGATGAAATGCTCTATCTTTCCTTTTATCTGGGGAGGGCAGTCATCTTCATTAGGACAATAGTGATTGGCCTCACCCTCTTTTCTGACCAGGAGTGCATTGCATTCGGGGCAATGAGTAATATAGGAAACTGGTTTTACTGATTCCAATCGCTTGTCGACCAGAACGCCCGTAATCTTAGGAATGATATCTCCTCCTTTCTCAACCAGGAGAACATCATTGTCATGGATATCGAGTTTATAAATGATATCGGCATTATGTAAGGAGGCGCGTTTAACTGTGGTCCCGGCAAGCAGTACAGGTTCCAGGTTGGCAACCGGTGTAATAGAGCCAGTCCTGCCAACCTGATAACTTACAGATAATAATTTCGTGATTGCCTCCTCGGCCATAAATTTGTAAGCGATGGCCCATCGCGGACTCTTAGCTGTATTTCCGAGCGCCTGCTGCTGAGTATATTGATTGACTTTAATCACCACGCCATCAATATCGAAAGGAAGCTTTGAACGTGCTTTAGCCATTTCATGGATGAATGCATATATTTCATTCAACTGATGAGATTTTATTATATAGTCAGAGATTTTAAATCCCCAACTTTTGGCATCCTTCAGATTGTCATAATGGGAGTCAAACTTAAGCTGTTCACCATGAATA
>Ga0209475_10004317_pt1 | contig 12307 bp, 11 predicted proteins | sample tdDd471_FD_187128 | JGI IMG/M metagenome (GOLD analysis project Ga0209475, IMG submission 187128) | Marine sediment microbial communities from the Atlantic coast under amendment with organic carbon and nitrate - tdDd47.1 (SPAdes)... | ecosystem: Environmental > Aquatic > Marine > Coastal >...
ATACCCTGGTACGCGAACTGATACATGACGCCTTTATTATGGAATGGGATACACCGGTGGATACCCGCTGGCTGTCCATTTACTATCAGCAGGCGGTATGGAACACCCACCGAAACAACAATCCAGTGGAAGCCTCTGGCGGGCAGGAGGAAATCCGCTATCAGCTAACCACACTGGTGGCTTCGGTGAAACCGGGATTGATGCCCAATCGAAAACGACCTGACGGCTGGATATGGAAACGCACCATATGGGAAAACACCGGACCGATTCTGGTGTTTGAAGGACATGATTCCCGGGTGGACTTCCAGTTTCAACTTATGCGCCCCCCGCAACCAAGCACCGGGGCTTTGTATAACGTCCGCCATAGAATCGTGACCCAAAACGGCAATACATCTGCAACGGAGTCCCTGCTTAAAGACGTATACAGCTATCTGGAACAACGCAAACTGCTGGCACCAAAACAGTAGATACTCAATGAGTCTCCATTGACATTGCCATAACCATATCCATTGTATCTTAAGCGGTATGGCGCATTCCAGGCACATAAAACAGGCGGTTTTGGGAAAAAGCGTCAGTAAAACCGTGATAGCCATGTCAGTTACGCCTAAAAAAGTTGCATAAATACTGCGATTATCATTAGAATGTGAGGTTGCAGTTCAAAATCTTCCAGCAGCAACGGAAAGGAACGATAAAACATGAGGCCACACACCACCATCCTGATTATTCTTCTGGCGTGGGGCATAGTGTTTTCGTCATGTACACAGCAATCTGATGACGCACAGAGCACTAATAAAATCTCAACTATTACCATAGGTTTCACACCTGCTGAAAACGCCGAAAACGTTGAAACCAACGGTGAAGCTCTGGCAAACGCCCTTGAAAAATATATGGGGCTCAAGGTCAAAGTGTATGTTGCAAGTTCCTATGCCGCTGTAGTGGAAGCCCTGGCCCATGACCAGATAGACTTTGCATGGCTGCCGCCGTTCTCCCTGATTCAGGCAGAAAAACTCTGCAAAGCCGTTCCGTTGTTTAAAGCCATGCGCTATGGCAGCGATTCGTATTACGGTGGCATTATTGTCCGCAAGGACAGCCCTGTTAAGACTATTGCAGATCTTAAAGGCAAAAACATTGCATGGGCTGATGTTGCATCAACCTCCGGGCATATTTTTCCCAAGGCCCATATGCTGAATAAAGGCATTGACGCCAACAATTTCTTTAAGCGGGAACTGTACGCCGGTGGTCATGACAAAGTGGTCATTGCGGTGCTCAGCGGACAGGTGGAAGCAGGTGGTACCTGGGTCAACGACAGCACCGGCAAAACCGGAAGCTGGAACAAGTACTTCAAGGATCGCTCCGGGGAAATCCGCAATCTGTTTGTGACCAAGGCTATCCCCAACGACACCTTTGCCACCACGGAAGCCTTTCAGAAGAAGCATCCGAAAATTGTCAAAAATATCATGAGCGCCCTCGAAAAAATGACCAAAGACCCAAAGGATTCATTCATCCTGGATAAATTATACGGTATTGAAGGTATCTCCCCCGCAAAAATGAGTGATTTCGACATTGTCCGGCAGGCAGCCGAAATTACCGATATCTGGCAGGAAGAATGAGCAAAGGAACCCTTTTAACCATAGAAAGCCTGGGGAAACGCTGGGATGATGGCATATGGGCACTTAAGGATGTTTCCATATCCATTCCCCGTGGCCAGTTTGTGGTGGTTTTGGGAAGCTCCGGTGCCGGAAAATCAACCCTGCTGAATTGCATTAACCGGCTGATAAAACCCACATCCGGTAAAGTCTTTCTCAATGGCACCAATATCACTTCACTGACTCCCGGCTGCATGATGCGTATGCGGCAAAAGATCGGATATATCTTTCAGCAATTCAATCTGATTGAAACCTACACGGTACGGCAAAATGTTTTGGCGGGGCGAATCGGGCACAATCCCTGGTGGCGTAATCTTCTGATGCGCTACAAGCTCTATGATCAGGCTGTGGTGGAGCGCTATATCCGGCGCGTGGGACTCTTTGACAAAATCGACACCCGGGTGGACCAGCTTTCCGGTGGACAACGCCAGCGCGTTGCTATCGCCCGTGCTGCCGCCCAGGAACCGGACATCATTCTCGCCGATGAACCCATGGCCTCACTGGACCCCAAATTGTCCCGCGTGGTGCTGGATCTCCTCACCGAGTTGTCCAAAGAATACGATATGACCGTCATCGTAAATCTGCATGTCCTTGAGCTTGCCCGGGCCTATGCAGACCGCATTATCGGCCTGGCATCGGGGCACCTGGTTTTTGATGGCCCCCCCGAAGAACTGACCGAGGATATTATCCGGAAAATTTACGAGCACGCTCCTGAAGAGGAGATTCCGTACTAATGCCCAAACGAAGCATGTTGAAGCATTTCAAACGGGGCAGTATCACCATCATCATTCTTGCTATTCTGGCGTGGTCCTTTAAGGCAACGGAATTTTCCCTTTCCCAACTATGGCATGGCCTGCCCCAGATGTCCGTCTTCCTTGAGGGCTTCAGTCATCCGGATTTGACCATTGTCCCCCGGGTTTTAAAAGAAACCATACTGACCATACAACTTGGTATTGTAGGTACGGTTGTGGCAACGGTTTTAGCCCTGCCCTTGTCGTTTTTTGCTGCAAAAAACCTTGTTCACAACAAATATATCCGCTTTGTGCCCCGCCTTTTGTTTAATGCGGTCCGCTCCATTGACACCCTTATTTTTGCCCTGGTATTTGTTGTGGCAGTGGGCCTTGGTCCCTTTGCCGGAGCTCTCGCCTTGTCTATTCACAGCATGGGCATGCTTGGCAAACTCTTCTACGAAGCCATAGAACACATCGATCAGGGACAGGTTCTTGCCATAAAGGCGGTTGGCGGCTCCCGGGTCAATGTGGTCCGCTGGGCGGTATTGCCCCAGGTTATGCCCTTTTTGATAAGCTACTTTCTGTATCGTCTCGAACTGAATGTCCGGGTTGCGGTGGTATTGGGAATTGTTGGTGCCGGTGGCATCGGTCAGATGCTTTACAATTACATTAACCTTCATCGTTTTGACAGAGCCAGTGTAGTTATTATTATTATTTTCCTGCTGGTAATGGCCCTTGATGCCTTTTCCACGCGACTGAGACACCTCGCCAAGTAGAAACGTGAATACCCTCACATCGGCTGGACACGTTGACAAATGCCTCATTGGAAGTATACTGTAACCATCTTATGAGGCGTGAAGTGACTCAATCATATAAGAAAAACAACCTGATTAAATCGACCCGGCACGGTGTACGATTGAAAAAACAACTCAAGGAGTTGGCAGTGAAAAGCAGTACTGCAACAAAGGTATCCCCGGCGGGTCGATCAACGCCACCTGTGGACGAAGCCGAAAAAGGCATTCGGGCACGGGGATCAGTTACTATGTTTGAATTGATGGTTCCTCTGAGCCCGGAAACCCGCACGGCAGGCCAGTTAGTGCGTCTTGATGAAGAAGAAGTCACCATCAACAGCACTGAGTCTTACCGCAAGGGTGCGACCCTTAACATGCACTTCAGTCTGACCTATATGCGGGCCAACGAAAAAGAAGAACGTGATCCTGAGACCCCCTTCCATGCCATTGGTAAGGTTGTTGATTGCACCCCCATGGAAACCGACACCTCCCGATACCGGGTAACGATCAAATTCACCGATATCTTTGAGGAGGAACGGAGCTTCCTGCGCCAGTATATTGACACCCGTTCCACGCAAAATGGCAAAAAGTAAGATATCCGCACAGCAGGCCTTACGGTAGGTACACCTCATGTTTCAACGTCCGGAACCTATCGCCAAACTCCTGAAAAACTATACCAGGAAGGGGAAATTCGAGCAACGTCACAAGCATCTTGCCATCTGGCGGGAGTGGAATGACATTGTGGGACCGCGCATGGCGGAACGGGCCTTCCCCCTAACCGTCAGAAGAAGCGTACTTTTGGTTCGCGTGGTCGATTCTGTATGGCTTAACGAACTCTCACTGCACAAACCGGTGATTATGGAAAATATCCATAAAGCCGTTGGCAGCAAGAAAATCAAGGATGTCAGGTTTCTGTGGGGAGAAGAACCGGGAGCCAACCCTCATTGCCCGGAACCGGACAAATCCCCTCTGCAGAAAACAACCCTGCCGCCGCCAAACCCGGAGGAAATTTCCGTTGCCACAGAAATATCCTCAAAACTGCAGGATGAAAGTATGCGGGAAACCCTGCGCAACCTGATTCTGCACGATCTTGTGGTCAGTCGTGTTCAGCGGGGCGACGACTAACACTCTTCAGAGCGGTTATTCTTTGCAATACCGGTGGGTGGGAATAATGCAGCCAGGCATAAAAGGGATGCGGCGTCAGATTCGATAAATTCGTCCGGCTGAGTATTTTGAGAGCCTCAGTCATATGGGTCGGATCTTCTATAGTTTCAGCGGCAAACCGGTCTGCCTCAAATTCGTTTTTTCGTGAATAGGCATTTAAAATTACGGAAAGCACCATGTCTATTGGAGCATAGAGCATACCAAAAAACAGCAGTCCTGCATAGGTTGACATATGCTCCATGTAAAAGGCATCAAACAACCCTTTGTGGCTTAAAAACACCGACAGCAGAAAAAACAACAATCCGGTATGAGCTATGCCAATAATCATCCCCTTGAAAATATGCTTCTTTTTAAAATGCCCGATCTCGTGGGCCAGCACCGCCACCAGTTGAGGCACGGAATGCTCCTCCACAAGGGTATCAAACAAAGCAATGCGTTTGTTTTTGCCGAAACCGGTAAAAAAAGCATTTGATTTGGATGAACGCTTTGAACCATCGATGATAAATATGTTCTGCACAGAGTACTTTACCGACTGAGCATAATTCAATATGGCGCTCTTCAGGTCTCCATCTTCCAGCGGCGTGAATTTATTGAACAGGGGCATTATCCAGCGGGGAGCTATAAATTGTATTACCAGCGTGAACGCCGTTACCACGGCCCATGCGTACAGCCATGCAAAGCTCCCGGCATAGTCAAAAAAGGCCAGTATGACCGCCAAAACCGGCCCACCCAGAATAATCGTGAGCAACAGCCCCTTGATACGGTCAAGGATAAATGTCTTGGGGGTGGTTTTGTTAAAACCAAAGCGTTCTTCTATAACAAAGGTGGAATACACGGAAAAGGGCAGCGAAATAATGGTTTTGGCAACCATGATGATACCGATATAGGCAAGACCGATCCATATACCTGTGACACCCCAGTCTCGAATCAGGCTGTCAAGCACATTAAAGCCTCCCAAAAACCAAAAAGCCAGCAGCAATATGACATCAAAGGTTCCGGTTATGTGACCGAAACGCGTTCTTGTAGCTGTGTATCGCTGGGATTTGGCATAGTCATCCGCATCGTACACGCCTTCAAATTCGGGAGGAATTTCCGGCTGCATGGCCTTTATATTCATACGGTCTGCAATAATGCCGATGACAAAATCAAGGATAACTGCCGCAAGGATAATAGTTGCATAGATATTCATGTTACCATACCATTAAGTAAATAAAGTTTCAAAGCAAGGTATATGGCTTGTAATAGTATACATTGCAGCAGCAAACACAACAACGGAGCAATAAACATGAAACATTTAACTCTCTGTATGCTTTTAGCCATCTGCCTGCTGACACTGAATCATTGCTCCGATGACAACGATCAGCCAGATCCCGTTGACGGAGATACTGACACAACAGTCACAGACGGTGACACCGAAACCGATGTTGCTGAAGATGAAGACGAAATACCGGAGCAGGAAGTCAGTACCGCCTGCAACGGAGCAGACAGTCTTTGTGAAAAACGTTTCAATGAAGTGGTCTACCCCATGACCCACAACGGCATGTCCAGCGAAGCGGATGGCTTCACCCCTCCCAACCACTATAATTCCATGCAGCAGCAGCTTGAGGACGGCATTCGGGGCATGATGCTGGATATCTATTACCATGATGAAGAGGACGGCACCTGGTTGTGTCACGGAGCCTGCCAGCTTGGCGCCATCAAACTTTCCGATGGATTAAAAACCATTGTTGATTTTCTCAATGACAATCCCCGCGAAGTCTTCTCCATCATTTTTGAGAGTTACATCTCAGCTGAAGATACCCGTGTGGCGCTTGTTGAAAGCGGCATGTTTGACTTGCTCTATACCCACACAAAGGGCACACCCTGGCCAACCCTTCAGGAAATGATTGACGACAATACGCGAGTGGTGGTGTTTTCACAGGACAATACCGGCGATTTTCCCTGGTATCATCAGGCATGGGACTTTATCTGGGACACCGATTACGCCAATGAAACACCGGAGGATTTTTCCTGTGACCCACTTCGCGGCTCAACGGACAACGCTCTGTACTGCATCAATCATTTTCTTACCGATCCGGTTGCCAAAGCCTCGCTGGCGGAACAGGTGAACCATAACCCCGAATTCCTGAACCGTATTCAGGGCTGCCAGCAGGAAACCGGACAACTGCCAAATTTCATTGCCGTTGACTTCTATTCGATTGGCGATTTGTTTGAAGTGTGTAACGCCCTAAACGGCATTGAATAATCTCCGGGCATTATTCACTTTTTCCGGCTGTTCTGCTATAGTTTGAGCGGGAATACACCAGTGAAAGGAATTAATGATGCATTTTGACCTGATTATCAAAGGCGGACAGGTAATTGACGGCAGCGGTAGAAACCCCGTTCAGGCAGACGTCGGCATTGTCAAAGACCGCATAACTGCTGTGGAGCCGGACTTGCCCCCCCATGCAGCAGACAGCCTCATCTATGCCTACGGCAAATACATCACCCCGGGATTCATCGATTCCCATTCCCACGCAGATATGACCATTTACCGCAATGATCACGATGACATTCTGTCGCCACTGGTGGAACAGGGCATCACCACCTTTATCGGCGGAAACTGCGGCATGGGTCTGGCTCCGGTTGACAAAACCATGAATCCCGCCACCCGGCTGTATCTGGAAACCTTTACCGCACGCACATTTGACGATTTACCATGGCATTCCATGGAGGGATATTTTTCCCATCTGGAAACCCAGGGCATGCTTTTGAACGCCGCGATTCTGGCTCCCCACAGCATCCTGCGCCTGGAAGCCATGGGGATGGAACGCCGCGCGGCAACGTCAAAAGAAATAGGCTCCATGGCAGCCTCGTTACAGGAAGCCATGGAAGCAGGAGCCATTGGGCTGTCATCGGGTTTGCAATATTTCCCCGGCATGTTTTCCGAAACCGAAGAAATCGCCGCCCTTGCGAAGGTGCTAAAACCGTATAAGGGAACCTATGCATCCCATCTGCGCAGCTATACCAATTCATTACCCAAAGCTCTGGAAGAGGCCATCAGCATCGCAGAGGCAGGTGGCGTGAAAGCCCAGATTTCTCACATCATGTTTGTGCCGGAATTCGGCAAGGCCGCCCCCGTGGTAAGAAATGCCATGCGCCTGTTAAGCGAATACTCCACCCGTTATGGGGCACTTCCCTTCCCCTTTGCCAAAGCTCTGGACGATATCCTCCACAATACCATATGGGAAAAAGGACTCACCAACGATGACATCAGCCTGGATTCCATGCCAACCACTGCGGGCTTTACCCATGCCTTTGCCTTTTTCCCCCCCTGGGTCATTGATGGCACGGTTACGGACATTAAAAACCGCCTGAGTGACAAAGGCACTCGCAAGAAAATCTGGAAAGCCATACAACGTGGAAAAAACCAGTGGCCCCATCGGGCGGACCATACCTGGAACCTTAATTACTTCAAGCTGCTGGGCATGTCCGGTTTTACCATCATGAGTGTGGTGAGTGAAAAGAACAAACCCCTTGAAGGTATGAGCCTTAAAGACCTTGGGCATAAGCAGGGCAAGCATCCCTTTGACGCCTTGTGCGACCTGCTGATAGAGGAAGACGGTCATGTGCTGCTGTTTGGCAGCATGACCAAAATCGATGATCCCCATATGATGAAATCCGTGGAAGGAGCCCTGCTGGACCCGCGTATTTCCATCTCCACAGACACCATTCTGCTGGGTTTTGGCAAGCCCTCAGAGTTGTTCTACGGTTGTTATCCCAAGTATCTGCAGCACTATGTCCGCGAGGAACATCTGATTTCCTGGGGCTCTGCCATCCGTAAAATGACGGGGCTGGCGGCGGATATCTTTGATTTGCCGGGGCGGGGATACCTGAAACCCGGTTACTTTGCGGATATGGTGATACTTGACCCCCACACCGTGGGAACCGAAGGTTCCATCAATAATCCGGCGGTAAAGCCACAGGGCATTGATCATGTCTTTATCAACGGCACGGAAATTAGCCGTAACGCAACCCGCATACCCGATGCTCTGCCGGGGCGTGTGGTGCGAAACATATACGCCCACTCCTGATATGCTTCATTAGCGGGTATAAGCCGTGGGCTTGAGTAAACAACCGCGATTCAATTGACCCAATGGATATTGAGGGGTATAGTGCAGCGGAATTATGCACACGGAGAAAACCTTATGCCGACAATCACCTTTCTTCCGGAAAATCAGACCTACACCGTTGATGCGGGCACCACCATTCTGGAGGCTGCGGAACAAAACGGCTATCCCCTGCCCTGGTCCTGTCGTATGGGACGTTGTATCGCCGATCTGCTGACGGTTGTGGAAGGCATGGAAAATCTGTCACACCCGGACCCCGAAGAGGAAAACACTCTGGGCATTATGGGTGAGCCCGATACCAGGCTGGCCTGTGTAACCCGCATTACCAAAGGCCATGTAACCGTCCGCCGTCACGTTACCGAGGAATAAAGAGAGTATCCCATGACCCGTACAGTTGTACGCATTCTTATCAGCCTTATGTTGATCCTTTGCATGGCAGCCTGCTCTGAAAACGACAGCCCCAACTCCACTGACGGTGATATCACCGACGGCGACAGCGACTTTAACCGGGACGATTACGAGCCGGTTTTAGGCTGGATTCTGCTGGATACCGACCGGGATCACATCAGTGACATTCTGGCGAAAGCCGCGCAATATGGCGTCACCCAGATACAGCTCTCCCACAGTCTGATTATGAATATCGAAGAAATTACCGAGGATGAGCAACGGGCTCAAATGCTGCGGGAAATCACTCTGGAAGCCAAAGACTACGGGCTGGAGGTCGTTGTATGGGCTCATGAACTGACCCAAAACCGGCTATCGGTGTGTTTTCACGAGTCTGATCCCCTGTGGCAGCAGCGACGTGACACCTATCAAAAAGCTTTTGAGCTTATCCCTGAGCTGGACGGCATTGTGCTTATGTTCGGTTCATCCAGCCCGGACCCATGGTACTCCTTCTGCTCCTGCGATGATCCGACCATTGATTTCGAAACCTGCCAGAACGATCCCACCGGCGAAATCGACATCCCGGCCCTTGAGCTTCCCCCTGCGCCGCAGCGCCTGAAACTCATTATCGATGCCGTTGCCGATGTCACCGAGGAACTAAACAAGAAACTCTACATCCGCACCTTTATTCATAAGCCCACGGAGATGGAGTGGGTACGCGATGGCCTGATACTGGAAAAAGACCGGCAGTTCATTGCCATGAGCAAACCGGTACCGCAGGATTTCCAGCCCTACTATCCCCACAATCCTCTCATCGGCGCCGTGCCCGGACACGCCCATGTGACCGAGTTCGACCTCGCAGGCGAATACTGGGGCCAAAGCCAGATCATGAATCCCCAGGTGGATTACGCCACCTATCGGTTCCGGCATTTGTGGGAAAACCAGGGCATTGGCGCGGTGTGCCGTATCGAACGCGGCAGCCATTATGCCGTTGGCACTCCGAATGAAATCAATCTCTATGCCATGTCACGGTTGATGGAAACTCCGGACATCTCCCCTGATGACATCTATGCAGGATGGTTTTCCACTGCCTATGGCATTGAAGATGAACAAACAACCGCCACCCTTCGGGAAGTATTCAGACTCAGTTGGGAGGCGACCCGAAAACGCCATTATGTGCTGGGATTCTGGGCCATGGAAAAGGGCTCCGGGCTTCCCGGCGAACCGGTTAGCAAAGAGTTGGAAAGCCGCAGTACTACTCTGTACGATGACGGTTTTGAAAGTACCTTTGAAGAGCTGAAAAATCCCACAGAAGCCACCGTTGCGGATATCTTCCAGGAAAATCAGGAAGCCGTGGACGCGGCGATTCTGGCCCTGGAACACTTCAACACTATTGCCGATGCTCTTCCTGAAACAGAACGGGAAGACATCAGACAGCGGCTCCGCCACCAAAAGATGGCCTGTGAGGCATGGCAATGGGCCGAGGAGGCTATCTGGCTGTCAAAACTACACGGCACCATTAGTGACCAGACAACATGCCGTACATGGATTGAACACGCCATTACCCAACTTGAAACCGTTGGTCAGACAATTTCAGATGAACTGGGAAATGTCTGGCCCGCAAGTCCCTCTCAAATCGGCAAACTGGCGAGCAATCTCCGGGGGCGTTTCCCGGCAGATGAGGCTCAGGCGACTCCGCGTCCGCAAAATCTGATATCGCTTCCTGTGATAAGCAACATCACGGCACATGCGGCAACCATAGCCTTTGAAACATCGGAAAGCGCCACCTGCAAAATCCAATGGGGCAACACCCTGACCCATACACCGGAATCCACAGAAACCGAAACAGCGGGAGCCACTCAACACAGCTTTACTGTTGAAAGCCTGAACCCCGACACCCTGCATATAGTTAAACCCGTATGCAAGTTTTCTTCGGGCACTCTTGCCGGGGGCGACTGGTATCTGTGGACTGCAAAACCATGACCTGTAATAAATCGCAATAGCTAAAAATTGCGCTGAAACCTTTATAAAACGGCCCCTGAAAGGCACTGGAAACCCCCAAACAAGAGCATTCATTAGTTATAACGCATTTTTTTTTAATGAATCCCTTTACATTTGAAATCAAATGGTGTAAAAAGCGTTGCTCTATTGATGAGAAGAATGTTCATTTGTTACAGAGAAACGAATTGGTAACGATACAAGGAGTTACGAAATGGCCAAAATGCGTGCACCAAAAGGCAAGCTGTCGCGTCGTCTGGGCGTGTCATTAACCGGCTTCCCTAAGACACAAAAAACACTTGCCCGTCGGCCGGCCAAACCCGGTGAGCACGGTGGCAAACGCGGCGGCAAGACATCTGAATTCGGAAAACTTTTGGTTGAAAAGCAAAAGCTTCGCTTTGGATACGCCATTATGGAACGTCAGTTCCGCCGGTACTTTGAAAACGCCCGTCGTATGAAGGGTGCCACCGGTGAAAACCTGGTGAAGCTGCTCGAAACACGTCTGGACAGCGTAGTGTTCCGTATGCACCTGGCTCCCTCCATCCTGGCCGCCCGCCAGCTGGTGAATCATTGCCACGTGCGTGTAAACGGTCGCAAAGTGAATATCCCCTCCTATCAGGTGAAGGCTGAAGATGTCGTCACGGTCAAGGAACGCTCCAAGACCCTGAAGTGTATCCTCGAATCCCTGGAACGCCGGGACATGATCCGCGTGCCCTACGTTGAATTCGATGCAGCCACCATGAGCGGCAAACTGCTGCGCATGCCTGAACGCGACGAAATTCCCGTGGACGTCAACGAACAGTCCATCGTCGAATACTATTCCCGCTAATCAACAGCAGGAACAGCGTATACATCAAACCCCGGTCGGTATTCCGACCGGGGTTTTCTTTTGGGTGTAACACCATCACCAGTAAAACATAGCGCATACAAAAACGGCCCGGTCAGCTAGCTGACCGGGCCGTTGTGCGTATTACCTAAAGCTGTTAGTTCTCGTACACGCAGAACTGATCTCCGTTACAGTACAGGTCGGGGGAAATCTGGTTGCATTCGCTTTCACTTGTGCAGGGCGGCATACATACGCCTGTTGCGTCATTGATCCCGGTTTCAAACTCGGGATGGCATACCATACCCGGATAACAGTCACTTACATCATCGCAACCCGAAACAGCCTCATTGAGATGACAGCGATGATCGGCGCGGCATTCAAAATTCGCACTGATTTCATTGCATATAGCCGAGTCGTTACATGCGGGATAACAAGCCACCCTGTTGAAGGTGGTATCTTTCATGCACAGATGCCCAACGGGACAATCGGCGTCAACGGTGCAATCGGAGGTCAAAGGATCGTTGATGCACTGTCCAAGGGAATTGCAGAAATCTGTACCAAATCGCAGGCAATCGTCATTTTCTGCACAGGGTGCCCAGCATACATGCTGATCGGCATTGCATACCTGCCCCATAGGACAATCGCTATCACCGGCACA
>Ga0209475_10004320_pt1 | contig 12304 bp, 11 predicted proteins | sample tdDd471_FD_187128 | JGI IMG/M metagenome (GOLD analysis project Ga0209475, IMG submission 187128) | Marine sediment microbial communities from the Atlantic coast under amendment with organic carbon and nitrate - tdDd47.1 (SPAdes)... | ecosystem: Environmental > Aquatic > Marine > Coastal >...
GCGTTCGTCAAAGGCCTTTTTCAATTCCTTGAACTGCCGGCTTTCCCAGAAGAACTGGTCGAACGGCGGGGTTTCATTCAGGAATGCGGCCAGAGCCACGGGGCCTTTGGCGAGGATGTGATCCGGCACATCGAGTACGTCTTCGGAATCCGAAAGCGTCATGCCCAGGAATTGTTCGGCGGCCTTGAGAATGCTCGCCACACGCGGTTCCTGCCAGAAGCCTTCCAGTTCAGGAGTGGATACCGGGATACCTGCCCGTTTCAAAGTTTTTTCAAGAATGGGAATGAGGGCTTTAAACCGAACCAGCACGGCGATATCGCCGGGGGCCAGGTCGCCGCCGCCTTCCTGATCGGTGATGGAATGACTGGTCGCACCAATCAGTCCTTTGATTTTGTCGCTGATCCAGGTGGCTTCGCGCAATCCGTCCGGTCCTTCGAAAAGGTGGATGGTGGCGTTGATGTCCTGATTGGCGTGGAGTTTTGGCGCGTCCGGGAAAAGTGTTGCTGCCGTATCGAGAATAGCCTGGCCTGAACGGTAGTTTTCAAGCAGGGTGATAGGGGCGATACCGGGCCACATTTCCTTAAGTCGTTCTTCCACGTTTTCTGCTGCGCCCCGGAATCCGTATATGGATTGCTTGGGGTCGCCGATACAAAATACGCCTTTGCCGGATTTGTCGGCAATGCCTTTGATCACCGCGAGTTGCAGGGGGGTGAGATCTTGAACTTCATCCACCAGTACGTTGGTGTAAGGCATGCGGAAGGTGGGCGCATCTGATTGCTCCAGCATGAATTCCAGCAAATCGGTGTAATCCACTAGGTCCCAGTGATTTTTCTGGTTGCCGTAATTGATGTGCGCCTCGGCAAGGTCCGCAGGCAGTTCTTCCAACCGTTCGCGGGCCATGATGTACTTGTTCCAGTAGTGATTGAGGTTTTTCCCCGCAAATTCCGGGTTGACCTCGGCAAAAAGTTTTTTGGCCGCAGCCTCTGGAACCACGATTGGTGTGTCGGAATAGGCATGACGCCAGTAGTCGAAGCACAGGGAGTGCAGAGTTCCAGCTTGAGGCATTTCCGCTTTATCGCCACGCAGACTCTTCATGCGATCGCGGAGTTCCTGCGCCGCCCTGCGAGTGAAGGTCAGGGCAAGTATGCGTTTGGGATTGACCCCTTCGTCGATGAGTCGACCAATGCGCCCCATGAGGGTCTGGGTTTTACCTGTGCCGGGACCGGCCATGACCAGAATCGCATCGGGACCAGCATCGATGGCCGTTTGCTGTTCCTTATTATAGGTGACAGGAGCGACTTCAGTCTTGCGTCGGAGGATGACCTTACACGGTTTGGCTGCTTCGCCCACGTCAGGATGCTTGTCGGATACGGACATAGAGACGAGCGTGCCGCCGTTCTTGATCTCAGCGCGTTCTTTTTCGGAGAACACGGAAATGGTGCCGTACTCGCCGTCGAATCCAGCTTTGCGGATGACCTGTCCTTCACGCATTCGGGACAGCCCTTCGCCCAGATGGCAGGAGAATTTGTTCAGGTCTTCCACCGGAGCACGCTGGAGAATGTCCAGTTCAGTGCCGAATTTGTGGAGGAGCTGCATATACAACAGATTGACCTTTTTGGAGGTCGGCCCCACGCCTACCACTTCGGACAGGATTTCCTTGAGAGGAATCATGGAGACGAAATTGGCTGCCCCTGCAGGCTGGACCGGTTCTTCGCGGTCTGACAGTTCCAATATGCGGTTGTAGACGCCAACGGTGACCGGTTTGCCGCAGACAGGACAGATGCCGTCGCGGGCAATGGTTTCGTGCGGGTCCATGGACACGCCGCATTTGCGGTGGCCGTCCATGTGGTATTTACCTTCTTCAGGGAAGAATTCCATGGTGCCGAGAAATTTGTGGCCCAACCCCTCACTTCTGAGAGCTCGGTAGATGCCTTCATAGGAAATTTCGCCGCGAAAGAGATTGGCTTCGCGTCCCAATTTTTCGCCGGAATGTGCATCCGAATTTGAGATGAGCTTGATGCGATCGAGTTCCGACCATGTCCAGTTCATTTCCGGGTCTGAGGACAGGCCTGTTTCCATGGCGAAGATTTCGTCTGAATAATCACCGAAGCATTCGCGGATGGAATTAAAGCCGGACTTGGAGCCGAACAATGAGAACCATGGTGTCCAGATGTGAGCCGGAACAAGGAATGCCATGGGATGGGTTTCCAGCACCATGTCGATGAGGTTACGGCTGTCCAGTCCCAGAATGGGACGTCCGTCCGAAGCCAGATTCCCTACTTGTCCCAACTTTTCGTTGAAGCGTTTTACTGAATCAAGGTCAGGCATGTAGACCAGATTGTGGACTTTGCGAACTTTGCCGCCACGCTTGTAGATGGAACTGATTTCCGTCTGGAGCATGAAGCGTACACGGCCGGGAATGTCTCCGTCAAAAGTCGGGATTTCCGATTCGAGCCCACCGGGATCTTTCAGGGTGAATAACCCCTGACCGTTGTCTTCAAGCTGGTCTTCGATTTCGGCCAGCCATTCGGGGTGGGTAAAGTCTCCGGTACCAAGGACTGTCAGTCCTTTGAGGCGCCCCCAGGCTGCCAGGCTCCGGATGGTCAAGTTCTTGCTCGTGGCGCGAGAAAAACGGGAGTGGATGTGCAAGTCTGCGGTGAATCTTTCCATGGCCGGAACAGTATAACCATACGATCATTATTGCAACTGGTGTCAGCATCAAAAATGGGTTGACCAGCTATTTTGTTGCAGTTACAACTTTTGGATGCCTTTACAAGAATTGAACCCAAGAGGTTCTCTCGGCTTTCTCACTTGGAAGGTCTCGAGAATCCTGACTAATGATATGACCGCGAAATTGTTTGAGGCTGGCCTCGACATCACCGTGGAACAATGGCGTGCGTTAATCCCTTCCTATAAACATGACGGACTGACACAAGGGCAGCTGTGTGAGGTCATGTCCCAGGAAAAAACCGGTGTCAGCCGACTGGTGTCTGCTCTTGAGAAGCGAGGACTGTTGCGTCGTGAATCCAGCAAAGAGGATCGGCGGGTCAAGTACCTCTTTATTACCGATGCCGGACGGGAGTTGATGGAAGCTTCTTTTGATCCGATCCTGGCAGTTCTCATGAAAACGGTGAAAGACGTTGACCCGGCAGAACTTGCCATATGCCAGAAGGTTTTGTGGCAGATAATTACTTCGCCGGACAGGGAAGAAAATATTTTACGAAATGCAGAATGTTGTCGTTGAGCATGACCACGGTTTTTCTACCTTTTATTGAGCCGTGGGAAAAATATAAGGAAATGAACGAGCCTATCATGAAAAAAACATTGTATCTCCTCGTTGTGTTCAGCCTTGCGGCTTTGCTTGCCGCTCCGGCCCTTGCCCAGAAACCTGGCGAAAGACCTCCGTCTCCCGTTGTTACCGGAAAGGTGACGACTGGTGACATGGCTCCGCAGACCAAATTTATCGGCACTGTATATTTTACTGAAATTTCCAATGTCGCCGCTGAAGTGGACGGCAAGTTGGTGGACTTGAAGGTTCAGGAGGGCCAGCGGGTGAAAAAGGGCGATCCGCTTGTGATTCTGTCCTCTGATATCCTGAATCGCACCATTGCCAATGCCAAAGCGCTTCTGGAACAGTCCAAGGCTAACTATGAATTGGCTAAGCGGGAAAATGCCCGGACTACAAAGCTCTACAAGAGCGCCACTGTTGCCGAGGGTGAATACGATTCCAAACGACTGGCCGCTTTGTCTTCCGAAAAGAAGATGATCGCTGCCCAGGCCATTCTCAACCGCCTCTATGTGGAGCGTGAAAAGAAAACTATTCGCGCCCCGTATGACGGTGTCGTGCTTGAGCGCAAGGTCTTCCGTGGTGAGTGGGTTTCCAAAGGCACGGTTGTGACCCTGATTGCTCGGGATGATGAATTCGACGTGGTGGTCAATGCCCCGCGTGAGGCATTCGGCGTGGTTAAGCCAGGTCTTCAGGTCGCCATCAATACCGCTGGCAAGGAATTGCAGGGTGAAGTGTTCGCAGTCATTCCAAAGGGCGACGTTGTCACCCGTACTTTCCCTGTTAAAATTCGGGTCAAGAACGATGGTTCACTGGCCGAAGGCATGGAAGCCCGTGTCAGCCTGCCCAAGGGTATCGGAGGCAAGACGCTGATCGTACCCCGTGACGCAATTATTTCCGCACGCGGCCAATTGGTCGTTTGGTGCGTTCTCGAAGGCAAGGCCGTGCCCATGCCTGTGTACGTTGTCGGCTATCGCGGCCTCAGTGCCGGGGTGAAGTCCAAGACTCTCAAAGAGGGTATGGACGTGGTGGTCAAGGGCAACGAGCGGCTTCAGCCACAGCAGCCCGTGGCCGCGCAACCCATGCAACAGCAGTAGGGGGACGCCGTGGATATCGTCGGAACCGCCATACGAAAACCCGTTGCCGTCCTTGTGGGCGTTATCATGGTCACCATGTTCGGCGTGGTGGCCCTGCTCGGGTTGCCTTACCAGTTGTCACCCAATGTGACCGAGCCTGTTATTACCGTCACTACCAGTTGGACTGGCGCCACGCCCTATGAAATGGAGCGTGATGTTGTCGAGGAGCAGGAAAAGGTGCTCAAGGGCATCCCTGGCCTCATCAAGATGGAGAGTTCCAACTACAACTCTTTGTCTGAATTGACTTTGACATTTGAAATCGGCACCGAGATTGACCGTGCACTTTTACGCGTGTCTAACAAGCTCGACGAAGTGCCGGATTATCCTGACGACGTGGACCGGCCCATTATTTCGGCCACTGGCGCGTCCACATCGCCTGTTATCTGGATGCTCCTCAAGGGACTGCCCGAGAACAAGGATGACGTCACAACGTATATGACGTTCTTTGAGAACGAGGTTCGTCAGTACATCGAGCGTGTGCCCGGTGTGGCGGATCTGTTCATGGGCGGTGGGCGCGAGGATGAAATGCACATCATCGTGGATCCTGCCAAACTTGCTTCCTACAACCTGACGGCCACTGAACTTATCAATGTGTTGCAAAGCGAAAATGTGTCTGTGTCCGCCGGTACCCTAGGGGTCGGGCGGCGCGATTATCGTATTCGTACGCCTGCCGAGTTCAAGTCCATTGAAGATATCGAGTCCGTGGTCATTTCTTCCTCCGGGCAGTTTCGCGTCACGCTTGGTGATGTCGCAACTGTTTCCAAAGGAAATGAAAAACCTGTTACCGTCATGTTGCAGCGAGGTGTTTCCGGCATCGCTGTGGGCGTCAAGCCAGAGCCGGGAACCAACATCTTGGCTATGACCAATGCTGTGGAAGAGGTCGTTCAGGGACTCAACGATGGCGTGCTGGCTGAAAAAGGAGTATATCTTGATTGGGTGTACGACCAACGTCCGTACATTGAGGGCGCCATTGATTTGGTAAGACGGAATATTCTTATTGGTTCCATTTTGGCGATTATCGTTCTGTTTGTTTTTCTTCAGTCTTTCAGCTCGACCATTATTGTGGCCGTGTCAATTCCCGTATCCATCGTCGGTGCATTCATCATGTTTGCAGCGGCAGGACGCAGTTTGAATATCGTATCTATGGCTGGTATTTCTTTTGCCGTTGGTATGCTTGTGGACAACGCGATTGTTGTTCTTGAAAACGTCGATCGACATCGACGAATGGGGAAGACCGCTTTCAAGGCGGCTTATGACGGTGCGAGCGAAGTCTGGGGCGCAGTTCTCGCCTCGACGTTGACCACCGTAGCCGTGTTCCTTCCTGTTGTATTTATGGAACAGGAAGCCGGACAGCTCTTCAAGGATATCGCCATTGCCGTCACCTGCGCCATTGCCTTGTCGCTCTTTGTGTCTGTGTTGGTTATCCCTATGCTCGCCAATCAGTTCTATCGTATTGCTGAGAAGAAAAGTGCCAAGCGAGGTGACAGTCCGAGAAAACCGGCTGGCTTGTCCATTGCCAAGCGGATTCTTACACCTCTCACCAACTTGGGTGGTAAATTCGCAGATTTTATCATCATGCTTTTAAGCATGGCGATTAATACTTGGAAAAGTCGTGTCATTACCGTTGTCGGATTGACCATGGTGTCTGTTCTTATTGTCTGGACCATGTTTCCGAAGATGGAGTACCTGCCACAGGGTAACCGTAACTTCGTGATTTCAATCCTGATCCCGCCGCCTGGCCTGTCTTATGCGGAACGCTATGACATCGGCCAGTATGTCTTCGATCAGGTGGATCCGTATTTCGACAAACGTGTCGGCGATGTCCCTGGAATTGAGAGCATGTTTTTTGTCTCTCATCCTACGATTAACCTCTTTGGTGCCGTATCGACCGAAGAACAGAACGCTGCCGGGTTGATTCCGCTCTTTATGCGGGTGTTAAATTCCATACCCGGTATGTTCGGCGTAGCTCTCCAGTCTTCCATTTTCGAGCAAGGCATTGGTGAGGGCCGTGTTATCAACGTGGACTTCTCGGGCGACAACCTGCAACAGCTTGTAGCCGCTGCCGGAACCATGTTCGGCATGACCATGCAGTCTATTCAAGGTGCGCAGGTGCGGCCTATTCCATCACTGGAATTGCTCTATCCCGAAGTGCGGTTCCATCCGTATCGTGATCGAGTGCGTGCCGCCGGTTTGACCTCCAGCGATCTGGGCAAGGCCGTGGACGTTATTCTCGATGGCCGCAAGATCGGTGACTACAAGGAAGAAGGCAAAAAGAAGATCGACTTGGTACTCAAGGCATCCAATGATGAAATCGGGACGCCAGAAGAACTCTATTCGCAATTAGTGGCAACGCCCAAAGGATGGGCTGTGCCGCTTTCATCCCTCGCGTCCATTGAAAATACCTATGGTGTGACACAGATTCGACATCTTGAACGCAAGCGTACCATTACGCTTCAGGTCACGCCTCCGCCGGATATGCCTTTGCAGTCCGCCATGGAAATCATCCAGCAGAAGCTCATTCCTGCCGTGGAGCAGACCGGCATGATGGAAGGGGTTCACGTCCAACTGTCCGGTGCCGCTGACAAGCTCACCGTGACTCGCGATGCTTTGCAATGGAATTTCATCCTTGCGATTATCATCACGTATTTGTTGATGTCTGCGTTGTTTGAGAACTTCATCTATCCGCTTATCATTCTGTTCACCGTGCCCTTGGCCGGTGCAGGCGGGTTCCTCGGATTGCGATTGGAGAACATTTTCATCGCACCGCAGGCCCTCGATATCCTGACAATGCTCGGATTCGTCATTCTCATCGGTGTTGTCGTCAACAATGCCATTCTCATTGTGCACCAATCGCTCGGCAATATCAGAGAGCATGGTATGGAGCACAAAGAGGCGGTCATTGAAGCCACACGTACACGCCTGCGGCCTATCTACATGTCCGCGACAACCTCCATCTTCGGTATGCTCCCGCTTGCCGTGGCCCCCGGGCCCGGTTCCGAGTTATACCGAGGGCTTGGCGCGGTCGTGCTCGGCGGTTTGGCAATGTCCACCGTCTTCACCGTATTCGTCATCCCTGCGCTGCTCATGTTTGTCATCGGTATGGAAAAGCCGGGCAGCAAAATAAACGCAGAATAACAGCGTGCTTTCGGCAGGTGTTCCCTTCGGGGACCCTGCCGGGGGCACTCGTCAGCGGGGGTTGTCTGCCGCCGGTCCATATCATGGAGACCAGGGCGCTGCCCTGGACCCGCCAAAGGCCGAGGGCCTTTGGAATCCCATAGGCGCATTCGCGCATGGCTACTATGCTCGGGAGGCCGGGCCACGGAATGTCCGCAAGAAATCGCGCGGGACATCTTCTATAATCAGGAAGGTGTCCCGCGCGATTTCTTGCGGACGGTTGCCAACGCCGCCAGTCGGGTTGGGTAGAATTTAGAGAGGTTGGATGGCGGCGTGGTGGGGCAGGAGCTAAGAATTGATAGTAGGTTTGGGAAAAAGTCGCGCAATGAACTCACCAATTCACATGAAGCCAATATTCATCTTTGCGATTGTGTTTAACAGTAAAGTTGACTTGGCGTTTTTTACTACTTGGGACATTGACCTTTACGGACATTATCTTTCCAGGCTCAAGACGGCTCTGCCCATTGCCTTCAAGTTTGCCGTTGTAGGCTGGACCTTTCAACAGAATAGCTCTCGGAAGACCATGTCGGATATTAAGGTAGTATTTGGTGTTTTCGTCGTATGTGTGAGCACGTTCAGCCCAGCAAACGGGCTCTCTCATACGGAAAAGACGGACTACATAAATCGCTGCGATAACAGACGCGATGGAACTAACAACGGTAAGAGCAGTTGTTATCCAGTTGTCAACAACAAGATTGAATATGACATTGAAATCCATTCGATACCAATACAGATCATGGTCTGAGAAATCAAACCGATTCAGAATTAGTTGATGAAAGAAAATATTTAATAAGGAAGGGGATGATTGATTTTATAAAGCAGTATGAAATTTTTTCCCATTGTTTCTTTCTTCGCCGAAGGCGACCTAGAAAGTTTAGGAAGGGAGATAGGGATGGGGGTCTGGGGGAAGGGAAAGAGGGAAAGCCCTTTTCAAAGGGTTTCCCTCTTTCCCTTCCCCCAGCCGCCGGAGGCATATCAAACAGATCTCGACTAATCAGTCACGCGAGTGGGGTTGTCGAGAACTCGTTCGATGGCGATGCGGATTTTGGAATTTATTTCGAAATCGGACAGTCGGTTGGACAGGACGATTGATCCGGACTGGGCGTAGCCTGCGGGGATGAGATTCAGGGTGAGCGCATAGATATCTTGTATATCGAGATCTTCGAAAATGAAATCGGGATAGTACTCCTGAATCAATTCCGGGATCAGCTCTGCCACACGGCTTTCGTTTCGATTGATGATGTTGGTGACGTCAACACCGTTGATAATCAATGATTTTTGCTGCATATGTCTATCCCTCAAAAGTTCGCAGTTGGACTGATAGTGCTCAGCATACCTAGGTTTGCCGGTCCGTGCAATGCGGCTGGTACATTTCGTGCTTGAAAAAGCATAGCTTGCTGTCTGATTTGCATAATTTTTGAAAGGAGAGAAGGCTCCTATGTCCACACAACCTATTGAACAGACTGTACAAGGGTACACGTATAAGAAGCCGAAACGCGTGCAGGATGACGCGGAGTTCCCGCTGGGTCCTGAGCAGTCAAAAAAACGTCAGGAAACCAGTGTTGAGACTGGTGGTGACGTGCGCAATTTTATTCGTGGATTGCTGTCGCAGGTTGAGAGTGGTGAGGATGGCCGGTTGTCCTTCAAGGATGTCGTGGAGCATCATGCATCGATACAATCCGGTTGGAATAGCGCGGTAAAAGATGATTTGGGACAACTGGGAGTGGACACGTCTTCGCCGTTTCGATTGATGTATGACCCGGCTGGTAGTGTGACTGTGGTCGGTGAACATGCGGACCGGGAAATGATCGACAGGTATTTCAGTACCAACCCGGACCGTGTGAAGGAGATGGGGGATATCCTTCAGTTTGGTCGGTTGGCGAGTGCAGCAGAGAGTCGGTTTTCAATGCAGGATATGGATCAGACCCTGCAAACCGAGGCCATGGCATGGTGGTATTCATCCAATATGGACACCACGACATTGTTTGCCGGTGGCGGTACGGTCTTTGGTTCCGGAAACACGCCGTACAAGGGGCTGGACATCCACGTTTAGAATCTTCCCTTTCCCCTTTTTTCTTTTCTGAGAGATGGTATTCTGCCCTTGAATTGTGGGAACTCTATCAAGGAGCGAAAGGATGTCTGAGCTCATGCGGCAGATAGCCGAGTTTAATGCGCAAATGCAGAAAGATATGCCTGAGGATGTGCGCGACCTAATTGGGCGTGAAACCGAAAAATTGAAACAAACAGGCATTGAAGACTTGGCGGTGAAAGACGGCGAGGCTGCTCCTGGTTTCACTTTGCGAAATCAACTTGGAGAGCAGAGGACACTGGACGGATTTCTTGCCAAAGGGCCGGTGGTACTGAGTTTTTATCGGGGTGGATGGTGACCGTATTGCAATATGGAGCTGGTAGCTCTGCAATGGGCCTTGCCTGAGATTGAGTCACTGGGCGCGCAATTGGTGGCCGTGACGCCGGAAAAACCGGATAACTCCCTGTCGACTCGTGAGAAGCATGATTTAACCTTTGAGGTCTTGCACGATGTGGGCAACAGAGTGGCGGAGGCGTATGGTTTGGTTTTCGTGTTGAGTGAGAAGTTGCGGCCATTATATAATCAGTTCGGCATCGATCTGCCTGCTTCCAATGGCGATGAATCGTTCAGTCTGCCTATTCCTGCTACGTATGTCATCACTCGGGACGGGACGGTTGCATATCATTTCGCAGACGCCGACTATACCAAACGGCTTGAACCTGACGAAATTGTTGCGGCATTGAAAAAGCTATAAAAAAGCCGGGACGTGGAATATTCCATGCCCCGGCTTTTTTTGTCTATCGATACTTTATGCGCAGTCTTCCAGATACTGCTCCAGTCGGTCCATCCCCTCTTTGATGTTTTCCATCGAGGTGGCGTATGAAAATCTGATAAACCCTTCTGCGCCTTCGCCGAAATCGATTCCGGGCGTGACGCCGATCTTTGCTTTTTTCAGAATATCATAGGCCAGTTTAAGCGAACTACCGTCGAATTTCGCGGCCAGGTGGCGCATGTTGACCAGTACGTAGAATGCGCCGGTCGGGGGATGCTTGATGTCGAAGCCCATGCCGGTCAGTCGTTCCAGAATGTAGAGGCGGCGTTTGTTGTAAGTGGATTTCATGCGTTCTACATCGAGTGCGGCTTCCTTGAGCGCAGCCACGCCACCCCATTGGGCCATGCTGTTGGCGGAGATGAAGAAGTTTTGGCACGCTGTCTGTAAGGTCCGCATGAATTCGGGCGGGGCAATGAGATAGCCGAGCCGCCATCCGGTCATGGCGTAGAGCTTGGAAAAACCGTTCAGCACAAAGGCGCGGTCTGTGAATTCAAGGATGGAGTGCTCTTTCCCTTCATATACTAAACCGTGGTAAATTTCGTCGGATATGATCCAGAGGCCGTATTCTTCAGCCAGTTCGGCAATGGCCTGCATGCGTTCCTTGGAAAGCAGGGTGCCGGTGGGGTTGGCCGGGGAATTGATGAGAATGGCCTTGATATTCTTGTTGGCCTTGAGTGCCTCGCGGATGGCGGACACGCGGTATTGGAAGGCATCGTCTTCGGACACCGGGATCTTGACAGGCTCGGCCCCGGCAAAGGTGATGAAATTGTCGTAACACGCGTAGCACGGGTCGCTGGTAATGACCTGATCGCCGTCTTCAAGGATGGCGGAGAAGAGTGCGAGCATGGCCGGGCTGGTACCCTGCGTGATGGCGATGTTGGCCGGATCGATGTCGATGCTGTACCGTTCTTGGTAGTCATCACAGATGGCTTCGCGTAGTTCGATGAGCCCCAGCGAGTGGGTGTAGTGGGTGTGGCCTTTGTCCAATGCTTCGCAGGAAGCACGCTTGACGCAGTCCGGTGTGTCGAAGTCGGGTTCGCCGACTTCCATGTGGACGATGGATTCGCCGTTACGCTCCATGGCCTGAGCGGCCTCCAGGATTTCCATGACCAGAAATGGGGTCAGGTCGCTACAGCGTTTTGAAATACTCATGTGATGTGTCCGTCTGTTAAAAAAGAAAACCCCCGCCCTCGCCGGATTCAGCAAGAGGCGGGGGTATTTTAATCAATGTGAAGTTATTTACGCAACTTCCACGAGTTCGATGTCAAAGATCAGAGTTTCTCCCGCCAAGGGGTGGTTGCCGTCCAGAGTGACCATTTCTGCGTCGAACGCGGTGACACGTACATACGCGGGATGATCGTCTTCGGTGCGGATTTCCAGCATGATGCCTTCTTCCAGCTCGACGTTCGGGGGAAGCTGTTCCTTGCGGACCTGGAAGACCAGTTCTTCATTGGGAGTGCCGTAGCCTTCCTCGGGCGTAATTTCCACGGTCACGGAATCACCAACGTTCTTGCCTATCACGGCTTTTTCGAAACCGGCGATGACCATGCCTTCGCCCAGCTTGAACTCGAGAGGCTCGCGGCCCTCACTGGAATCGAACTGGCTGCCGTCAACCTTGAGGGTGCCGGTGTAATGGACTTTGACAGTGCTGCCTTTCTGGGCTGCCATAGTATCTCCTGAATGTTGTGTGGTCCCGGAAAAAGTCCGGGAGATACCACTGTATATATTTTTTTTGCTTAGAAGTCGAAGTTCATGACCTGACGGATTTCGTCCATGGTCTTTTGAGCGTATGCACGGGCTTTTTCGTTTCCTGCATGCAGGATTTCTTGAACCATTTCATCGGTGCA
>Ga0209475_10004321_pt1 | contig 12297 bp, 10 predicted proteins | sample tdDd471_FD_187128 | JGI IMG/M metagenome (GOLD analysis project Ga0209475, IMG submission 187128) | Marine sediment microbial communities from the Atlantic coast under amendment with organic carbon and nitrate - tdDd47.1 (SPAdes)... | ecosystem: Environmental > Aquatic > Marine > Coastal >...
GAAACCTCGGTACCCTGGGGGGCGGGAACCATTTCATTGAACTGCAGCGTTCTGAATCCGGGATGCTCTGGCTGATGCTTCATTCGGGATCCCGCAACATGGGACATCGTGTCGCGAGTCACTATCATAAACTTGCTCAGTCATTAAATGACAAGAATAAAGTTAATCTTTCAACCAGGGATCTTGCCTTTCTTAAAGTAGATGGAGAAGGAAGTGACTACATCCGGGATATGAACTTTGCCCTTGAGTACGCGGCAGAAAACCGGCGCATCATGATGGAAGCCTTTAAACATGCGGTTTCAGAAGTGCTTGGTTCTGTTGACTTTATTCGAGATATAAACATCCACCACAATTACGCAGGCCTTGAAACGCATTTCGGAAGAAAAGTCTGGATTCACCGAAAGGGGGCCACTTCAGCCCGGGCAAAAGAAGTCGGCATCATACCGGGAAGTATGGGGACCTCTTCTTACATTGTGGAAGGCCTCGGCAACCCGGAGTCATTTATGTCATGCTCTCACGGGGCGGGAAGGGTTCTCGGAAGAAAAGAAGCCTGTCGGCGACTTACCGTGGAAAAATGCGACAGGGCCATGGAAGGAATAGTCTTTGATCGCTGGCGGCCCTATGGTGGAAGGAAAAAGAAAAAAAGCGAAAAGCTCCTTGACCTGAGTGAATCACCTCTGGCCTATAAAAACATTGACACAGTTATCGAAGCTGAGCTCGATCTCATTATCCCCCTGGTGAAACTGGCGCCCCTCGGCGTTATGAAGGGGTAGTGCAGCCCCGGCCCGCCTGTCTTTTTACTTGACCCTTTCTACTGGTGTGATAGGAATAAGCCGTGAGCATCACCTCATTCTTTTTTTAATTATATGTCCGGAGTTTATTGATGAACGAAACAAATTACCCGAATGAAACAATAGAAGTACCGGGAGAGACCGAAATCAGGGATCCTGAAATTCTGGATCTTCAAAAAGAAATCGAAGAGATTCGTAATCCTAAAAAAAGTATAATGAACAACCTGATTACCCTCGGGATATCAGTAATTCTTTTTTTCAGCATGGGGCTTTTTTCCAGTTCAATCTCCGATATACTGATTCTGATCGGGGTTATTTTTATTCATGAACTGGGCCACCTTGCGGGCATGAAACTTTTCAAGTATAAGAATGTATCGATGATGTTTATTCCCTTTCTTGGAGCGGCAGTATCGGGATACGAAACAAACCCGAGCGGGACCAAAAAGGCCCTTGTCTCTCTGATGGGTCCCTTTCCCGGAATACTGATAGGTATTGCCGTTATGGTTTTTAACCGTGATGTACAGAATCAGCATCTGGCGCTTTTTGCGAACATTTCTCTGCTCATCAACGCCTTTAATCTTCTTCCTTTTTATCCCCTTGACGGGGGGCGATTTTTTGATGACATTCTTTTCTCAAGAAATCCTTTTCTTGAAATTCCCTTTAAGGTACTGGCCATTGCAGTACTGGCTTTTATCGCCTTTGATTCAAAGTCCTGGGCTCTCGGAATCTTTATATTCTTTATGCTCGTGACTCTGAGCCAGACGGTTCTCGCGGCAAAAATTACCGCAAAAGAAAAAAGGGAAATTCCCCCGGGATCGATGACCTTCAGTGAAAAGGTTCCCTATGAGTTTGTTAGAAAAATTAACCTGCATATAAGCGAACATCTTGCAAAGAAAAAAAAGTCAATGGAAAGGAAGATAAAGGCAAACATCATTGTTTCGGTATGGAACAAGCTGCTGAGTCCACTTCCTTCAATTAAAACTTCACTTGCCCTGGTCCTTATTTATGTGATATTTTTCCTCGGGTCTATTTTCTTCTACGCTTTTAGTGATCCGATGCACACCATGGCCGCCCCGGTGGGAAATTTCCAGTGGGAAGAGTTCTCTCCTGATGACGGTAAGTTTACCATCAGCCTGCCGGGCTATCCGCGCATTAACAGCCAGGTAGTTCCCCTGGGTAAAGAAAGTATCCATATGAACTTTTACTCCATAGACTATAAGGACGCATCATTTGTTGTCTACGCCACGGATATACCTGAAGAAAAGAAAGATGCTTTAAAGGCAGAAGCAAAGAAAGAAAAGGCATCGGGTGCTCCCCGAGGGCTAAAGTCAAAAGTCCTTTCCACAAGAAAAGTGCTTCTTGGGAAAGTCTCCGGTGAAGAAACCGAAGAACTTGGAGTTTCCGGTTTCCGTTCCATTACAAGAAGCTGGCGGGTCGGCAGTACCGTCTATTCTCTTGCCGTTAGAATGAGAGATAATATTTTCAGCCGCAAAGATGCCCTTTTCTTTCTCAATTCTTTTAAGTTGGAAGAATTGAAAAAGAAAACAGGTAATTATTTATAAAGGTCTGTTCTGGAACAGCTATTGAATGAAAATAATAATTAAATTTCAGGGAGTGTGGAAGTGAAAAAAATAATTTTAGGAATAATTATAATCGTAGTACTGATGGCCGGCTATATTGTTTATTCTTTCGGTAACTTTACCGCTGTTTCAAAAGGACAGCCTGTTGCCCGGTATGAAAGTCCCTCAAAGGCATTGCTGGTTATTGACATCCAACGTGGAATTACTGATAAGGAGAGCACCTATGGTCTCGATCCCGCACAGAGAGACGAGATGTTGAAAAATAACAACAGAATATTTGAAAGCAAAAAAGCAGTCGGTCTGCAGGTGATTTATATCAGGCAGGTCTTTGCTGATGATTTTATGGTTAAACTTTTTACCGCCGGAAAAATGCAGAAGGGATCAACAGGGGCACAAATTTCCCGGGAACTAAAAGTTGTCAGTAAAAATATTTTTACTAAACATATTAGTGATGCATTTTCTAATCCCAAACTCGATGCTTTTCTTATCGCAAATAAGGTAAGTCACCTGTATATCACTGGTCTTGATGCTGAAGCCTGTGTTGATAAAACCGTTAAGGCAGCTTTAAATAGAAAATACAAAGTTACTGTAATTAAAGATGCTATAGCGGGTAAGTCCGATGAACGAAGGGACAAGAAAATTGCTGATTTTTCTGAGCTTGGGGCCAAAATAATCACAACTGCTGATTTTCTCAAATAATCACCGCAATGATGGAATTGAAAAATTTTTTTAAACAGGAAGTTCCCATGACATCGAAACCTTTCCTTTTCAGGGAGTACCCTGAACTTGAAGAAAAAATAGAATGGGTCAGCCTTGGTGACTTTCCAACACCAGTCCACCGAATTGAAAACCTTGAGCCGAATAATCTATGGGTAAAAAGGGATGATCAGAGCTGTACTTTATACGGTGGGAATAAAATAAGAAAACTTGAATTTATTGTGGGGGATATACAGAAAAAAAATAAAAAGCATGTTGTCACCATGGGAGGAATCGGCACTAACCATGGCCTTGCGACAGCAGTTATATGCGATAAACTTGGACTTGAATGTACACTCCTTCTTTTTAAGCAGCCGGTTACTTCACATGTTAAAGAGAATCTGCTTCTTTTTAAAAAGTTTAATGCGGAAACTCTTTACCGGGGTTCTCTCTGGAATACGGTATGGGCTTATTATCTTTTTGAACGGATAAAAACCCCCCGGGCCTATTTTCTTTTTGCCGGTGGTTCGACGGTACTCGGTACTATCGGCTATGTAAATGCAGTCTTTGAATTAAAAGATCAAATTGAAAAAGGGGAGGTCCCTGAACCTGAATGCATTTTTTGCCCCCTTGGGTCGAATGGAACCGTGGCAGGCATAGCTCTCGGCGTCTTGCTGACCGGTTTGAAATCTAAAGTGACCGGTGTGCGGGTTACCGCATCCCATCTCGGCCCCTTTCCCGCCAGTACACCGGGGACTGTTAAGGGTCTAATGAAGCAGGTTTACCGCTATCTGAAAAAATTATGTAATGACATACCTGATGTAAAGATAGAAGCACCGCATATCGAGAATGGTTTTTTCGGCGGCGCCTATGGGATGCCGATAGAAAAAGGAATTGAAGCGATGGAACTGTGTGAAGAAAAAGCCGGGCTTAAACTCGAGCCAACCTATACCGCAAAAACATTTGCCGCGCTTCTTGACCACTGCTGCAGCAGTAAAAATATGGGACCAGTGTTGTACTGGAATACCTGCAGCTCTGTCGATCTTTCCAGGCAGGCTGCATCTGTTAACTGTCATGATCTCCCTCAAGACCTGCAGGTTTTTCTTGAAGCTGATGAAATAATCAAGTAGCTTAATGCTGTCTACTGGAGCAGTATTTTTTTTGCCAATCTCTAAAAGACTTCAGGTTCTTTTATGCCTGCAAAGATTTTCTGTAATTGTTGATAGTTTCGTTGTTATTGATCAGAATGAGCATCACAAGGGGAATGATTACTGCAATGGCAAGGCGTGTCCAGCTGATAGAAATACTCTTGAGTAGATTGAAAATAAGATACACCGCCTCGAAGCCGAGTGCACCGTATATATACAGTTTGAGAAGCTTGAAACCGCCCCTGAGATTGATCCCGAGACTGAATCCTGCTGCTAAAGAGAGAACTGAAATAACGAGACTCAGTATTCCCATAAGAACGATTGTAATTCCTGTAACTGCATCGGTAATAAGCATGATAATCTGCATGGTAATCCCCATTGATCCCCAGACGATTGCGATAACGGCCATGATAGTTACAATGGTTGGTCTCTCTAAGACTGACATTATTCAGATACCTCACGCTTTTTAATTCATTACATTATACCGCCGGGAATTATTTTTGTCAAGACCTGGTTCCATTTACTCAGAGCACATTGAAAAGGCTAACTTTGTTAGGCTTTTGTACGTGTTCTGAGTAAGATCTTTACTGCCCCTGCTTACTTTTAACCTTAAGCAGGGAAAAGAGCAGGGGAATGTATCCAAGGGTGACGATGGTTGAAAAAACAAGCCCCCATGCCATCGTCAGGACCATGGGCCTGATAGAGGGAAGGTCTCCACCGATGCCATAGGCTGTCGGTATCAGGCCGGCAAAGGTTGTAAGAGTCGTAAGTATGACAGGCCTGAAGCGGTCAAGGGCTGCTGATGCAATTATCTCATTACTCTTTCCTTCTTCACGGCATTTTTTATTCAGATGACTTATCATTACTATTGTATCATTTACCACAATGCCGATGAGCCCCAGCATGCCAATGAGTGAAATCAAAATCAACGGGCGATTGTGAAGCATCAGAGTCAGAAAAGTACCCATGACAGCAAAGGGTATAATTGACATGATTAGAACGGGCTGAAGGTACGAATTAAACAGCACAACAAGTAAAAAATAAATTGAAACCAGAACCACGGCAAGAGCGAAATAAAGGCCCTTCATGCTCGTTGCTGTCTCTTCTTCCTGACCTGCAAGCTTCATCCTGAGCCCCGGGATACCGGATATCTTTTTTTCAAAATGCTTCCGGATATTCATGTTCACTTCTCCTGAAGTGGTGACTTTTGAATCAATGTCCGCAGTTATGCTGACAGACCGCCTGCCCTGGTAGTGGTGAATTACTGAATCTCCCGTTTCATTCTTAAGGCCGGCAACCATACTGAGAGGTATGAGTCTTCCTTCACGGTTGGCTACCGGAAGTTTAAGAATTCCCGATGTTTGAAAATGACTCGGGTTTTGAATCTGTACCCTGAAATCGATCTCTTCCCCCATATGGCGAACAGATGTGACAACGGTACCGTCAAAGGCGGTCCGTACTGTATGGGCTACATCCATGGCAGTCAGCCCTGTCTGGGCGAGCATCTTGTAGTTCAGAATAAGACGCAGCTCGTCTTTGCCCCGGCTGCTGGAGGTTTCTATGGACCTGACCCCTGGCTGCTTTTTAAGAAAGGAGATAACTTCCTTCATGAAATTATTTCTTGTTTTGTCGTTTGCAGAAGTAAAGATAACCTCCACTGCTTTGCCCGTATCCATTCCACCGACAGGGACAACTTCGAGACGCTTAAAGGCGTGCTGCTTTTTAAGATCTGCAATGGGCGCCTTCAGGTCTTCAATTATTTTTTCAGAAGTTATTTCCCGTTCAGAGGCCGGGATGAGAAAAACGTTTATAATGGCCCAGTTGCTGTGCTGGCCTGCCGAGGCACCGAAAAAATTAATATCATGGTTGCCCACATGGGCAGTGTAGCTTTTCATCACTTCTGCAGGTATCGATGATTCTATCAGTTTTTCAATGGGGGGAAGTTTAGAGCTGGTTTTTTCAAGTGATGTGCCTCGCGGTGCTTCAATGACAATGGCAAAGAAATCCTGGTCAATATCCTCATCAAGCATAAACCGCATAAAACCGAAGGAGAAACCCATAATGATAAGAAAAAGAAGCAGGTAGCCGAAGAGAACCTTCATCCTGTTGCGCAGCGCTACCAGGATTATGGCATAGTACCATTTCTTAAGTTTTTCGAGCCATTGGATTCTTTTGGGAATTCCCGTCGGCGGATCAGCATGCACAATATGTGAAGGAATAAAAAAGACCGCGTCAAGAAGTGAAAACAGAAGCACTATCGTTACAACAACGGGAATCGATGCCATAAAGCGTCCCATTACACCGGGGATAAATATAATCGGAACAAAGGCAAAAATTGTTGTCAGTATCGCGGCGCTTACGGGCATAACCATCTGTTTTACCCCTTCCAGTGTCGCTTCTTTGTTCCCGAGTCCCGACTGCTTGAGGGTGTAGACCTTTTCTGTAATGACAATAGCATCGTCGACAACAATGCCGAGAACAAGAATCATTGAAGTGAGGGTGATAATGTTCAGGTTGATGCCGAAGGGGATAAATAGAACAATTGCCCCGAGCATGGAAAAGGGAATTCCGATTGCCGACCAGAAAGCGCTTCGTCGATCAAGGAAAAGAAACATCACTAAGAGAACAAGGATGAAACCAACAATACCGTTTGTGACAACAATGTCGAGCATGGTCCGAGTAAAAATAGAATAGTCATAGACTTCGGTAATATGAAGAGTCTTCGGAATGGTTTTTTTGAAATCATCAAGCACATTATGAAGATCTTCACTTAAGGTGATGATGTCGGCGCTTTCCTGCTTGGATACAATCATGGAAACAGCGGGCTTTCCGTTGCCCCGGTAGAGAATTCTCGGCTTTTCATAATCATCTTTAATTACCGCGACATCCTCAAGCTTCACCTGAAAACCTTCATAGTTAGAGCGGACGATTACACCTGAAACGTCGAGGGGATCCTTGTATTCAGAAAGGGTGACAATATTTTTTTCTCCCACGTAAGATTCAATGGTGCCCCCTGAGCTTCTGACGTTGCGGTTCTTTATTGCACCGATAATCTGTGAAAAGGATATGGCCTGTTCTCTGATGGCAGGAAGTTTTACGGCAATTTTAACTTCCCGCTTGCGGTAGCCTATTTTACTTACTGAGCTTACTCCCCTTGTTTCTTTAATGCGGGCCTCAAGATCCCGGGTATACTTGCGAAGCTCTTCTTCGGGAAGCTCTCCTGAGATTGCAAGTTCAAGAACAGGAAGATTTGAAGATTTCATCTCTTCGATCAGGGGCCTTTCCTGTACCGACGCGGGCAGGTCTGATACCCGCTGCACCGCATCCCTGAGGTCATTTTTTGTCTTTTCGTTATCTTCTGTATCGCTGTTGAGCTGCAGCATGATTACTGAAATGTTTTCCATCGACATGCTTGTCATTTTGGAAATGTTTTCAACTTCCTTTAACTGATCCTCTATTCTGTTAGTCACATTAATCTCAACATCCTCGGGAGAAGCTCCAGGGTAGAATGTTGTTATTTTGATGAGGTCAAAACTCACCGTGGGAAACTGTTCACGCTGAAGGGTCAGGGCTCCAAAGATTCCCGCCATGAAAAGTACAAGGACAACCATGTTGGTTACTCGCTGGTTTTTTATGAAGTACTCAGTAATTCGCAGCATGGGAATCTCCTCAGGTTTTAATTGTTTCTTTTATTACCGACAGGGGGCCCAAAAGATACATCTTGATATAATTGCCCGTAAGACTTTTAATATCATCCCTTGACATTGGAATGCTGACAAGGTGAAGCCATCCCTCAAGGTATGCTTTTACCATGGCATCAACAAGATGGGTATGAAGGGAACTCTTCAGGCCGGGAAGGTTCATATCGCTGAAATGTTCAAGGGCATGCTCGGCCATCTCTTTCATGTAAGCCCTGCTTTTTCCATAATACGGTGTGCCGGAGGATTTTTTAAAAAGAATATATATCTCTTTACGGTAATTTGCAATTATTACGGAAAAATCTTCAACCTGGTTTTCGATAAGGGAAGGAAGTTCATCCAGCCTCAGGTCGTCATGGGCTCCGTAATGTTCCCGGGAAAAACGGTTAAGCTCATAATATGCCGGATCGATAAGGCTGCTGAAGAGCTTAAGTTTATCGGGGAAGTAACGGTAGAGGTTGCCCGCCGTGGTACCCGCGGCAGCGGCAATACGTCTCAATGAAGAATTTTGAAATCCCTTTTGAAAAAATTCTTCAAGGGCCGCCTCTTGTATTCCTTTGAGTATTTCCGGTTTTAATGTCTGCATAAATGAACGCCTGTTTATTATTAAAATAATTAAAAACTTCCACAAAGGCAAGGCGGTGGGAAAAAATTTTGCAAATTTTATGGAAACAATGTATACTGAAACATAACCATGAGGAGCAGCCTGTGGAAAAAATACTGATAATCGATGACGAAGAGGCAAGCGTCCTGGTGATAAAGGGATTCCTTGATCAGGACTATGACATTGAAGTCGGGAGAAATGGAAGAGAGGCCATTGAATTAACCAAAAAATGGCAGCCTGACCTGATTCTCCTTGATGTTATTATGCCTGATATGTCTGGAATGGAAGTATGCAGAAAAGTGAGCGGCAGCGGTCTCTACAATGATCCATCGATTATCATGGTTACCTCTAAGGTTGAAGACTCAGCCCTCCAGGAAGGCCTTGAGGCGGGGGCCGCCGACTATATCAAAAAGCCCTTTACCGGCATAGAGCTGCGGGCGAGGGTAGAATCAGCACTAAAACTGCGGGCCTCACTGCGTCAGCTCCAGGATGCACTCAAAGAGAAAGAGGAAGTCATCACCAGCCTTCAGGAGGCCAAAAGTACCGTAAAGACCCTCAGTAGCCTCCTCCCAATGTGCTCTAACTGCAAAAAGATCAGAAATGACGATGGCTACTGGAAACGCCTTGAAGAGTACCTCCGGGACCATGCTGACGTTATGGTTACCCATGGCATCTGTGACGATTGCGCAAAAAAGCTTTATCCTGACTTCTTTGATAAATAAAAGCTTCAGCCTGAAGTTACATTTTCCTTGACATCTATTACATCAAAAATGTATTGTCATTTCGAAAGGCCACTTGCGGCCGATCCTCGTGCGCCCGTAGCTCAGCTGGATAGAGCGTCGGACTTCGAATCCGCAGGTCAGAGGTTCGAATCCTCTCGGGCGTGCCATAGTGGACGTTTCCGAACTTTTAGTTCGGAAACGTCTTTGAAATCTAAAACATTATAAATATATTTGAAGGGATGCAGCCAATGAGCTTGCATCCCTTCTTTCGTTATATTGAGATGAGTCATGAATTTCTTCGCCAGGGCGATTTTATCTTCATATTTAGCAATTTTTGAGTAGGTAATGGGGAATTCCCTCATCGAATCAATAACTTCAGCCACCTTTAGGTAAAATCCGTCGGTATCCTTATCGAGGTTGTCCATTTGCTCTTTGAGATGCCTGATTCGTCCATTGTATTCGTTCATGACCATGGATACTGCTTCTCGATCCAGTTCATCGTTCGCAAATTCTTTCATGATTATGACTTTTTTCATCTGCAGGTCATCTATCTGGCGCCGGATGCTGGTAGAATTGCCGGTGAATTCCCTGTTTTTTTCATCGATGATTTCTCGCGTCATAGTCTTCAAGGTCTCCGCAAAGGACTCATTAAACCGGATACCCTCAATAAAACTGTCCAGGGCTTCAACAATCTCCTCTTCCCTAAAAGATACTTTCAGGGTTCTATTTGTGTAATAGGTAAATTTTTCTTTTTTGGTCTCCCCGGTGAGGGCATAATTGTCAACTTTTACAAAACTTTTGAGAAGGAAGTTGCGGCCTCTTTTAGTTGTATAGTTACAGTTAAGCTTTACAATTCGATCCTTGTAGCGATCCATTTCAAAATATGGTTCATGGCTTCCCGGGAGTACATTCCCATTAAACTCGAAGTTCCCGGTATAAAAGACATTGGTCAGCAGTTTATGAAGATTGTTCTTTTTCCAGGGATTGCCCTTATTCGTACGGATCCCACGATCATTTAAATAATCACAGAAGGTCTGCAGGCTGTAAGAACCTTTGTCAAAGGTATCAAAGATCATGTGGTATTTTTCATTAGTCTCAGGGCAAATATAAAACTTCTTTTCTTCCTTATCCCAGATGTACCCTGGGCGGGCAGGGCCGGGGGCAATTCCCTTTGATGCTTTATATTCATTTGAGAGCTTGACTTCATAGGATATTTTGTCTGACCAGTTTTTCGCTACAGAAGCTTCGACACCAATGATCATTTTATCAGCATAGGTGCTGGATCCATCGATCTTCTTTCCTCCTCCTTCGTAAAAATGGATAGTGAATCCTTCCTGGTCAATGAGATCCATGATCAATGCCAGGTCATGGAAATTTCGGCTCATGCGGTCGACGCATTTGAAGACAAGGTGTTTGATCTTATACTGCCGGGCAGTGGATATCATTTTTTTGAATTCGGGTCTTTTGCGGCTTTTCCAGGAGGATTCGGCAATGGTGAAGGCCTGGATGATTTGCAGGTTGCATCGCTCAGCATAGCTTTCGGCTGAGGCTGTTTGGTTTTGGAGGGAGTAACCGTGTTGTTGCTGGTCGAGTGTGCTCACACGGTCGAATGAGAGGGCTGGTTCTTTGCCCGTGGTGATTGCCTGGTCGATTGCTTGAAATAGATCCATGGAAGTCCTCCAGATATATCATAAATTATGAGGAGGGGGAGAAAATGTCAATAAAATAGTATTTGATCAATATGTATATTTTTTTCGATGATAGTTCGTATCTCTTTTTTGAGGAGCTCTAAGGCCTATTATTCCATCATTATTGAATGAGGTGTGGAAATCTTGTTTTGCTTTAAATATAGCTCCTGTACTTTTTATCGCAAGATGGTATAGTTCCTTTAGCAGGCTTTCATCCAGTCTTCCCTTGGGGGCAATGATTCCTCTGTCTTCGAGTTTTTTGAAGTCTTCGATTGTGTGTTGGGACGTAATGGATAAATCAAAGTCAATATAGCAGTCATCATCAAAACAGGTATATGTGGAACAGTCGAACCTTTTATGATTATGATTACATCTTTTCCCACCGGATTGATAATATTGTCTTTGTGTGGTTGTCTTAAAAAGGTGATAGTACTGAGGTTCTTCAATGATTGAAGTTCTGCCCATAACAATGAACCAGTATGGCTTTACAACTCGATCTTCACCATAAGGGTAGTTATCGTATACTAAAATAGTTCCTACAGGATGAGTCATGCCTGCTGCAGGGCTTCATAGGCGAGGTAGTTTTCTTCTTCGAGAGAAGGTGATTCTTTTTTGCGAATATTGCCTGGAAACTCTTCAGAAAGATCCATGGGAGCTGATTCTCTTCCTTCTCTTCTCTTCCAGGCTCTTCTCCATGATACGATATCCTGATGTGAGGCTTCACTCATGTCTGAGGCTTTTACAAACCTGTCTGCAAAAATCTCTATTAAAACGAACATTTCTTCGATTTCATTATCTGAAAAATAGTCCAAGTCGAAGTCCGTTTTGCGCCCGGGTACGATTGTCATATATTTTTTCTGGCCAGAGCCTTTTTGAATATCAATCTTAATATCAGGGATTGTGTAAGTCCCGTTCAATAATGCATCTCTTAATTTGAATGGTACAGGGCCATGTTCCCATGCAACATATTCAAGTCCTAGAGATGGGACTCCTGTTTTTTTTAGCATTCTTGTGTCAAAAAAAGCCAAGTATTTCCATAATTGAGTCTGGGTGAGGTTTTTGCTGGTTTTTTGGAAGTGTTCAATCGCAAAAAATTTGATGATATTATCAATTCGTTGCTTTCTATATGCTTTCATCTGGCAGCCTTTTTAAAAGCTTTATTTGTTACAATCATCGGTTATAGGTGTTTTCTGTCAATAGTAAATAATATATAATATTTTAAAAAAAACAAGCATTTTTAATAATCATTGTATTGGTAATGAAGATGAGAGAGAAGTTACCCATTTTTTATGGCCGAAATAGCTCAAAAACCGTCTACTCAGCCTCGAGTTAAGATATTTATAAAAATTTGTTGTATTTAGAACACAAAA
>Ga0209475_10004325_pt1 | contig 12293 bp, 7 predicted proteins | sample tdDd471_FD_187128 | JGI IMG/M metagenome (GOLD analysis project Ga0209475, IMG submission 187128) | Marine sediment microbial communities from the Atlantic coast under amendment with organic carbon and nitrate - tdDd47.1 (SPAdes)... | ecosystem: Environmental > Aquatic > Marine > Coastal >...
ATGTTTCTCAACGGTGGTGAAAGTGCTGAAATCCATGAGGTACAGGTTCTTGAAGATTAGAATTATGATATAGGGTATTGCAAAGGATAAAGGTAGGGATAATTTAAACCACAGATAAGCCCACGATCAGGATCATAGCACTTATCATGATAAGTGATCGTGTCATGTTTTCGGGTTTATGAATGAACCAAATAATGGTGAGTATTAGCAATCCCGCCGATAAAATTGAAACAGAAAGTATGGGATTGGGTACAAAAAGCAAAATGCCCAGACTAAGTATTGAGTAAAACAACCACAACAAAAAATACTTTACCGAGATCCACAAGCGGGATCTTATTTTAAGACCCTTGCCCCTGAAAAGGAATAAGTTCAGGATCAACAGAAATACGATTGCATATGCCATGATGCGGTAGACAAGCCTCCATATGGGGGTGTTTATAATGGCTGAAAAACTCAATTGTGGTTCAGGGATTGCATTCATGTACTCTTTGTCGAAGGTGCAATCCAGAATAAGCCCTATGGCATTTTCTGAAATGCCCTCTACCAGCCCTACATCTTCCAGCTTGTTAAAAAAGCCTTTATTCTCTCTGTGCTCGATTAGCAATCCTATGTCTCTTCTGGAAAGCCCTTTGATGGTTTGAAGGTCCTCTTCCTCGGCTGCATTCAGATCAAAGGTGTACACAGGGAAGGTGATCGCACCAAATGGATCTATGGCCAGCACCCGGTGATGATGTTTTTTTACCATAAGCCAGATCTGAGGGGGTAGCTCATGTGTAAACTCTCTTCCTGATACCTCCTTAAAAACCTCCTTAATGATAAGGGCTTCATCCGGGAAAGTAATGCAATATCCCTGAATAAAATCTGCCAGCTGGACCTTATCGGTATTCCACTTGGACACAAAGTTATGGATCACATAAAAGTATTTTATAAACTGATTCTGGTAGGGCGAGAAATTTTCACGGGGGGAATTTAATGTGTCCGACAGTTCATCCATAAAAGGAAAATAAAACGATGGCTCGGCGTATATCTCAGGCAGTTGGCTCGTGATGAGGTGTGTGAAAAAGGCACTGATCAGACCCTCGGTAGCCATGGCCTGAACAATATTTCTGTGTCGTTCGCTGAACATAATGCCTGCATTACGGATGGATAAGCGATCCTCAACATTTCTCAGGACAGGTGATGTATGCAAGTATTTGATAGAGGCATCCAGTGCTTCCGTATAGCGTCTGGCATCCTCGTATTTCTGGAACCAATATATGATGGATGACTTATAGTATCCAATGCGTACCGGATACTTGAAATCATTGATATATCCTCTTTTCTGTTGGCCGGAACGCTTTTCTATCTTGTCCAGGTCTTTTTGTATCCCGGTCCTGATCTCAGTGTTGGTCTCAAGGATCCTGCTGATATTCTCCAGATGCTCGGCAAAGCCTTCGTTGAAAGCAGTATTATAGTCAGTGATCACAGGGAAATAGTGCATGTCAACATTCCTGTATTCAGGATCAACAGAGTCGTTCAAACTGATGTTGCTATAAATAACATGAGCCAGTTCATGAGGAAAAAGCTGTGTGAATGACATCAGTCCGGCATATTCTGACAGCAGTCTGTTTAGCATGATGTCAACGTATTGTGTCTGACTATGGTCAATATGATCTCCGGCAGGAGTGAGGATGTAGAATCCTTTTTTAGCATAGCCTCCCTGGTTATCTGTCAATGCCAGATAGGCAGGTTCCACCGTTTCGGCCCTACCGAGGTTTTTCAAATATACCTGGCTGATGTAGTAAATATCCAGGATATCTTTCACTGCAGAACTGGCAATGATTTCCTGCACCTGCTGAGACTCATACGATGTGTTAGCGAATACCTGCATCTCAGGGTACTCATCTACATAATTTCCGGTGGGCTTTAATAGAACGATCCTGTCATCCTTGCCTTCCCGGGCAAAAGAAGAAAGGATAAACAGAATGAAAGCCAATAATAAAACGGTCTTTTTCATAATCCGGGTTTTAGAATAAGACGCAGCTTATAACGCTCGATTACAGAGATGCCTTATATCTATATAAAGATAGTTGATTAAAACTATTTTAGTGCTGAATGAACCTTTAAAGCCCAAGAATTGTAACTTTGATATCAGCTAGTATGCCATGACCATAAAATCATTTAACAAAGTAATTTCATTTTTCATCCTGTTCTCAGCGTGCTTGTATGTAAATGCACAGGGGTCCTGGGAGCTGATTGAAACACCCACCGGCCAGCATCTGCGATCGGTATATTTTACCGACAGCCTTTACGGATGGGCGGTGGGTGATACCGGCACCATCATACATACACAGGATGGAGGTGATAGCTGGGTGGAGCAGGATGCCGGGACGGACAATAACGTAGTTCATGTTTTCTTCCTCGACAGGCAAAGTGGCTGGGCATCATCATGGAACTTTGAAGGCTTCTACGGCACACTCGTCCTGAAAACCACCGATGGTGGAAATACTTGGATCCCGGAGGCCTATCCTGAGGATAATATTTTCATGAATTGCATACTGTATCTCGACAGCCTTAGGGGATGGATGGGTGGCAGCCCCCATGCCATTGTGAGCACCAACGACGGAGGACAGAATTGGATGCAATCAGAAATCGACACTAATGCCCTGGCCTTTTTCCCGGTGATGAACATCTATTTTTATGATGACAATTATGGGTATGCCTGCGGAGGTATGTTCGACATTGCAGGGGTTACATGGAGCACTTCTGACGGGGGCGAAAAGTGGTATCCTATCGACAATACAGATGCACCCGCTGATGAAGTGCATGGCCTCCATATGTTCGACTCAGTGAATGTACTGGGTGCCGGTGGTGACCCCGATCTGGGCTATGGAGTGGGCATGCTCAGGACAGCCAACGGAGGCATGCACTGGGACTATGAAGAATTGACAATGGCAGGCAATGCCTTCGACCTGGACTTCAGGAATGATAGTGAAGCCTGGGCTCCCCTGGGGCCGTCACAACAAATGATATACAGCCTGGATGCAGGCACCTCCTGGACACTGATCCCAGCACCTGAATCAACAGCCATATTTGATATGATCTTCACTGACACACTTCACGGATATGCTGTTGGCTATGATGGAGCCGCCATTAGATATGTTCCCAAACCTGTTGGTGTAGGAGAGAATGAATCCAGGGATATGATCGGCTTTCATATCTTTCCTAATCCAAGTCATGGAGTCGTTAACATTCTTCTTGAGCAGGAAATTGGAGAGGAAAGAAGTCTGGTGGTTTATAACCTGAATGGGAAGATCTTGTTCAGCCAAAAAATAAGTGATCTGAGCACCTCCATTGACCTGAAAGGTATCCCCGCCGGGGTATATATTTGTGAAGTTCAGGTTCTCAGGGCAAATAAAGAATGCCGTACTCAACAGAAGTTGATCTTAAGGTAATCTGATCATTTTCCGGCTTATAATTCTGCTCTTTATCTGAAGTGAATAGATGTATATTCCGGGATGATCAAGCCGAACATCCACCTGGTGGTGTCCTTCCGGCACATACCCATCGAGAGGCGATAGAATTTCTTTCCCCGCTATATCAAAGATCTTTAGTGAAACATATCCTGACTTATCAAGTTGAAACCCAATGCTTGTTTTTTCATTGAAGGGGTTCGGCCTGTTTTGAAGAAGCTCTGCCTTGACCTCCTCTTGGTAGTCTTCAAGGTCATTGAGGGTGGAGAAATCAATGGGGACAGTCCATATCTGGTAGATGCCGCTTGAGTTGTCCATCCATACCGGCCATAGATTAGTATTGGTGGAGGTGAGGTCAATATTGTCTCCCTGGTATCCCTGCCCCAGGCCTCCTATGGGCTCCGGCTTATAGTTGTGATCACTGATAGGATATTCGAGCCAGCTATTGCCGCCATCCATGGAGCGTGCAAGAAAAACAGCGGCAGAGTCAGCAGTGGTATTCCTGTCGTCGTAAAAGATGATATCAACGCCTCCATAACTGTCTATATGCACTGTCGGGAAATATTGGATCTTACCATTGTTGACGGCATCCTGGTTCACCCTGATGCCCTCCGACCAGTTCTGCCCTCCATCTTCCGACCTGTTTAAGATGATATCAGGATCATTGCCTGCCGGGGCATATTCTTTTTGACCGCTTACGATGTATATCCAACCATGTCTTTCACCACTGCTGGTGTCAACAGCGATATTCGGTAGGCCATTCACCCTGATATTGCCTTTTTCGGGGAGCAGTCCGGTGATGCCGTTCACCTCAAAGGCTTCTTCCGTAACATTCCATGTTGCCCCCCCGCTGGATGAAGAAGCAAAGCCAACAAGGATCTCTTTAAAAGGAGATTGCTCGATGACCCCTGCCCAGCAAACATAGACCTCGCCTCCGGGTCCTACACAGATATCACCTCCGGCACTCCTGTTGCTTGGGTTGTTGATGGCCATGGGTATGCTCCAGCTGAGGCCACCGTCATCAGTATAGGACAACATCATAGGAAATGGTGGAGCAAACTTCACCCAGGCAGCATAGGTCCGCCCGTAGTAGGGGCTGGCAGGGAAGATATCACTTGCCACCACAGCCCGCTCCAGGTCGTCAGTTGAGATGACCTGCTGCGAAGACCAGGTCAGCCCCTGGTCAGTGGAATAATGTGAGTACAGGCCTGTGAATGGAGACCTGCCCAGCCGTGTAAGGATGAAGGTTCCATCCTTATCAATGGCGATGCCGGGATCACCGCCATGGAAAGCCATGGGTTCACCAGTGCAGGAATCATTACCCTGCCAGCTGCTGCCTCCATCCGTGGTGACATAGATGCCTTCACTCACAAAAAATGGAATAAAAGTCAGGGTGTTGCAGGAAGAGAAAAGAACATCATGATCCAGTGGACTGCTCACTATAAAAACTTCAGTTTGTGTTACTTCTCCGGGATATATTCTATAGTTGGGAGCAAACTCAGGCCACAAAGCAGACTGGGAGAATGCCAACTCAAGCGCGATAAAAATGAACAGGCATACTATTATGATCCGTCTTGACATTTGTTACTTGTTATTTGTAATTTGTTATTTGATATTTGTTACTTGTTATTAGAATGCATACCCCAGGTTCAGCGAAATAAAATAATTCCTGGGCGCCCCGGCTTCATAAAACCTCCGGTCGGCCGAGTTGGTATTGGTAAATCCAACATAAACCACATCAAGCATATTGTTCAGGCTTCCTGAAAGCAGTATGTTAAGCTTGCCAAAGATCATGTCCAGCCCCAGGACAGAATTTAACAGCTGGTAGTCATCCGTTTTATCTGAATTGGCATCATCCACCCACAGCCCGGCTATGCTCATGAAGCTGAACTTAATAAACCCCTTGAAATGCTGATCGAAAGGATATGAATAATCCAGAGACAGATATAGGTTATTCTTTGGCACACTGGGAACGATATTTCCTGAAAAGTCTTTTTCCTCCTCAGTAACATTGCCATCATTATCAACCTCAATGGTCATGGCTGAGTAGGTCTGATATACAAAATCAGAAAAAGTATAGGCAAAAGTAAAATTGAAGTCTTTAAGCAATTCAAGACTAGAGCCCAGTTCTATGCCACGCCTGTTTGTTTTGGCTGCATTTCTAAAAAAAACATCGCCATAAACTTCAAATGGAATAATTTCATTGTCGATCCAGATATTGAAGAGTGTTGCCTCAAAAAGCAAGCGTCTTAGGAAAGTCCTCTCTGAATCAAAAACGAAGCCTTTCACGCCAAGCTCAAAGTTGATCGATTCCTGGGCCTCCAGCTCACTGTTATATAAATATCCGGGGTCAACACTTTCAAGCTCGTTTTTTGCCGGGCTGTCGAAGCTCAAACCTAAAGAAGTATATACCGACATCCAGGGCCTGGGCTTATAGTTGAAAGCGATCTTTGGAGTAAAGGCACTGAATGATCTGCTATCATAGCGAGAGGGAAGGGTCTCTTCAGTAAGACGATAGCTGACATTGTCGTACCTGCCTGTCAGCAACATATAGAACTTGTCATCAAGGATCTCAAAATTATCGGAAAGGTAAAAACCGGTGTTTCCGATCTTTTCATTGGTCAGCTGCAATATCTGATCTCCCTTTTGACCATTTATATTATCATAGTATTCAGTCCTGGCCGGCTGGTAAAGCAGGTCGCCACCAACAGAAAATTCATTGTCAGAACGCCCAATCTGAGACTTATGCACATACCTGGCGGTGAGTCCCATCCCGCTCCTGTTGATGATCCGATATTGCCTTGAGGTGCGCTCGAAATATTTTAGTGTGGCATAGGTGATGATCTCAATCTCATTGTTAAGTTTCTTTCCAAATTTAGCGTTGTACTTAATCCCCAGCCTTCCTTTTGTTGAAAGCCTTTTCTGGTCACGGTCGATGGCACGTTGATCGGCCTGGAAAGGATTTTCCTCGAACTCTTCTTTGGTCAAAGAACCCGGAAGCCTGATCATGCCATCCACAAAGTAGAACAGTATCTTCAATGAGGTGTTTTCTGATGGTGTGGTCTCTACCACAGTATTCAGTATATGCCAGTGCTCGCTGTTGTGTTCGCGGTAGCCATCATAATGTTGATAGCTATAGGTGTTTAACAAACCCCATTGATCGGTTCTGACCCCAACCTTCAGCCCGTTTCTTCTCAAACCGTACGACCCAAACTGATTAAATTGTGTGATGAAGGAACGGTGAAAGTCCATATCATTGATGAAGTTAACCACCCCACCCGGGGCATTGGTATACAATGAAGAGGAATTGCCCTTAACGATCTCTATCCTGCCAATGGAGTTAAAGTCGATGGCTTCTATCCTTGTTTGCCCGTCGGGCTCTGACTCCGGAATGTTATCGAGCAATATCCTTACCCCCCTGATGCCTGAATTAGACTTGCTCCCGAAGCCCCTGATGGCGATCCTCACATCATGATTCCCATATCTTGATTGCATAAACATCCCGGGAACGGAGGCAAGCACATCGTTCACCCCGGCCTTTTTATCATATCTGAACTGCATGTTGTTAATGCGCACCACAGAATATGGAATGTCGATGATCCTTTTGGACACGCGCGTTCCTGTGATAACCACTTCGTTCAACTCATTTTCAACGGTGTCAATGGGAGTGTAGATGATGATGGTGTCGGGATGGATGTTTTCCTGGGCATATGAAACACTGTATCCTGACATCAGGAAAAGGAACAATAATACCGAAAACGTTTGGCTATTTCTATACACACTTCCTCCCTATTTAATTCAAAAGTACGAAGATATTTTAGTAATAGGTTCACCCTTCGACTTCGCTCAGGGTGACAGGGAATGAAATGCTCATAAAATAGTCTCGGCTTCGCTCGACTATCAAAGATATGTTCGAGCGAAGCCGAGAACTCAATTGTTTTTATCTATACAGTGTCATGCTGAGCGAAGTCGAAGCATGATAAAAGATAAATTATTATTTCCTGATAATCAATTTTTCAACCCATTGGCCTTCATGGTTATATACCGATACGAGGTATATCCCGGCTGGCTGGGATGAAAGATCCATCTTCAGGACCTGTGTGTTACTAACACGGATGCCTTCTTCTTCATAAACAGTCAGCCCTCTATTATTATAAACTTTCAGGCTAAGGTTTACTGGCACCCTGGTATCTATTTGCACGGTGAAATCACCCTGTCCGGGATTTGGATAGAGCTTGATATTGTTTACACCTGACATTTCTCCAATGCCTGTGCAATCAGTAAACTCAATTTCTATAACATCTTCACCAACACAGCCATTGCCATCGGTAACCATAACAGTATAAGCCTGGGTACCGATGCCAACACCTGTTGAGTCAACGGTGATCTGTGGAGTGGTTTGTCCACCAGGCATCCATTCATAGCTTACCGCACCGGCTGTTGTTGCATCCAGGATAACATCCTGATGTGCACAAATGACGGTATCAGATCCTATCATAGGTTGAGGCAGGTCATTTACCATCAGCATTTGGTCGGCGGTATTGATACATCCATTCATATCCTCATAAGAATAGGTGATGGTGTGTGAGCCGATCCCTGCTACCATTGGGTCAAAGGTACCACTTGTGACTCCTGTGCCTGAATATTCTCCTCCTTCGGGCATCCCTCCCGTAAGGGTCACAGGATCACTGTCAGCACATACATCGCCGAGAGGTTCAAATGTTACAACGGGCAGATCATTTACTGTGATCTGTTCTGTCATTTCATCTGAACATCCAATGGGGTCAGTGAAAGTATAAGTAATATCATAGGTTCCTGGTCCCACAGCTGATGGGTTAAAAATGCTGTCGGAGATCACGCCGGGGCCTGAGTAGATGCCGCCTTCCGGTGTGCCACCCGTGAGGGTGAAAGCCGGATCATTCGCACATACTGTACTGAGTGGATCAAGGCTTACAACAGGTATTGCATTGATGGTCAATGTTACCATAGTAGCTGCACTTTCGCATAAGCCAACAGTCTGTGTTACATAATAAGTGTAAACACCCGGGCTCGTTTGTCCTGTCACCAGCGTGTCACCGGCGTGGATCATGTTAGTAAGAGCAACATCATCATACCATTGTATCATGGTCCCTGTAGCGATAAGATCAGGAACCATATCCCCTTCGCATGCTCCTTCATCGGAGCTCAATGGCTCTACAGGAAGGCTCAATACTTCAATGTATGATGCCATGGTGATACTGTCAGATCCTATTGAGTTGCTTACAACAAGCTTTACATCATACATGCCCGGCGTGTCATACATAACTCCATTTGGGTTCTGATCTGTTGAGGTGGCCGGATCGCCGCCGTCAAAATACCACATCCAGTCTGTTGGGCTTCCTGATGACTGATCAGAGAAATCAACGGTGCTGCTTTCACAAACTGTTGTTGAGCTTGACGCAAAGCTTGCCGTGGGAGGGCCTAAAGGCATTACCTCAACAGTGGCGGTTCTGTAGTGAACAGGGGTGCCGTTAGGACCTGCGCCGGTAAGTGTTATTTCATACATCCCCACAGGAACATTGCCGTCGGAGATAACTTCAAAAGCCAGGGTGCCTGGGAAGGTGGAGAGTGTATTACCTGATGGGTAGTTCACTGAGAAAGATCCTGCAGGTGGTGTTTCTACTTCTACTGAGATGATCACGTCATTATCATATGCTTTTACCGAAGGAACTTCAGCATCAAAAGCAGCTACATTGCCTGTTGCCTGACTTATGGCCGGTGAAACAGTCAGGGCATAGTCAGGGAAGTATCCTGTATAAGTGGCGAAGCTCCCATTTCTCCAGTCCGCCCATGTCGACATGGAGGTCACAGAGTTGGAAGTCATTGCCGTGTAATCACCCTGATATCTGGGTGTACCGCCAGCACCACAGGTGTTGCAGTTGATCTTCATCTTTTTATTGGAGATGGCATGGTTAGGTACGAAAGTCAAACCGCCATCATCTGAATATGTACCGTATATCATGGCGCTGTCACCTGTCGGTGTGTCACGGGTATCCATCCAGTGTACATAAAGCCTGCCTGTTTCTACATCACACCATGTGGCAGGGTGCCACTGATTGTTGTTGTGTGAGGGGAAGTCATCATTTACAACATTCGCTGCTGACCAGGTAGACCCGCCATCATCTGAGTAACGGCTGAAGACGTCAGGTTTGTTGCCATTTCCAGCTGGCTGGTTAGAGGCATAGACAAGGTATAACCTGCCACGGTTTGGTCCATTGCTGTTGTCGGCAGTGATGAATGGATATGGTCTGGTACGCATATTATGTACCGAGTTCCTGCCATTTACATTTGAACCAACATAGCCGGAAAAGCCTTGTGCACCTTTGTTGGTAAATGTTAGGCCGCCATCCAGCGACTGATAAAATGTGTATGTGGAATTAAATGCGCTACCTGAATTGGTAACAACATAAACGGCACCACCATCAACAGAGCCCCAGGCTCCCACACATACCATCATCCCAGGCAGGGATTGTGTAGAGGGTTGAAAGGTGGATGTAAAGGAGGTTCCCTGGTTGGTACTCCTGGCAAAGTTTCCGGATCCGCTATTGGTCATTACAGTGTAGACGTAATTAGAATAAGGTCCGGCGGTCATGTCGGCAGCCAGCCAGTTTTTATCATTTCCTGAAATGGCTACTACAGGGCTCGACCATGTTTGTCCATTATCGGTAGATTTAACAAGCACACAACCCTGGATAGATGAGCCATACATGTTCTCATAATAGAGGTTTCCATCATAATCGTAAGCACTGAGCACATCACCCCTGGTATTATAACCACCCCAGGCCGGGTTGGTTGCTGACCAGTCGTGTCCGTCAAGTGTGTAATAGGTATCGTCGATATTCATGGCAACAAAATATTTACCGGGATCGGTGGGGTCTTCACTAATATGCCCTTCGGCAAAATCAATGCCCAGATAATAATTGTCGTAATGATCAATAGTGACCACTGAACTTGGCATGGGATTTCTGTTTCCCATATATTCCAGAAATTCATCCGGTATCCTGTCAATGTTAGGATCATCGTTAGTTTGTCCGTATACTCCAAGTGTTCCAAGAAAGAAAACGCCTGATAGTAAGAGACTTAGAAGGTAAATCTTTTTTTTCATGCTTTCATGATTAGTTTTCAAAATAGTTTTGCATTTAAAAGTACAACATATATAACATACAACTGCTTAAAAAGATCAATAACAGGTATAATTTTTTAATCCGAATTAATGAAGGGGTTGAATATAAATATTGAGGAATGAATTCTCCCGGATAAGTTTCCCAACAGCAAATTTGGGTTTAGCTGGGATGAATTTGCATTGCCGGATAGTATTCGTGTCGGTTGTGATAAGGCTTATTTAATGCTCCAGCTGGTATTGCCGCTAACGCTCCAATTGTTCATGGCGCTCGCTGTTCCCACTCCTATCAATACAATAACGGCAACCGGTGCCAATACAATTGGCACTATGATCGAAGCTCTGGATGGTGCCTGAGCATAGGCAAACTTGTCTATTTTATAGATGGATGACTCATGAATTGTGATCACGGAATCGAAAGTATTGAAACTGCTGTCATTAGTATACAGATGGACAGTATATTCCACTTCTGGCTCCGCTTTCCGGCTGAACCGATTTATACCATTGGTTTTCGGATATAAATGATTTACGTTGTACCCCAGGTGCACATCCAGCTTCGCCAAAATGCTATCGTTTGTGAGCTGAACATCATACATATGCCAGGCCTCATCACCCCTTTTAAGGACCAGGTATTTTCCTGAAGGTTCCAAATTACTGATAGAAAGGGAAGAATATTTATTCACAGGCATTACCCTGTAATATGAGCAGGAGGACGAAAGTAATGCTATTAATATTACAATCGTCAGGAATGCAGGTAATTTGACATTTCTTGTTTTCATAATAAATATTTATTTTGAAGAATGATTTTATAATCCCATGCCAATATATCCGCCCTACAAATTAACCCCTCCTCCATATAACCCACCACTTCCGGAAACAGCAACACTAAGAATAATGATGCCGCCAACGGGAAAAATTACTGCAGGAAGCCACCATGATAGCCTCGAAATTGTCTTTGCGTACTTATTGTATTTTGCTTTATAAATACAGGCAACAGGCATCGCGATAATAGTATCAGAGTAGCTGATTCTTGCAGCAGAAGTGTATAAATGAACCGTATTCATGACCTCCGGCTCTACTCCCTTAAAGAATCTGTTATACCCCTTGTCCTTGGGGTTAAGGTATTTTTTATTATAACCAAAGTTAGTATCTACTCTGGCGGATAAGACATTCTCTTGTATGTCTGCTTCTGACAGATGCCAGGCCTGCCCGTCATTATGCAGAATCAAATATTTCTCCTCTTCCACATATTGCTTAAGGGTCTCATCAGAATAATCGGGGACAGTCAGGTGTTTGAAAAAACGCATACATGATGTTGAAGAAAATAATAATATCAAAGACACAAGCGGTAACCATTTTATCATTCTTGTTTTCATAACACTTTTCCTCCATTCATATAACTCAAAATTACAGCAGGACCAACCCCATACAAAATTGATCATCAATAATTTAAGGAGAGTATTTATTAGGAAATGCAAAACCCGGCCCCGCACAATTGAATTTTATTTAATATTGCAAGAATCACGATACGTTTCTTTCGTTAAGTGCGAAGATTGAGGTTCCTATCTCATTGTGAAACTTGCTTTTAAGCGCTTATTTTAATATATTTACCCTGTGGCACAACCCAATGAGATACAGACCGCCCTCTTCCAGGCTATAAAACACAAACTTCCGGAAAACTT
>Ga0209475_10004327_pt1 | contig 12290 bp, 7 predicted proteins | sample tdDd471_FD_187128 | JGI IMG/M metagenome (GOLD analysis project Ga0209475, IMG submission 187128) | Marine sediment microbial communities from the Atlantic coast under amendment with organic carbon and nitrate - tdDd47.1 (SPAdes)... | ecosystem: Environmental > Aquatic > Marine > Coastal >...
GAGATATCAGGGTGTGATGGTAAGGTAGCCCTTGTGGCCCTGGGGGGCTATGGCAGGAAAGAATTGTTTCCTTGTTCTGATATCGACCTGATGATTCTTTATCACCCCAAGGTAAAAAAACATATAAGTGAAGTGACCGATGCGGTTTTGTATCCGCTCTGGGATACCGGACTTGAAGTTGGCCATGGTGTTCGTACCGTCGCCGAGTCCATGAGTCATGCGAAGGAGGATTATTTTTTTCTGGTTGCCCTTCTTGATGCTCGATTGATACATGGATCCAAGGATTTGTATGATGATCTGCTGGTCGCGTATCGCAAGCGATATGTCGATGGACATCGAGAGAAGTTCGTCGAGAAGATGAAGGAGCATCGTCAGAGTCGTCGCGAGCGTTTCGGCAGTCACAGTTATCTTCTGGAGCCTCATATCAAAGAGGGGCGAGGTGGAATGCGTGATCTTCAGGCAATGATGTGGACGGCTAGAGTCGTTTTTGGTCTAAAAAGCCTGGAAGACATTCAGGGTGCCGGTCTGTTGCTGGAGGAAGAAGAGAAGGAATTCCTCAAGGCTAAAAATATGCTCGCCAGGTTGCGGTGTCATTTACACTTCATGAGTAAACGCAAAAGCGATCAGCTCTATTTTGAGCAGCAGGAAGATACTGCAGAGGCGTTTGGTTACCGGACAAACGGCGGGGTTCGTGGGGTAGAGCGTTTTATGCGTGATATCTATAGTGCCCTGCAGACTGTAAGCGTTACCAGTGATCTGTTTTTTGACCATGTGGATGAGGTCTTGGGCCTGGCCGGAAAAGGCAAGGTTATAGCCGACAGGGTTGTTGAGAAAGGTATAGAGATCAAAGCTGGCAGGATACATCTTACCGCGAGTAAGTCGCAGATTCTCGTCAAGCCACAGATGCTCATCAGAGTGTTTCTCGCCATGGCTCGAACGGGGGTGCCTATGCACCATAGAACTCGCAAGGTTCTTTTCGGATTTGTTGAGTTAATTACTGATAAAGAGCGGACATCCCCGAGGTTTGCAAAAACATTTTTCACCTTGCTCCTTGAGGCAAAAGATATCGCACTGGTCCTTGAGACAATGTTGGAGACTGGGGTCTTGACCGCTTGTATTCCGGAATTTTCCAAAATTACCAGTTTGGCCCAGCATGATTTGTATCACATATACACGGTTGATCGGCATTCTTTGCAGGCCGTGGCAGAACTCCATGCTTTAGTTGCCACCTGGGCCAATGTGGTGCAAAATGTTGAAGATATGAAGGTCTTGTATCTTGCTGCCTTGCTACATGATATAGGTAAAGGTTCTGGCCGCGATCATTCTCTTGAAGGCGCCTCAATGGCTGCTGCGATCGGAAGGCGATTCTGTCTTACCGAAAATGAGTGTGTTGAGCTTGAGTTTCTTATTCAATATCATCTTTTTATCCCGGAAAATGCTCTGCGTCGTGACTTGAATGATGCGACATTTATTAAAAAATGTGCAGAGACAATAGGTGATCTGAGACGTCTCTCTATGTTGTATCTGCTCTCTGTTGCTGATTCCAAGGCGACAGGGCCTTCAGCCTGGAGTGACTGGAAAGCCTCTCTGATGGAAGATATGTATCTTAAGGTTTATCCATATCTGGAGCACGGCAGACATGGTGTTCAGGATACGATGGCCCATGAAGAGCAGGGAGTGGAATGGTTGCGTGAGCAGATTCGTCTGCTGCTAGAGAAGGAAGAGGGGCTGAAGATCGATCCAGAGACTTTAGGTACCGATTATATCCTGTCATTTTCTCCAGAGGTTATTGCAGAACATGTGTTAACTCAAAGGGACAATTACCAAAGGATTCGCCAGAGATCGTTGATTGTTGCCGGTAAGGCTGATGAAAGTTGGCCCTTGTTGATTATGACAAAAGATCGAACCGGTCTGCTGGCAAAGATCTGTGGCGTAATGGCCCTGAATAACCTCTCGGTTGCCAAGGCGCAAATTTTCACTTGGGGAGATGGTACTGTTGTTGATGTGATCGATGTTCACTCAACGAATGGCTTGAGTTTTGCAGAAAGAGACTGGAAGGCCTTGAACGATCAACTTGATCTTGCCATAGAACATAGAATGGGGCTCAGTCACCGCTTGTACAGCAAGATGTCTTCGGCTTACGGCCGGCGGGCACAGATGGTCGGTGATGTGGCCTCCAGGGTTGTTGTAGATAATGAAAGTTCAGACAAATATTCAGTGATTGAGGTGTATGCTGCGGATCTGCCTGGTCAGCTCTATCAGATTACTCAGGCATTGGCTGATTTTGGTTTGAATATCTATAAGGCGTATATAGCAACAGAGGTCGAGCAGCTGATTGATGTTTTTTATGTTCTCGATTCCAGAGGGCAAAAGTTGGTTGACGAGGAGTTTACTAAAGAGGTTACAGAAGGCATACTTCATTTTATAAGCCAATCGGCCAGGTAGTCCATTGGGTTTTGGGTGTATTAAGGAGTGGGGTGTTGCGCTGTAAAAATGACAAACATGTAATAAAATTTCATTTGTTTGTTGCAAATATTGTCAGAAATGTTAATCAGGAATTGATTGATTCTTGGCTGTAAAAAAACTGGCAATTAAAAAAAATCTATACCTAATAGAAAGGAGATTGTTGAAATGACTAGAGAAGAAATTATGAAAATCATTGAGGATGAAAATATTCAATTTTTTCGCCTCCAGTTTGTCGATATCTTTGGTTTTATGAAAAATGTCGCAATTCCACAGAGTCAGATTGAGAAAGCTCTGGATGGAGACATGATGTTTGATGGTTCCTCTATCGATGGTTTTGTTCGCATAAACGAGTCAGACATGTACCTCAAGCCTGATTATGATACTTTCACCGTTCTCCCATGGAGAAACAAAGAGGGTATTGCTGCCGCCCGTATAATTTGTGATGTCTATAAGTCAGACGGAACTCCTTTTGAAGGTTGCCCCCGTGTAAACCTCAAGCGTGTTCTGGCTGAAGCGAAGGAACTCGGCTATACCATGAATGTAGGGACCGAAGCTGAATTCTTTCTGTTTGAAAGGGACGAAGACGGTTGTGCTACCACCATCACCAATGATGTTGCCGGCTATTTCTCTCTTGATCCTGAAGATACTGGCAATGACTGTCGTCGTGAGATCATTGAGACCCTTGAGAAGATGGGTTTTGAGATCGAAGCCTCTCACCATGAGGTGGCTGAAGGACAGCACGAGATAAATTTTAAGTATGCCGATGCTCTTGCAGCAGCTGACAACACCGTAACTTTTAAGTGGGTTGTTAAGTCTATTGCTTCCAAATATGGTCTGCACGCGACCTTTATGCCAAAGCCAATATTTGGTATCAATGGTTCTGGTATGCACACCAACCAGTCTCTCTTTAACGCTGATGGAACCAATGCTTTTTTTGACGAGTCCGATTCTTTGCAACTGTCAAAAATTGCCTATGCATACATCGCTGGAGCACTGAAAAATGCCCGTGCTTTTGCCGCAGTTACCAATCCTTTGGTTAACTCTTACAAGCGTCTGGTTCCAGGTTATGAGGCTCCTGTTTATTGTGCCTGGTCAGCATCTAACCGCTCTGCACTGATCCGTATCCCAGCTGCTCGCGGCCTGTCTACCCGAACTGAGATCCGTTGCCCGGATCCAACCTGTAACCCTTATCTCGCTCTTGCTATGATGCTGAACTCAGGGCTTGATGGTGTGAAGAATAACCTCACTCCTCCAGAAGAGGTGAAGCTTGATATCTTCAAAATGAGTGCAGCGGAAATGGAAGAGGCTGGTATTGCAGTCCTGCCCGCCAGCCTCAAAGAAGCTGTTGACGAGTTGAAGGCGAGTGCTCTTGCTAAAGATACCCTCGGTGAGCATATCTTTTCGAAGTACATTGAAGCAAAAGAGAAAGAATGGGACAGCTATAGAACTGCAGTAACTGAGTGGGAATTAGACGAGTATTTAAGAATCTACTAATCTCCACACTATTCAAGTAGTGATACCGGCCCGCATTTCTCAAATGAGAAATGCGGGCTTGTTTGTTTTTGATCCCTTTTGCGGTGCTTGCCAATTGTGTTTTTTCTAAGTAAAGAGTGGAGATGATTATTGTAAAAAAACCTGCTGGAAAAAATTTTAAGTCACAAACAGGCAGTGATGGCAATGGCCGAAAGAAGCAAATTTAAACAAAATAAAATATCCCAGCTGATCCCCAATCTCTTACAAGATAGAGGGTGGGAGGTGCAACTCGATCTACATTCCATTTTTCCCAGATGGAAGGAGCTGGTTGGGGACGAAATGAGCGAGTATGCCCAGCCGCTGAAGATCGACAGAGGGGTACTTTGGCTTGAAGTTGCAAATTCATCCTGGTTGCAACAGTTGCAGTACGAAAAAATGGAACTGTTAGATACTCTGAACAGTTGCTTTCGACTTTCAAGTCTAAAAGATATCAAGATGGTGTTGCCAAAGGGACGGGATGGCATGACTAAACCGTCAACTCAGGAATCGGCCCCTGCGATTAGATTCGTTAAGCCTAGTGAAGAGAAAATTGCAGCATTTCAACAGCAGGTTGAGTGTATTGCAGATGAAAAATGTCGGGAAGCGCTCATGCAGTTTTGGTACCTGGCCCAGGCATGTAAGAGAAAAAAAGAATAACTTCTCCTTTTCTTTTGTATCGGAGCAGCTGTTCTCCACACCTTTTTTGGTTATCGAGTAAAAGAATGTTACATAAAGACATATTAAGTGCTGTAGGCAATACTCCACTCATTCGGATTAACCGTCTTTTTCAAAAAGACTCAGTTGATATTTACGGCAAACTTGAGTCGTCAAACCCAGGTGGTTCAGTAAAGGAACGTATTGCTCTCTCCATGATCGAAGCAGGTGAGGAAAGTGGAGAGTTGACCCAGGATAAAATTGTTCTCGAGGCAACCAGCGGTAATACTGGAATTGGTCTTGCCATGGTTTGTGCTGCGAAAGGATATCGCTGCGTTTTGGTTATGCCGGAATCGGCCAGTATTGAGCGGCGTAAAATCATGCAGGCCTATGGTGCTGAGATTTTGCTAACTCCAGCGAACAGAGCAACGGACGGGGCGATTGAAAAGTCCTATGTCATGGTGAGGGAGTTCCCTAATCGTTATTTTCTGACCGATCAATATAATAATGAAGCAAATTGGCGCGCCCACTACAATCACACCGCCCCTGAAATCTGGCAACAAACGGAAGGCAATGTTACTCACCTGGTAGCAACTCTCGGGACCTCTGGTACCATCATGGGGCTGTGTGCCTGGTTCCATGAGTTTCACCCCCATGTCAAGGTCATTGCAGTGGAACCGCACCTGGACCATAAGATTCAGGGGCTCAAAAACATGAAAGAGTCCTATAAGCCTGGTATCTTCGACAAATCGATCCCGGACGAGATTGTCCTTGTCGATGATAACGATGCCTTCAGTATGGCGAGAAAACTGGCCAGCAAGGAAGGAATGTTGGTGGGGATGAGTAGTGGTGGTGCCATGGCCGCTGCCATTAAATATGCTCAAGGGCTAGAAAGCGGAAATGTCGTTGTTATTCTTCCTGACGGGGGCGAACGCTACCTCAGTACACCGCTTTTTACTCCTCCCAAAAAAGTAGACGGGAAGAAAAAGTTGCGCTTCTTTAATACTATGTCCAAGAGAAAGGAGGAATTTGTGCCTCAGCGTGAGGGGCAGGTAACTTTCTATTCCTGCGGGCCGACTGCTTATGAAATGGCCAATCTCTCCCTTTGTCGCCGATTTCTGGTTTCTGATCTCATCACCCGAACTCTTGAGTCCAAAGGACTACAGGTAGATGCTTATATGAATTTTACCGACATCGACGATAATACCATCGCCGGTGCCGAAAAAGCAGGGAAGCCTTTAGAGGAGTATACCAAGGAATATATTGCCAGCTTTATGGAGGATATGGATACGCTCGGAGTAAAACGGGCAAAAGGTTATCCCATGGCTTCTGAGAATGTCGCCGATATGATAGAGATTGCTCATGAGCTTATCCATAAAGGTTACGCTTATGAAAAACACGGCTCAATTTACTTTGATATCTCAAAATTCAAAAAATATGGTCGACTCTCTGGTATCGATCTAAGCAAGATCCAGCTTGGTAAAACAGTTGATCTGGACAACTATGAAAAGGATAACCCTCGGGACTTTACCCTCCTCAAACGATCAACGTTAGGGGAGCTGAAAAAGGGCATCTTCTTTGAGACGGATTGGGGCAATGTTCGCCCTAGCTGGCATGTGGAATGTTCGGCTATGGCTACCAGAAATCTGGGGCCCACCATGGATATTCATACCTCAAGCAGGAACCTCATCTTTCCCCACCACGAGAATGAGATTGCCATCGCTGAATCGCTTACCGGTAAGCCGCTGGCCAATTATTGGCTACACTCTGAGCTGGTGCTCGTTGACGGTAAGTATATGTCTGTTGATGCAGGCAATAATGTGACGCTTAGAGAACTTCTTCAGCGAGGCTATACGGGACGGGAAGTACGTTTTATGATGCTTTCTGTGCACTACCGTAAACCGCTGAACTTTTCATATAAACGACTGGATAATGTCCGCACTGCTCTCAGGCGACTTGATGAATTCACCTGCAAGCTGAATTGTTTGCCCTCTGGTAAACCTCATCCCGAGGTAACAGCTTTTGTCTCGGCTATGGAAGAACAGTTTTTCGAAGCCATGGACGACGATCTGAATGTATCAAAAGGGATGGGGGCAATCTATCAATTTGTGAAAAAAGTATATCCCATCCTCCAGGTCAACCATCTTGATAAAGATCAGAAAACCTATATTCTGAAAAGCCTTGAAAGGCTCAATCAGGTGCTGGATGTGTTTCGCCTGCAGGGCTGCCCTCTAGCTCCTGATGTGGATGCCCTTCTCCAGCGCAGGGAGCAGGCCAGACTACTCAAAGACTGGAAGGCTGCTGATGAGGCCAGGGTCGAACTTGCCAGAAAAGGAATTGTGGTCATAGATACGGAAAATGGCCCTGTCTGGAAAAGAGCAAGAGATGCAGAGCAATGATAAGAATGAAGTCGCTTTTTGATAAACTTTGAGGATTTTGTCATCGCTGATTGTGCTATGGTGAGTACAGTTGGCGCAACTATATAAACAAATAAGCGCTCGTAGCTCAGCTGGATAGAGCACCGGACTTCTAATCAGTGGCACTTTGGTAGGTGTTCTGGTAGGCGCGTCGATATAATTAAGGACTTATGGCTATTGGGCTGTAAGTCCTTTTTGCGTTTCCGGTCGAGGTCTTGTCGTTGGGGGTGTCGTTATGGGGATTTCGGAGATTCTGGTTCGATTTGACTTTAGGAACACTCAGGGCCACCGCGTCCACTTATGGATTCATGCAATTCTGTTTGGATGAGGGTGGTGAAAAAAGTCTATAGGGTTAGGTTCTTTGGAGATACCTTTATTTCTAAAGGAAAATCAATAAGTCAAGCCTGACCCCCTTTCTGGCCCCGTTTCCGATTTAAATTTGAAAAATATTATCCTCATCACTGCCATACCCCGACATCCCGGATACCTCTCCGCCACCAAGCTCGCCAAAAAAAAAGTTTTCCGAATGGCCGAGTAGCCGTACATCTCCTGCAGTAGCTTACCCTGCAAGGATCTCTGACGAACGGTAATGTTTTGAGTTGCGAGCGACGTGTGCTATTGGGAGCTGGCTTGAGTTTGCTCCAGAGCGCCAACCCCGACCCCGGCCATCATTGCCCCCGTGGGGACTGCCTAGACGGTCGACCGGCGCGTGTTTCTGGGTATTTCTGGTGGGTGTGGGAGACTCCCCCTCCCCCTTTGGTCCTGTAGGTCTGGAATTGATTGGAATGCAAGGGGAAGTGAGGGGAGTTAGATAGTTTTGAGGTCGCTTTTAATGTCAGCGGGTTATGCTCTTTTAGCCTCGCAAAGATTTACTGGAAAAACATCTTCTACATCGTGCACGAAAAATGTGTGCCACGTTGTTCCATTGACTTCACATTCAGCCTTATCATATAATCTAGAGATATAGTTCAATTTATCTAATACCAGAAAAAGCCAAACCTGTCGTTAGGCAGGGACGGAAAGTCACGGGTCTTTACAGATAGCCGGTCTGCCTTACAAAAGGTAGCTCGGTTTTTTATTTTCACCTGATCTTTTCCACAAAGGAGGAAGCCGCTATTCCACTGAAATGCTAGCCATCTCATCAATACAAATGGAGGAAGTCATGTACTCGAGAATAACTACATATCATTGCAAAACCGAGAAGTTGAATGATGCCATTGCGCTTGTCGAGAAACTGAAGCCAGAGATAATGGGGATTCCTGGGTTGAAGCACTGGTTCAGCACCGGTAACGAGGACGGGAATTGTGCGTTGATCGGTATCTACGAGAGTCGTGAGGCGGCAGAAGCTGCCACGGACACTGTCAGAGCGTTGTTTGCCCGCTTTGCGGATTATATTGACTCCGAACCTCAACCACTGGGGTATGAAGTTTTACTTCATGGTACAAATCCATAAACGGCGTTCTGTGGGGTGCCGAGACGAGGCAGTCTGCATGTTACAAAATGTTCAACATTAATCTGCAAATGCGTTCAGTCTGCCAGCGGGTGCTGGAGGATTTTTCCCCGGTCTTTCACTTTCCACAGCGAACCTGTACTCTGCAGTACAACCGGGGGGGAGTCTGTTCGGATTGCAGGAGAGTAATCCTGTAAATACCAAAGCAGCCTACGGCGGCAGTTCCAGAAAGTATGGACACAAGGATGATCCTTTAGTTGGTCGTAAGATTGGTGGCGTGAATGTCTTTGGTGGCGGATTGGCTCTGTATGATGAAAACGGAAACTTGCTTGGCGCCATAGGTATCAGTGGAGACACAGCTTGCCGTGATCATATCGTTGCCTGGAAATTGCGTGATGCATTGGGACTTGATTATGTTCCCGTTGGATTCAGTGAAACCGGAGATGACAACATGATCCAGGATATTATCGCTGATACCGTTACTGGTTTGCCATTCAGTCCCAGTGGTTTTGGCCACCCTGTGTGTGGTTTTGGTGAAGAAGCAGTTATTCCAAGTCTGCCTGGACTTAATGATTATCCAATAAGTTCTATTATCCAGTAAGTTTCAATCTCAGATGTAAAATTGAACAGGGCGTATCAATTCTGCCCTTGATTGTTGTTTATCCAAATGAGTCAAGGGCAGATCTGACTTCTTCAACTGAGAAGATTACAAGATGGTACCTCACAGTCCGAGATAATTCCAAACCATCTCCTGGCGCAGGTTGCACAAGAAGAACCTGACTCTCATCTGCATTACATCCTTTGCAAGAAAATGCACGGACCAAGCGCACAGCAAACTCGGCCTTTTGAAAACATCTACACTGCCCCCTCCCCCGACACTTCCAACCCCACACATCATCGCCAGCCCTAATAAAAATTTTGAAAAATGCCGAGTAGCCGAGCTTTTTCCCGCAAACCCATGTCCAGCAAGGAACGCTGACGAACGGCAATGTCCGCTGGCCCCGAGCGCGCCGTGCAATTGGAGAACTCGGAGAAAGTCAGCCCAAAGAAGCTACAGAAACGCCCAGAGTGCCAATTCACACCCTGCCATGGCTACCCTAATTGGCGACTCCCCGACGTCCGACTCTGGTATTCTCCAGGTATCTCTCGTATGCACCTTGGTTCCGCTGGCCCCTTGGTTTTTGAAGGTGGGAATTCGGTTGAAATGTAAGGGGAAATGGGAATAACTGGATGGTTTTGGAGGTCTCTTTTAATGCTAGCGGGTTATGCTTTTTTACTCTCACAAAGATTTACAGGAAAAACTGGGATCGACCGTATCTCTGAAAGAAGAAAAAACATACCAGACAACCTCTTGTTTTGTCAGTTGATAAACCCATTCACATTTAGTAGTAATAACAGTTATAAGTACAGACATTCCACCTTTAAAAGACAGGATAGTATTCGAAAGAGCGTTATCAACGCTAAGAAGGTTATTTTCTCTTTTCATAGTGATTTTTCAATTATTGTAAACAGTGATAAATTTGCTTATGAAAGATGATATTGCCAGGATGCGTGAAGACCATCGACTGTTGCAGGAAAGTGAGGCAAGATACAGGGAGTTGGTCGAAGAGACTGTCGACCTCATTGCTCACACAGATGAACATGGCAATTATAACTTTGTCAATCATATGGCAGAGAAGATATTGGGGTTCAGTCCAAAAGAGTGTCTTGGGAAATCTGCTTTTAAATTTGTTCATCCTGATGATAAAGAATGGACACAACACTGGTTTAATGAGTGTGCAGAGCAAAAATTAAAGCAGTCTTCAATTGAGAATCGCCTTGTTCACACCAAAACTGGCAAGGTGTTCAATTTAGCTTGGTCTGTTACCTTTCACTACGATAATTCTGGCAGTTTTGTTGGAGTTGGTTGGATAGCTCGTAATATTGCAGAAATTTGTTCCGCTGAGCAGAGGTATCAATTGCTCTTTCAGAAAATGCTTGATGGTTTCTCACTGCACGAAATTATCTGTAATGATATTGGTATTCCTATTGATTACAGGTTTTTAAGTGTCAATCCTGCTTTTGAGAGAATAACAGGGATAAAGGCTGAAAATCTGATCGGCAAGACCGTTTTGGAAGTTCTTCCAGGTACTGAAAAGCACTGGATTGATACCTGTGGCAAGGTGGCCCTGACAGGGGAACCGATTACTTTCCAAAATGAGTCAGCGGAACTTGCAAAACATTTTGAAGTAACCGTATATAGCCCTAAAAAAGGCCAGTTTGTTTGCATTTCTCACGATATTACCCAACGTTTGAAGGCGGAAGAGGAGCGCCTTGACCTTGAAGCAAAACTTCGCCATACCCAGAAAATTGAGGCAATTGGGACATTATCCGCTGGTATAGCCCATGACTTCAATAATCTCCTTACTGTAATCCTTGGATATTCTGGCATGGCATTGGATGATATCCCTGAAGGGAATCCCGCTCGCCTTAAAATTGAAGAGGTTGTAAATGCTGGAAATAGGGCCAAGGAAGTGGTGGCCCATATATTGTCCTATAGTCGAAAGACAGAACAAAAAATGGCTCCTGTAGAAGTCCACACCCTAATCAAAGAGGCCCTTGTGTTTTTGCGGGCCTCCACTCCAGCAAATGTAGAAATAAAACAAAAAATCGATTCTGATTGTGGGAATATTTTAGCTGATCCAACTCAAATTCTTCAGGTCCTTATTAACATTTTCCTAAATGCAACTCAGGCTATGGAGGAGACAGGGGGGATTTTAAGGATTGAGTTGAACGAGATTGAACAAGCGCGGAAGGAATTAAGTAATGGTGCAAAAAAAGCACCTAGATCATATGTGCAGCTAATTGTTTCAGATACTGGAGGTGGTATCGAAAAGGAGAATCTAGAAAAAGTCTTCGACCCCTATTTCACAACTAAAGGGGTTGGTAAAGGTTCAGGTATGGGTCTGTCAGTTGTGCATGGTATTGTTCATAGCCATAACGGATTTATCAAAATTGATAGTATCCAGGGACAAGGAACTGAACTAAGATTAACCTTTCCAAAGATTGAGCAGAGGATTACCCAGCAAGCGTTGAAACAGAGTTTTGTTCAGGGCGGGAATGAGCGCATTCTTGTTGTTGATGATGAGCCTAACATTTCCATATTATTAGGTATTGTACTTGAGAAACTTGGCTATGTTGCAGTTACGATGGAGAGCAGTGTAAAAGCCTTGGAGCTTTTCAGATCTGATCCTAATGCGTTTGATCTAGTTATCACTGACTACTCCATGCCCCATATGACAGGTGCACAAATGATAAAAGAAATGTTTTCCATTCGTCCGAATATTCCAATTATCATGTGTAGCGGTTATGGTATTAATATAGGTATTGCCCAAGCAGACAGAGCCAAGATCTGTGTTTTTGTCGAGAAACCTGTTGGAAACAAAGTGCTTGCCGAGGCTGTTCGAAAAGCTTTAGAAGAATAAAAAACTATAATCAAATGCTAATGTTATAGGTCCTTTATGTTTCCAAACCATCTTCTACACTGGGTAATCAGGAAGAACCTGACTCTCATCTTGTATAAGATCGAGCCCCAAATGCCACCAACAAAATATCTGGAAAAAGTTGTACCCTATGAAAACAGCGAGGGGTTCTGGTAACCGCACAGCAAACTCGGTTTTTAAAAGTTTCTAAATATATACACTGCCCCCAACATTTTCTACCATAATCCTAGTGTGCAGTGGCTTGAACAGTCGTATCTACTAAATGCAGGATGTGGGTTTGCTTGGCTTTCTTCCACAATTCTTTTATTA
>Ga0209475_10004328_pt1 | contig 12282 bp, 8 predicted proteins | sample tdDd471_FD_187128 | JGI IMG/M metagenome (GOLD analysis project Ga0209475, IMG submission 187128) | Marine sediment microbial communities from the Atlantic coast under amendment with organic carbon and nitrate - tdDd47.1 (SPAdes)... | ecosystem: Environmental > Aquatic > Marine > Coastal >...
ATTATCCTCTGGCAGAACTTCCCGTTTTATAGTTGATGCTGACGGTATAGTCTCCACTGGCTGCGGCATTGATCTTTGTTGCATCCGTGTTACGGGCACTGACGCAGGCGTTTGTCGCCTTACAGGCTGCGTTTTTTGCGGTTGTACCGGTGGACTATAAGACCGTTGGTGCCGTTTCATTTTTGCAGCTTTACGACGATGATAAATATCATACATCGCTTGCAACCCGGTAATTTGCGGCGAAGAAGAATTCATTGCTTCCCCATCCTTGTTATAAGGTTGGCTAAGGACATAGGCGCTGCCGGAACGCAAAGCTTCGCGCAAACGGTTCTCATCTCCTCTGAAAGTCAACAAAAGACGTGCTTCCACTGGTTTAACGGAAACAACAGACACTTTGCTCAACCCCGGAAGTGTGCGCAAAATATCCTGCACATCAACCAGCTCATTCAATCCATCGACCGGCATACGCACATAGTAGAACCTGCTTTGTGCAGCGCTAGCGGCAGTACGCTTTTTCCAGTTTTTTTGCAAAGCATGGAACCCACGCACAACAGCAAGATCATAAAATTGCATAACACTTTGCCCATTTTGGGGACGCAATACAAACTCACTTACATATTCAGCGCTGCCCCTATCTGTGCGGTAAATACTGATACGCAAACTCCCCGAAGCAGCTTGCTCCATCTCCAGCCCGGCCAAAATTCTATCAGGAACCGCAATCATGATGGCTGCCTCCCGGGCATTATAACGCATAAGCATGCGATCCAGGCTTTTACGTTCAAAACGCAGAGCATTATCGTCGTTAATATCAGCCACATCATCAAGATCACCAATCGGAACCTCAACGGGAACTAAAGCCGCCCCGAACTGCGTGCTGGCCCAGCCTCTCATCCAAAGATTTTCCGGCCCCCATATTGTAGTCTTTCCATCTTTTTGGAAAACGGGCAAAACCAAGAGCGGTTTGCTTTTTGTATCTGTATATTGAACGCCAGAGATAGAGAAGTAATTCCCTAGTGATTTCGGATCAAAGTGGAAAGTAAACTCACCCACATAGCGCACTGCCGATATTTGCTCTTTACTAACTTCATAATCCTTAATCATAGAAGCGATGACACTAGCATCTGGCCGTACCATGTTCGGCACATCTCTCTCGGCAACCATGCGGTTGGCAAGTATATCAAAGGCCTGCAACTGTGCTTGCTGGAAAGCCTGTTCCTGCGCGCTAACAGCGTCATCTGCTGTTACATCAATCTTCACCCCCTCCACTACAAAAAGAGATGAGTCGTAGGCCCTAACCTTTTGGGGTACTACAAGAACGAGCGCTAAGGTGATAAAAAGGAATGTAAAAGCCATTATATGCTTGCAGTAAAAAGCCGTTTGAGGTATGCCCATGGTGCACCTGAAGTATCTGTGTTTAAAAGTCCGTATGCATTCGTTTTTACAACGAGCAGCATGCAAGAGCAACAGCTAGTAATAAAAAAGGGACAAGACGTTTAAAAATGCAAAGCCATACCGCCCCGGAAGAAAAAGAAAGTGCCTATAAAAAAGCCGGCGTCGATATCGATGCCGCCGCCGATCTAGTTGAATCGATCAAACCGATTATAAGGAAAACAAACCGTAGTGGTGTTATGCCCGGGTTTGGTGGTTTCGGCGCTCTGTTCGATTTGAAAGAAGCCGGATATAAAGATCCTGTTCTAGTATCATCGACTGATGGCGTAGGAACTAAAATTAAAATTGCCGTTGATTCCGGCGTTCATAATACGATTGGTATCGATCTCGTCGCGATGTGCGTCAATGATCTTGTTGTACAAGGCGCAGAGCCTTTGTTCTTCCTTGATTATTTTGCCACAGCCCGCCTTGAAACAACCGTAGCCAAAGAAGTTATTTCAGGCGTAGCACGCGGCTGTGAGATCTCGGGCTGTGCTTTGATTGGCGGGGAAACTGCCGAAATGCCCGGACTGTACATGGAAGGTGACTACGATCTAGCAGGATTTACTGTTGGCGCCGCTGAACGAGACAACGTGATAACAGGCGAGAGAATTAAAGAAGGTGACATAATTTTGGGACTTGAATCCAATGGTGTGCACTCTAATGGTTATTCTTTGGTACGTAAAATTATCACCGATACGAATAGCAGCTATGACCAGCCCTGCCCTTTCACAGCAATGATACGTTATCAAGACAAAGATATTGAAAAACAAACATTGCAAAAAGCTGAAACACTGGGACAAGCTTTGCTAGCTCCTACACGCATCTATGTGAAATCATTGCTTAAGGCTATGGAGATCAAAGATGCAGATGGTGCTCCTGCAATTAAAGGCATAGCGCATATTACTGGTGGTGGTCTTACCGAAAATATTCCACGTGTAATTCCTGACAGACTAATGGCGAAGATTGATGCCAGCACATGGGAAATGCCAGAAGTTTTCAAATGGCTAAAAGTCGAAGGTAAACTTGATAATGATGATATGGCTCGCACACTTAACTGTGGGCTTGGCATGATCGTTGTTTGTGATCCTGACAGAGCTGAAGGCCTTACAAAAGTTCTTACCAAAATGGGTGAAACCGTCCATACTATTGGTTCAATCGAAGAGCATAAACAATCTGACATATCTATTACGATGCTAAATCGCTCTAAAGCTTGGGCGGCATGACTTTAAGATTGAGACATTAAGTGATAGCATAACGGCCGAGAATGAAATAATATTTAGGAACGTTCGTTATGCCTCTAAAGCTTGCAATATTTATCTCTGGACGCGGCAGTAATATGCTTTCTATTTTGAAAGCATGTGAAGATCCTGATTACCCAGCACAAATACAGCTTGTTTTATCAAACCGTCCAGACGCTGCTGGTTTAAAGGTAGCGCAGGAAAAAGGTATCCCCACGGAAGTTATTGATCACAAAGCTTGCGATTCGCGCGGGGACTTTGAAGAACAGTTAAGCGGATGCCTAAAGAACTATGATATTGATCTGATCGTACTTGCTGGTTTTATGAGAATTATGAGCACTGGCTTTGTAGAGCAATGGCCTGAGCGTATCATCAATATTCACCCCTCTTTATTACCTGAATATAAGGGCGTTCACCCTCATGAGCGGGCCATTAAAGACGGTAAAACCGAGTCAGGATGCACAGTACATTACGTTATACCCGAGCTTGATAGTGGGCCAATTGTAGGGCAAAAACGTGTGCCTATCTTGCCCGAAGACACGCCGGACACTTTGGCCGATCGTATTTTAGTGCAGGAACATATTCTATATCCTGAAGCCATAAAAAACATTGCAGCTTCAAAAAACAAATAGTGCCGTAAATACATAACAATTTTTGTACGATTACTTTAGTAAAACGTTAACCTTTTTAGCCTCATAATATGGATCTAAGAAAAGCAATGGTTTTCCTCTGCATTTCTTTCCACTGAGTTTCTTTGTATTTTTGTTCGAACAGCTTCTTTTTGGCATGCAAAACATGCTTATGATATATACACATGATTAGGGATACGCATAACACAACAGCTTTTTTTACAGTCAGATTACTCTGGCTTGTGCTTCTTATTGCCCCGCTTTGTCTTTTTCCAACCTCACAGCCTTGTGCGCAAGATAATAACATCTTGATTATGAATGAGTGGAAAGATTACAACATTGCACATTACACATATATCACACATGACCCCGATCAGACCCTAACCCCCACTATACTGATGAACCGCTATAAAAGTAACCTACGAGGTACAAAAACATACAGCGACGTAATCAAGATGAGTAATGCACGTGATCCTATATGGATTATTTTTACGGTTTACAACAAAACCCCTATACAAGACTGGATTTTGGATTTTGGGAATTCACTAACCGGGCGCATGGGGATGATTAAGCAAATAAATATTCTTAATCACAGCACAAAGCAGGTTCTAAATTTTCCAGCAAAAGAAGATTCTGCCGATAAACCTAAACCCGACGGCGTTACTGACAGCCCGTTTGTTGGGTCTGCTCTTCCTCTGGACATTCAGCCTGGCACACAAAACTCTTTTATCATTCGTCTTGAGGCACAAGAAGGCTTTCCTTTGGTCTTTAATCCAAGGTTAGTTCCACAGCACAATTACATGCGCCAGTTAATGCAAGGCAATATTGGTCACGTCATTGCTGCCGTTTTGTTCATTAGTATAGGCACATTTTTTATTGCTGCTTATTATGTGCGCCGTAATAAATCATCGTTGGCACTTGCCTCATATTATACAATTTTATGCGCCATCTTCTTTAACTTCAGCAGCTCCATCGTCCCTCATGAGGTCATCACAGGGCCTATTCTCTTTATGCTATATATGGCTAGTTATTTGCTTTTAATCATGGCTACACGTAGTTTTTGTAGTTTAAAGCATCATGAGAAACCATTAGAAAATATTGCGTTCATTGCAATTGGTGGCCTTATAGTTATCGGAACGCTACTCTATCTCTCTGTGATGGGAACCACTGCAACCGGCCTTTTGCTTATGAGTGGCCTTATCAGCATTTGTATATTGGCGTCTCTTGCTATTCTTTTCTTTTTAAACGAGAGATCCCTCGTAAACACACTACTTTTCGGCACAGGATCTGCTCTATCTGTTTTTGCCTTTCTCCTGCTTGCCTTGGTAAACGCAGATATAATTCAAGCTTCTTCCGATACGATAGCATCTTTTTGGTATATTCACTTGGTACAAGGATTATTCTTTGTCACCGCATATTTTCATGCCGGAGCCTATCATAACCAAAAAGAACAGCTTGAAGCTATTAAACGCCAGCGAAATGATCAATCATTGATGCGATTGCAAAAATCCAAAGAATCAGCTGATCAAGCACGTCTTATCCGCGTAATCGAGCGTGAAAGAGAGCTTATGGCTGAATTGCGTGAACGTGAAGTAAGACGCACCGAAGAAATGCGTATTGCCAAAGATAGCGCGGACAAAGCAAACCATGCCAAATCTGCATTTTTAGCGGTTGTTAGCCATGAAATACGCACACCAATGAACGGTATTTTGGGTATGGTGCAGCTATTACAAAAAACAACCCTTAGCAAATCGCAAACTGATTACGTAGAAACGATTCATAAATCCGGCGACACGATGATGGCTCTGCTTAACGATATTCTCGATTTTGAGAAGATTGAAAGCGGTAGCATGACACTGGAAATCATTAATTTTGACTTGAGTCGTCTAGTCAATGACGTGGTTATTCTTATGTCCGGGCATGCCTCACAAAAAAATATTACGCTAGAAGCCGATATTGATGAAGACGATGTGCCAAATGTTGTTTCAGGCGATCCAACACGACTACGTCAGGTTATGCTTAATCTGGTTAATAATGCGATTAAATTCACCGACGAAGGAAGCGTGATTATTAAAGTCGAGCGCTTGAGCAGTGAGAATCCCGATATTAAAGACAAAATACGTATTGCCGTTAAGGACACTGGAATTGGTATTTCCGAAGAAGGAATAAGCAAACTTTTCACCCCTTTCACTCAGGCCGAAAGCTCTACAGCACGCAAATATGGTGGTACAGGACTGGGTCTTGCCATCTCTCACCGTCTTATTGAAGCAATGGAAAGCCACATCACTGTTCATAGCGTCGAGGGAGAAGGCAGCACATTTTTCTTTGATATTGATATTATTATTCAAGATGACCAAGGACAGGATAAAGACGTCCCGGATGAGCACTTTACACCCGGGAAACAGGCCCCTGCCGCCAACCCGATGAGTATTCTAGTTACTGAAGATAATGAAATGAACCGAAAAGTGCTTGACGGTTTACTTTCGCAGCAAGGCCACACACTTTACATGGCATCTAATGGACTAGAAGCCCTTGATATTTGCCGCAAGCAAAAGCTTGATCTGGTATTAATGGATATTCAAATGGACGGTCTTAATGGACTAGATACTACGCGAAAATTACGCGCAGAGCCAAATCCAGATATTGCCAATATTCCGGTTATAGCTATTACCGGTAATGTTATGCTCGAAGATATTCAAGAGTTCTTTGAGGTTGGAATGAATGGGTTCCTTGCCAAACCGATTGATTCTAACAAGCTTAATGAAGTTATTTACAATGCATCTATAGGTAAATTTGAAAATGACCCCAAACGCTCAGATGGGCAACAAACAAACACGCCTAAGAAAATAGCAAAACCTGCACCAACTCCGAAAGCCCAGCCCCACCAAAATTCTGAAGTTACCCCGCCCATCGCCACACCTAAGACAGCGGACGAGCCACAACAAGAAGATGTAACACCTTCAAGCCCTGCAATTTTTGATCAAACATCAGAAGAAGAAGACACAAAAAAAACTGGGGTTGATCTGTCAAATATTGATACAGGATTAAGCCTTGATGACAGAGAACACTATATTTCTGACTCTGATCTTAAATCCAGCACCTCAGTGACAACAAACGGGCCACTAGATAATAATGATACCTCTAACTTTACTTTTGTTGATGATAAAATACAGGAAAATGTAAAGGACAATGATAATGATGGTGACTCCTCTGACGTTTCATATACTGAAGAAGAAAATCATGAAGTCACAGAAATACAGCGTTTCCTAATAGAGAGAACAGAACATAATCATATTAACCCTGAAGATCCACCTAAGCCCGAACCTGTAGTTTCTCCTGATGCTATCGCCTCTCCTGAAGTTGAACGCGAGCCGAAATTTGAAGCCGACGTCAAAGACACGCCTGAAAGTAATAAAGAAAAAACTACACCAGAAAACAATATACCTCCCGACGAGTCTGCTATTGAACAAGATAGCATTTCAGAAGCGAAGGAAAACGATGGATCAGATGATAATAATAACATCGAGGAATACCTTGATATAAATATGCTTAAACAGCTTTTAGGAACGCTTGGAAAAGACCAATTTCTCTCTCTACTGGATGGATTTATGAATAAAGCAAGCGAGATTGTTGATGTGATGGAAACCCTCACTAATGAGGAAAATCTGGCTACATTGGGCAGCCGCGCTCATGAGCTAAAAGGATTGTCCGGTAATTTCGGTATGAAATACCTGAGCAATGAGGCAGGAGAAGTCGAAAAAGCTGCGCGTATGTCACGCAAAGAAAAGGCCATAAAAACAGCAAAGGGCTTACGTGATATTAACACGCAAACCCAAAGCATTTTAACAAATTGGGCTGAGGAACATACTTCCTAGCCAACAATTTCTTCGTCAGTGAAAAAATACTCAATTTCGATTTTTGCATTCTCCAAAGAGTCTGATCCGTGAACAGAGTTCTCGCCAATGTTTAGCGCGTATTCTTTGCGAATTGTGCCCGCATCTGCTTCTTCAGGGTTTGTAGCGCCCATAACTTCGCGGTTTTTGGCAACTGCATTTTCGCCTTCAAGCACTTGAACAACAACCGGCTCGGAAGACATAAACTCTGTTAACTCACCGAAAAATGGACGTTCTTTGTGAACATCGTAAAAACCTTCCGCCTTGGCTTTGCTCATGTGGATACGTTTTTGCGCTACGATGCGAAGACCAGCTTCTTCAAGTTTAGCGTTGATTGCACCTGTTAGGTTACGACGCGTTGCATCAGGCTTGATGATAGAAAATGTACGTTCTATGGCCATATTTATGTTCCTTAATCTTGTGTATTAATTCGATGAATGGTTTATAGCCAGCCAGCCTCGTTAGGGCAAGCCCTTTCGGTAAACGTTACTTTATAAAAGTAATGACACACCTTAAGTAGTAATGAATATATTAAGTATATGTTAAAAAATTTGCATTAAAGTTGCTGTATATGGTTATAATAGCAAGTAATGGTTAATAACAGAGCGTAATATTTTGGGAATGAGTTTCATAAATTGAGCCAAAGTAAGTCAATTAGTCCTTTAGCAACAGCTTTCCAGTGCCCTAATAAAGGATTACTGGCCATGCAGTCTTGCGGCACATTGGACGAGCTTTTCAAACACGCTCCCGAAGTTAAACCCAAATTTGAAAGATTTTTAAAAGATCTTACTAAAGAGATAGAAGACACTGCAGAAAACTCAGAAGAATTCCCTTCGTATAAATTGGGCCCCCTTAAAAAGCGGGAGCGCGCCGAAGATAAAATCCATACAGATTATGGCGGAAAAGCCACTTTAATATCTGATATTATCAGAGGTAAAGTTGTTGTTGATTCAGTAGAAGCTATTATTAAATTAAGAGAAATGCTTAACCCTAAAGATGGTGCCGTTCACCCTCTTCTTAAAAAACACGGTATATATTGCGCTCAGGTAACAGATCTTTTTGCTGACCCAAAATATGAAACCGGGTATCGATGCCTTAATTCTAAACTTGCATTTCCTCTTGATAATGGTGGAGAATATCTAGTCGAGCTTCAAATTGTTCACGACAAAATTGAGGCTACATACGATAAGACCCATAAACATATGCGTATGGCACAAGATATTTCACGCGAATACGCAGACAAAATAATGCCTCTGGCTGCGGCAATAAGAAGAAGTAGGCATTATGATGTCTGTTTATTTCATAACGGAAAAGCATCTAAAGAGGGTAATTTAGATTATTTATTGGATAATCGGAAACGCGCTTTATCAGCCAGAGAGGCGCAATCACCTCAAGATATGATACGATTTAGAAAATTTGATTATAATTCTTGATTTTTTTACATAAGTGATATAGAACAAAAATCATCCTGATTGCATGTAAAAATAACACAAGGAAACGTTTACAATGGGTAAACTGGAAAATGAATGGAATAAAACTCCAGGTAATCGGTATATACATGGAACCGTTCAAACTGGTTGTGATGTTGAAAATAATGGCGGTTACCTCCATAAAACACACGTATTCCTTCGTAAATTAGAATCTTTCTCAGCTGGCGAAAGTAAGTGGATTAACAGAGCCACACAAATATGGGACTTTGAACAAGATGATTGGATTATAAAGAATCTTATTGCCAATGATCTTGATAAAGGGTGGATTACTCTCAAAACTTATGAGGGTGAAGCTCCGGGCGAAGATGAACAAGACTTCCATGATCTCTTAAAGAGAGCAAAAGAATCTTACCGACAGGAACAAGGCATAGACAATAATCTGGATTTGGATACATTATCATGAGCGATGAAGAAGAACACGCTATCGAAGAAATCGATGATGAAGCCATTCTTGAGTATCACTATTACCTTGTCGGAGACAGGCCACTTCGTATTGGCTACGTCGCACCGCATGTTTCTGTCGTAGCCGAAATACTTAATAGCGATACAAAAGAATTTGAGATTAACAATCTTTATCTCGACCGGGCCGCAACAAGCGTGGATATAATACGCATTGATTATGAGCAATTCGAAGAGGCCTGCCTGAAGAACGGAGTAAAACCTCCACCGGATAAAAGCTATAATGATTATCTGTAAGAAAAAATAAGGAAGCCCATTGGCTTCCCTTTTTTTGTTTTAACTAGCCAGTTTTTCTTCAATCGCAGCTACGGCATCAGGAGCGGCGTTTTCGTTGGGGCCTCCAGCTTGAGCCATATCGGGGCGTCCACCGCCACCTTTTCCACCCAGCGCTGCAGAGCCAATACGCACCAAATCAACCGCGCTTACATTGCTCGTTAGATCGTCCGTAACCCCTACTACGATAGAGGCTTTGCCCTCGCCCGTAGCAATGAGCACAATCACACCAGAGCCAAGCTTGGCTTTAAGATCATCAGCCATAGGCTTAAGATCTTTTGCCGGGAAACCAGCCAGCACACGGCTAGTGAATTTCACGCCATTGATTTCTTTGATTGGCTCATTAGAAGCACCAGATGCTCCGCCGCCCATAGCGACTTGTTTGCGGAGTTCAGATACTTCTTTCTCTAAGCTCTTCCTTTCGGCGAGCAACGCTTTTACGCGCTCAGGAACATCAGCAGGAGCTGCTTTTAATGCGTGAGCAGTATCATATAGGCGCTGTGCTTGTTCATCCAGATAAGCCAAAGCGTTGGCTCCGGTCACAGCTTCGATGCGACGGATGCCCGCGGATAACGCTCCTTCTGAAACAATCTTGAACAAACCGATATCGCCTGTGCGTTTTACGTGAGTTCCACCGCATAGCTCGACCGAGAATGTCTTGCCGTTTTCGTCTTGGCAACCCATTGTAAGTACGCGCACTTCGTCGTCGTATTTCTCGCCGAACAGAGCCATAGCGCCAGTTTCGCGGGCTTCGTCTATACCCATGACGCGCGTCTCCACAGGAGTATTGGCGCGGATTTCAGCGTTTACAATGTTTTCAACTTCGACGATTTGTGCAGGCGTCATAGCCACAGGCTGCGCGATATCAAAGCGCGTGCGCTCATCATCTTGCAAAGAGCCTTTTTGCGACACATGATCGCCAAGAACTTGGCGCAGTGCTTTGTGCATTAAATGCGTTGCTGAATGGTTAGACATGATAGATGCGCGGCGATCGGTGTCTACTTTCATTTGGACGGCAGACCCTTTCGCGATTTTTCCACTCGTGACTTTTGCCACGTGTAACCAAAGTGCACCAACTTGTTTTTTTGTGTCTGACACATCAGCGCTGGCAGATGCTTCTCCGGCAACTTTGAGCCAACCTTTATCGCCAACTTGCCCACCACTTTCAGCATAGAATGGGCTTTGGTTAGTAATGATAATACCCTCTTCGCCTTCACTTAAAGACTCAACACGCTTGCCATCTTTGACAATCGCCAACACCTGTCCTTCAGCCTGAGTTTTCTCATAGCCCAGGAATTCAGTTGAGCCGACATCATCGAGAATATCAAACCAAAGTTTTTCATTGGACGCATCCCCTGTTCCAGACCAAGCAGCTCTAGCTTTGGCTTTTTGCTCTGCCATGCAATCATCAAACTTATCCGTATCCACTTCGATGTTCTTAGCGCGCAAGGCATCTTGCGTTAGATCGAGCGGGAAGCCATATGTATCATAGAGTTTGAAGGCTATGTCTCCGGGGAATTTAGCGCCTGATGCCACTTTTTCAGTGTGCTCATCAAGCATTTTAAGCCCGCGGCCAAGTGTTGCTTTAAAGCGTTTTTCCTCTGTTTCCAAAGTTTGGGTAATAAGCGCTTCGGCTTGTTTAAGCTCTGGATAGGCCTCGCCCATTTTGGCTTGCAGGGTTGGGAAAAGCTTGTGCATCATCGGCTCTTTCGCGCCAAGAAGGTGCGCATGACGCATACCACGGCGCATAATACGGCGCAGCACATAACCGCGGCCTTCATTGGACGGCATCACACCATCGGCGAGCAAGAACGCAGAAGCACGGATGTGATCAGCCAGAACTTTGTGTGAAGCTGTCATATCGCCATCAGGCGCTACACCTGTAAGATCGGCGCTATGCTCCATAAGAGAGCGCATAATATCGATGTCATAGTTATTATGACTTCCCATCATAGTCGCAGCAATACGTTCTAGCCCCATGCCTGTATCAACGCTTTGTGCAGGAAGATCAATGCGGGTGTCAGCATCAACTTGCTCGTATTGCATAAACACGTTGTTCCAGATCTCGATAAAACGGTCACCATCTTCTTCGGGTGAACCCGGAGGGCCACCCCAGATGTGTTCGCCATGATCATAAAAGATCTCGGTACATGGGCCGCACGGGCCTGTATCGCCCATACGCCAAAAGTTATCATCAGTTGGAATGCGAATAATTTTGCGATCATCAAAGCCCGTTACTTTTTTCCAGATGCCTGCGGCTTCTTCATCAGTTGAGTGCACAGTCACGCAAAGCTTTTCAGGCGCCAAGCCAAAATTCTTGGTCACAAGCTCCCACGCAAAAGCGATGGCGTCTTCCTTGAAATAATCACCAAAGGAGAAGTTTCCAAGCATTTCAAAGAAGGTGTGGTGACGAGCGGTATAGCCTACGTTTTCCAGATCATTGTGCTTTCCGCCAGCACGCACACATTTTTGTGAGGTCGTTGCACGGGTATAATCACGTTTATCTTTGCCAGTAAAAACATCCTTGAACTGCACCATTCCTGAGTTTACAAACATCAAGGTTGGGTCGTTATGTGGCACAAGAGATGAAGACTTCACGACCTCATGGCCTTTACTTTTAAAAAAGCTTAAATATTCGCTGCGGATATCGTTGACTGTTTTCATCGCTTCACTCTACTATTCAAAAATTATTATTGTACTCGTAAAAACCCGGGAAGGTATATTTATGCAGGAATTTGTAGCGCTTGCCAATAGGATGGCTGATATTGCAGGGAAAATAATTCATAAATATTACCGCACGCCTTTTGAAGTGACCCACAAGCGCGATGATTCTCCAGTCACTATTGTCGATAAGGAAATAGAAACAACG
>Ga0209475_10004329_pt1 | contig 12282 bp, 8 predicted proteins | sample tdDd471_FD_187128 | JGI IMG/M metagenome (GOLD analysis project Ga0209475, IMG submission 187128) | Marine sediment microbial communities from the Atlantic coast under amendment with organic carbon and nitrate - tdDd47.1 (SPAdes)... | ecosystem: Environmental > Aquatic > Marine > Coastal >...
GGTGGTGCTAACTGGTTACAACACCGATATTGATAACGCGGGCACGACGTACCACGTGCAGACCGAAGACAAGGGACGCTCGAACCCTGTCGTCGAGAGCCTGGTCTACGCCCGCGGGGAGATTCTGTATTCGAGGAGGACCTCGTATCAGGACCTCGTCGACGAGCAAGTCGAGAACAGCGCCATCGCGACCCTCATGGAGCGACAGCACCACACCATCATCGAGGTCATTCGACGCGGCCGTTTGGCGGAGCTGACCGACGAACCCGAAGCGGTCAACGAAGACGACGACACCAACATCTCACGCGGTGGCGACATCGGACCGCTCGTGACCGAGGAACCAGCCGGGGATGCTGACGATGAACCGACCCTCGACCAGGTGATCCTCGACTATCTCGCCGCTCAACGCGGTCGAGCTCATCTCGTGCTCCGCGCCGTCGGCAAACACGATTTCGTCTACGGCAGTGAGGCCGAGATCTCCATCTCCGCGGTTGATTCGCAGTCCCAGACCCCGCAAGCGGGGGTTCGGATCACCGTTCTCTTCAAATCGACATCGGAACCACGCCGCTTGATGCTCGCGGAGGGCGAGACCGACGATGATGGAGCCTTTGTCGTGACCGAATCGCTGCCCGAGTTCAGCGGCGGCACTTCGGCGGTTGTCATCACCGCCGAGTCCGATCTCGGACAGTCGGAGATCAAGCATCTCGTTCACCGGTAGTCAACCCTCGACGGTCAACATTTGACAGTCGGTGCCATAGGAGCGTTTTCCCGGCGGGTCGCGATGAAACCGTCGGCTGTGAACTGTGAACTGTCGACTTGCTCCTGGGTCTTGCCCCTCACGTTGTTTTGAGGTAGAGTGCGCGTCGCTGTGGGCCGTTAGCTCAATTGGCAGAGCAAGTGACTCTTAATCACTAGGTTGAAGGTTCGATTCCTTCACGGCTCACCATTTCCTTTCATCCGCGCGAAAGTGGCGGAACCGGTAGACGCGCGAGACTTAGGATCTCGTGGGGGACACCCCGTGGGGGTTCGATTCCCCCCTTTCGCACCAGCCGGAGAAAAAATTTCATGACATACAAATTGACCGAGCAAGCAAACCATAAACTCGAGGTGGCCGGCAGCCTCCAAACCGAGATCGTCGATCGGGAGCGACTCTCGATTGTCCGCTCCATCAGGGGTCGCGCCAAGCTTCCGGGCTTCCGCGACGGCAAAGCGCCGGAGTCCATGATCCGCGCCCGTTTTGCCGATGACATCGACGCCGAGCTCAAGGAGCGTCTCAGCCAGCTTGTCTGGGAAGAGGTGATGGAGGCGGAGAAAGAACTCCAGCCCCTCACCATGCCACAGGTGCGCGAGGCCAAGTTCGCCGATGATGGGTCCTTCGATTTCGTCGCTGAACTCGAGGTCCGGCCGAACTACGAGCTTCCCGATCTCACCGAGGCCACGTTACCGGAGGTGTCACTCGACATCGCGTCGAGCGAGATCGATGCCGAGCTCGAGACTCTTCGGGACCAACAGGCGGTGTGGGAGCCGGTTGAGGACCGGGAGGCGGTCGATGGAATGCTCATCGAGGCCGATTTGGTCGGCCTGATGGAAGACACCGACCAAGAACCCTATGAAGAGAACGATGCTCGTTTTGTTCTCGGCGCTGACGAGTTGCCCCCTGAGATCAACGAGGCGCTCCAGGGAGCCAAGGCCGGCGACGAACGAGTGGCGGTCAAGGCGTTTCCTGACGACGACGAGAAAAAAGAGCGGGCCGGCAAGAAGGTCACCTACACCGTCAAGGTCAAGGCCATCAAGGCCAAGGTCCTCCCCGAGATCGACGACGAGTTCGCCAAGACCCTTGGTCTCGAGAATCTCGCCGAACTCATGGAGCGCCTCAACGAGGCGCTGTCGCAGCGCAAGGTTGCCGAGCGTCGGGATGTCTGGCGGCGGTCGTTGCTCGACCATCTCTCCGCGGGAATCGACATCAATTCCCTGCCGTCCTCCCTGGTTCAAAATGCCGTCAGCGAACGGGTGAATCGTTTTGCCTACGAGATGGCCATGCGTGGCGCCGGCCCCGAAGACGGGGACTTCAACTGGCAGGAGCTTTCGGCCAAGGCCGAACCCGCCGCCCGTCGTCACGTCGCCGACAATCTCGTCATCGAACAGTTGGCCATGAAGTGGAAAACCCCGGTCCCCGAAGCCGAGGTCGAGGCCTATATTGCCGCGGACGCATCAAGGCTCGGAATTCCGCCGACGGAGCACAAGGCCAATCTCGTCGCGGAGGAGAAGCTCGAGTCCATTCGCCACGCCGCTCTTCTGACCGCGGTGGTGGATGAGATGATCCGTCAAGCCGGCGGGGAGGTGGAGTGATGTTGGTCCCGGTCGTCGTCGAGCAGACCAGCCGCGGTGAACGCGCCTACGACATCTACTCGCGGCTGCTCAAGGATAATGTCATCTTCCTGGGTTCCGCTATTGATGACCAGGTGGCCTCGCTCGTCATCGCCCAGCTTCTCTTCCTTGAAGCCGAAAACCCCGAGAAGGACATCTATCTCTACGTCAACACCCCGGGCGGTGCCATCACCTCGGGGCTCGCGATCTATGACACGATGCAGTACGTCAAACCCGATGTGGCCACCATCGCTCTCGGTCAGGCCGCATCCATGGGCGCTGTTCTCCTTGCCGGCGGTGCACCGGGAAAACGAATGGCGCTGCCCCACAGCCGCGTCTTGCTGCACCAGCCCCTGATGTCGGGCCTCGGGGGCCAGGCGACGGACATCGATATCCACGCCAAGGACATCATGCGTATGCGAGAACGGCTGAACGCCATCATGGCCAATCACACCGGACAACCCATAGACAAGATCAATGTCGATACCGAACGCGACTTCATTCTCGAGGCGGATGCGGCCAAGGACTATGGCCTCATCGACAAGATCATTGTTTCCAGAGAGTAGACCTGTTATGGGATACAATGAACCGAGGAGGATAGATGTCGAATCGAGACGGTGACGTTCTTCGGTGCAGCTTTTGCGGAAAAAGTCAGCACGAGGTTCGCAAACTCATCGCCGGACCCACGGTCTATATCTGCAACGAATGCGTTGAGGTCTGTCTCGACATCATCGCCGAGGATCGCGTCCACGAAGCCAAGAGCCGCCAGCAGGTGTTGGCCAAGCCGCCGGAGATCAAAGCCTATATCGATGAGTACGTCATCGGACAGGAGATGGCGAAGAAGAAACTCGCCGTGGCGGTCTACAATCACTATCGCCGGATTGAATACCAACGGGGTCGGAACAACAACGACGTCGAGCTGTCCAAGTCGAACATCCTCCTCATCGGACCGACCGGAACAGGCAAGACCCTTCTGGCCCAGACCCTGGCGCGCCAGCTCCAGGTCCCCTTTACCATCGTCGACGCCACGACTCTCACCGAGGCCGGTTATGTCGGCGAGGATGTGGAAAACATCCTTCTTCGGCTCTATCAGGCGGCCAATGGCGATCGGGAGGCGGCTGAACGGGGTATCGTTTATATCGATGAGATCGACAAGGTGGCGCGCAAGGCTGAAAACCCCTCCATTACCCGTGATGTCTCTGGTGAGGGTGTACAGCAGGCGCTTCTGAAGATCCTTGAGGGCACCGTCGCCAACGTGCCCCCCCAGGGCGGTCGCAAGCACCCCCACCAGGAATTTCTCCAGATCGATACCACCAACATCCTGTTTATCTGTGGCGGAGCATTTGTCGGTCTCGACGATGTCATCGCCCATCGACTCAATCAGAAGATGATGGGTTTCGGTGCGGATCTTTCGGGCAACAAACCCGACACGGCCGACCTCCTCGAGGAGGTTCACCCCGAAGACCTCATCAAGTACGGCATGATTCCCGAGTTTGTCGGCCGGATTCCGGTTGTCGCAACGCTGCACGAACTCGACCACGATGCTCTGGTTCGGATTCTCACCGAGCCGAAGAACTCTCTCATGCGCCAGTATGAGACCGTCCTCGGTTTCGAGGGTGTCGAACTGAGCTTCGATGCCGACGCCCTTGCTGCGGTGGCCAAGGAGGCCATCACACGCAAGGTGGGCGCCCGCGGTCTGCGCATCATTCTCGAGGAACTGATGCTCGACATCATGTATCAGATTCCGGCCTTGCCCGATCTCAAGGAACTGACGATTACCCGGGATGTGGTCGAACGTCGGGTGGCGCCGCTTCCGGCTGTGAGAAAGGTGAGCTGAGACCTCTCCGGCGCGCCGTCGCGTCCACTTCAACCCAATACCACCGGCCCGAACACACTCCCCCAGAAGAAAGACACAAGATGACAGCAGTCCGTGATACCCAGACGCTCGCCATCGTTCCATTGCGGGACATGGTCGTTTTTCCGCACATGATGGCACCATTCGTGGTCGGACGACGACCCTCGGTGGTTGCCCTCGAGCGCGCCCTCGAACGACCTGACAAGAGGCTCTTTCTCGCGACCCAGCGTGATCCGAAAGTCGATGAACCGACCCTCGCTGATATCCACGAACTCGGAGTGGTAGCGAGAGTTGTGCAACATCTCCAGCTCGCCTCGGGCAACATCAAGGTGATGGTCGAAGGGCTCGAACGCGCGAGGCTTTGTGATGTCGTCGACGACCCCGAGTGTCTGATGGCGAAGGTCGAAGTCGAGTCCATCGAGGTCAGCGAGGACCAGACCTTGAGCCGATACATGGCTCAATTGACGGAGTTCTTCAAAGAGTACGCGAAGCTCTCCCACCATCTTTCGGCCGAAGGGGTACTCGCTTCCCTCCAGACCGATGATCCGGATCAGTTCGCCGACATCCTCGCGGCTCATCTCAACCAACCGACGGCGGAAAAGCAGCGGTTGCTCGAACTGCTCAACCCCCTCGATAGACTCCAGCGGCTCAATGATCTACTCGATGTCGAGATCGAGAAGCTCAATATCGACCGACGTTTATCGTCACGGGTCAAGAAGCAGATGGAGAAGGCCCAGCGCGAGTACTATCTGTCGGAGAAGATCAAGGCGATCAACGAAGAGTTGGGTCGGAACGACACGACCGAGGAGCTTGCCGAACTCAAGGAGCAGATCGACACTTCGGGGATGACCGAAGAGGCCAAGGAAAAGGCCATCATCGAGATTCGTCGCCTCGAAGGAATGCCGCCGGTCTCAGCCGAGGCGGGGGTCTCACGTAATTACGTCGATTGGTTGCTAGCCGTACCGTGGTCCGAGTCGTCGAGAGAGATCCGTGACATCTCTCGGGCCGAGAAGGTGCTCAACGAAGACCACTTCGGGCTCGAGAAGGTCAAGGAGCGCATCCTGGAGTTTCTCGCGGTTCGGCAACTTGTCCGCAAGACCGGGGGAACAATTCTGTGTTTTGTCGGACCCCCGGGTGTGGGCAAGACCTCGCTGGCGCGATCCATCGCCCGAGCGACGGGACGCAAGTTCGTCCGGTTGTCCCTGGGCGGAGTGCGCGACGAGGCCGAGATCCGAGGTCACCGGCGGACCTATATCGGTGCTTTTCCAGGTCAGATCATTCAGATGATGCGCAAGGCGGGCACCGTCAACCCGGTGCTGCTTCTCGATGAGGTCGACAAGATGGCGGCCGATTTCCGCGGTGACCCGGCCGGCGCCCTCCTCGAGGTCCTCGATCCCGAGCAGAACAACACCTTTCACGATCACTATCTCGATGTCGAGTACGATCTTTCCAAGGTGCTCTTCATCTGTACGGCGAATGTGACCCACCCGATCCCTCCGGCCCTGCTCGATCGGATGGAAAAGGTCGAGCTTTCGGGCTATACCCACCACGAGAAACTCCAGATCGCCCTGGGATTCCTGGTTCCGCGGCAGACCGAACGACACGGGTTGAATAAGTACAACGTCGACTTCACCGAAGACGGCCTTCGGTTCCTCATCGACGGCTACACCCGCGAAGCCGGGGTGAGAAACCTCGAGCGCGAAATCTCCTCCATCTGTCGCAAGATCGCGCGCAAGGTGCTCAAGGAGAAGATCAAAGCCAAAGATGCGGACCTCGAGATCAACCCGGAGACCATTGGTGAGCTCCTCGGCAAACCGAGATACCGGACTCAGAAACGCGAGAAGGATCCCGAGATCGGGGCGGCGGTGGGGCTTGCCTGGACCCAGGTCGGCGGCGAATTGCTGACCACCGAAGTGACGCTCATGCGTGGCAAGGGCGTCCTCACGCTCACCGGTCAACTCGGTGATGTGATGCAGGAGTCGGCCCGCGCCGCGCTGTCCTTTGTCCGCTCCAAGGCCGACGAACTCGGGATCGACCCCGAGGTCTTCGCCACCCAGGATGTCCACCTCCACGTCCCGGAGGGGGCGATCCCCAAGGATGGACCTTCGGCCGGCATCACCCTCGCGATCGCGCTCATCTCAGCATTCACCAAAATCCCGGTTCGGGTCGATGTGGCCATGACCGGAGAGATTACCCTGCGCGGCCGGGTCCTGCCGGTCGGGGGAGTCAAGGACAAGGTCCTGGCGGCCTATCGGGCCGGCATCCGCGATGTGATTCTCCCCGACGAGAACGAAAAGGACCTCGAGGAGATCCCCCAGGACGTTCGCAACGAGATCCAGTTCCACTTCGTCAACCACATGGACGGGGTCATCGCGAATGCCCTGGTTCGCGAACTGGACACGGATGTATCAGCAACGGCCGGCGAGGCTGCCTCGCATGTGGATTCGCCGCCGGTGGCTCATTGACAGAGTGAATAAGAGTGGAAATACGTGAGGTCAGCTTTCGTAGATCGGCGCTGAAGCCATCGGATCGTCCGCAGGAGTTCTTTCCTCATATTGCGGTCGCCGGGCGCTCCAACGTTGGTAAGTCGAGCCTGCTCAATTGGCTGCTTCGTCAGAATATGGCGAAAGTGGCCAAGGCGCCGGGCAAGACGCGGATGCTCAATTTCTTCCTCGTCAACCGGTCGTTCTTCCTGGTTGATCTGCCGGGGTACGGCTACGCCAAAGTCGGTCGGGCGCTTCAGGAAGAGTGGGGACGGGAGCTCGGGAACTACCTCGCGACGGAAGAGAGACTGGCCGGGGTCATTACGTTGGTGGACATCCGCCACGGGCCGACCGACCTCGACCTCGGTCTTCAAGAGATGTTGCTGGCGAACGGAAGAGAACGCCTCGTGGTGCTCACAAAGGCCGACAAGGTCAATCGTGGGAAGCGTGCGGGAATGCAGTTTCGGGTTCAAAAAGAACTCGGTCTCGCGCGTCCGCCCGCGGTGGTGAGTGTCAAGACCGGGGAAGGTCGAAAAGAACTGCTCAGAAGTATCGACGAGCTCGTCGAAATGTGGCGATCCAGATAACGGAGAAACTCAAATGGGACGCAAGAAAAAAACCAACGAAGACCCGGTTGTGATTCCCCTCGATCTCGATGACGAGATCGAGGAACGGGAGCAGGCCGCCGCGGCCGCCGCCGCACAGGAGGGTCGCCTCGATCTCACCCAGCTCAAAGAGATGACCATCAATGAGCTCTGCGGTGTGGCCAAGTCGCTCAAGGTGGAGAACCCGACCGGGATGCGGCGGCAGGATCTCATCTTCAGGATCCTCCAGCGCCAGACCGAGCGCGAGGGTCTGATCTTCGGCGAGGGTGTGCTCGAGGTGTTGCCGGAGGGCTTTGGCTTTCTCCGCGCGCCGGAGTACAACTATCTGCCGGGTCCGGATGACATTTATGTGTCACCGTCGCAGATCCGGCGGTTCAACCTGCACACCGGTGATACGGTGTCGGGTCAGATCCGACCGCCCAAGGAGGGTGAACGTTACTTCGCCCTGATCAAGGTTGAGGCCATCAACTTCGAGCCGCCCGAGGTGGCCATGGAGAAGGTGCACTTCGACAACCTCACACCGCTCTATCCGGATGAGTGGCTCCGACTCGAGGTCGAGGGAAACATGACCTCGCGGGTGATGGATCTCGCGACCCCGCTCGGCAAAGGTCAGCGTGGTCTCCTGGTTGCGCCGCCGCGGACCGGTAAGACCATGATGTTGCAGGCAATTGCAAACTCCATCACCACCAACGATCCTGAGGTCACCCTCATCGTCCTGCTCATCGACGAGCGGCCGGAGGAAGTCACCGACATGCAGCGCTCGGTGCGCGGCGAGGTCATCTCATCGACCTTTGACGAGCCCGCGACCCGCCACGTCCAGGTGGCGGAGATGGTGATCGAGAAGGCCAAGCGTCTGGTCGAACACAAACGGGACGTCGTCATCCTCCTCGATTCCATCACCCGGCTCGCACGCGCCTACAACACCGTGGTGCCGCCATCGGGCAAGGTGCTCTCCGGCGGTGTCGACTCCAACGCACTGCAAAAGCCAAAAAGATTCTTCGGCGCCGCTCGAAATATCGAAGAGGGTGGCAGTCTGACCATCGTCGGCACCGCGCTCATCGACACCGGCTCGCGGATGGACGATGTGATCTTCGAGGAATTCAAGGGCACTGGAAACATGGAAGTCCACCTCGACCGCAAGCTTGTCGAGAGGCGGGTCTTCCCCTCCATCGACATCCACAAGTCCGGGACCCGCAAGGAAGAGCTCCTCATCGACGAATGGGAGCTCCGCCGGATCTGGGTTCTGCGCAAGGTGCTCTCGTCCCTGTCTCCGGTGGAGGCCATGGAGCTCTTGCTCGAACGGCTCGGCGGGGTCCCGACCAACCGCGAATTCCTCGAGGCGATGTCACAGGGGTAGCAATTCGTCGGACGAATTGCGGTGGCGCTTGCTTTGCTCGCGCCAATCCGGGCAGGCGGGCCGTTGCCGTCAGGGTGACGAACCGTCCGGAGGCGATTCGAGCCTGCTGTCTGGCGATTTGTCGCACGATGGTGAATGGCAGGGCGCGTCGTTGCTTGACAAGGTGATTCAGAGAAGGAGAGACTCGGTCGCATGACGGTAACCACAATCCTCGACAAGGCGGTAGCGGGTGAGCGGATCGACCGCGATGAGATCGAGCTGCTCTTCGACCGGGGTTCGCTCCTCGAGCTCGGCCAGGCGGCGGACGCCATCAGACGAAGGAAGACCCAAGAGGGTGTCGCCTCCTACATCATCGACCGCAACATCAACTACACCAATGTGTGTATCTATCGCTGTCGGTTCTGTGCGTTCTACCGGACCAAGGATGCCGTTGACGCCTATGTTCTTCCGTTTTCGGAGATTGCAGACAAGGTGGCTGAGACGGTCGCGTCCGGCGGGACCGGGATTCTTCTCCAAGGCGGTGTCCATCCCGACCTCCGAATGGAGTTCTACGAAGATCTCCTGCGGCGACTCAAGACCGGTTTTCCCGAGATCCACCTGCACGCCTTCTCCGTGCCTGAAATCTGGTTTCTCGCCAAGGTGGAGAAGCTGCCTGTCAAAGACGTCATCTCACGCCTCATGGCCGCGGGGCTGGAGTCGATTCCGGGTGGCGGTGCCGAGATCCTCGAGGATGAAACCAGGCGTCGGATCCTCTCGCGGGCCAAGGCGAGCACAAGCCAGTGGCTCGATGTCCACGGTGTGGCGCACGATCTCGGGCTACGGACCACAGCGACGATGATGTTCGGCGTCGGCGAGCCCATCGCGGCCCGGGTTGAGCATTTTCTCGGCGTCCGTGAACTCCAAGATCGAACCGGCGGCTTCACCGCATTCATTCCATGGACCTTCCAGGATCAGAGCACCGATTTGGAGGGGGAAGTCTCCTCCGTCGGAGGCTTCGACTATCTCAGGACGCTTGCCATCGCCCGGTTGGCTTTCGACAACATCGACCACGTTCAGGGGTCCTGGGTGACCCAGGGTGCCAAAATCGGTCAACTCTCGCTCTTCTTCGGAGCCGATGACCTCGGGTCCATCATGCTCGAGGAGAACGTGGTCGCCGCCGCTGGTGTCGAGTTCCGGATGACCCAGGGCGAGATGGAGCGAACGATCCGAGAGGCGGGTCTCACGCCTCGACAACGCAGGACGTTGTACGAGCCTTTGTGAGGGTGTGAGGGTGTGAGGGTGTGAGGGTGTGGCCGGTGCCTCCGGCACCTGGGGATGTTGCCATCCCATCGTGGCCCACAAACCCTAGCCGATGATCTCGTACTGCTCCTGGTGCTGAAGCGGATTCTCTCGCAGGATCACCTGGACTCTGTGGACTTCCTCGAGCTCCCGCAGCAGTTCGCGGAAGGGTCCCTGCAAGTAGTGGGAGACCTCGGGATGGACCGCCAGTGAGATCTGGTCGCTGAGACCGGCGGTCACCGCGGCGAGCAGGTCTCGGCGAATCTCAAGACAAATGGTGGCGAGACCCTTGATCCGCCCGGAACCGTGGCAGTAGGGGCATTCGCGGCTCAAGGTTCGATCGAGGCTCGGCCGGGTCCTCTTCCGGGTGAGCTGGATGAGCCCGATATCGGACATGGGCAGGAGTTGAACCCGGGCTGAGTCGGTCTCGAGCTCTGATTCGAGAGCCAGGTAGAGTTCGAGGCGATGTTCCGGGTCCTCCATATCGATGAAATCGATGACGACGATGCCGCCGAGGTCACGAAGCCGGAGTTGTCGCACGATCTCTCGAACCGCCTCGAGGTTGAGAGTGAAAACGGTTTCCTCGAGAGATTTCGTACCGACAAACTTGCCGGTGTTGATGTCGATGGCCACCAGGGCCTCGGTCTGGTTGACCACGAGATAGCCGCCGGATTTGAGCCATACCTTCGGGCGAAGCGCCTTCTCGAGCTCGCGGTCAATGCCGAAGGCACTCATGAGATCGGTTGCCTTTCGGAAAAGTTTGAGCCGTGGAACGAGGCTCGGGTCCGACTGTTCGAGAAACTCGAGAATCTCCTCGAACGCCTCCTCGTCATCGACCCAGGCCTCCTGCACCCCCGAGGTGAAGGTGTCTCGAACCGCACGCAGGATCGGACTCAGCTCATGGTGAACGAGATAGGGGGCATTTCTTCGATCCGTGGCGGTCTGGATCTGGTCCCAAAGCTTGATGAGATAACGCCGATCCGCCTCCAGCTCGACAGCGCCCTGTCCCTCCCCTGCGGTGCGGACGATCCAACCACCCTGGCCGAATCCGTCAATCACCCCCTTGAGCCGAGCCCGCTCGTCGTCATCGGTTATCCGTCGCGAGACGCCGAGTTGATCGACGGTCGGCATGTACACCAGAAAACGTCCCGGCAGGGTGATGTGAGTGGTCAGCCGAGCGCCCTTGGTGCCGATGGGGTCCTTCACGACCTGGACGAGGATCTCCTGTCCTTGGCGGAGGAGATCGCCGATATCGGTCTCTACGATCTCGGTTGGTCCCGGCTCGTCGTCGACCCTGAAAATATCGGTGAAGTCATCCATGATGCCGCCGGCCTCACGGACATAAAGGAATCCATCGCGGGGGAGTCCGATATCGATAAACGCGGCCTGCATTCCCGGAAGGACGCGGGTGACCCGACCCTTGTAGAGGTTACCGACCACCGACGACGTTCGGTGCCGTTCGGCCCGGTAGCTGACCAGCCGCGATCTTTCGCGTAGCGCCACCCGGGTTTCGAACGGGTTGACCGAGAGGAAGAGGATGGAGTTCGTCACTGATTCACCAAACGATGCCGCCAGACCGACTGTACCGCACCAAGGGCCGCACAGGTCGAAAGCAGCGAAGAGCCGCCGTATGAGAAGAGCGGCAACGTGATTCCGGTCGTCGGTAACAAACCGAGGACCATCCCGAGATTGACCACCACTTGAAACGCGAGCCACGCACCGACTAAAATCGCCAATACAAGACCAAAGCGATTTTCTGCGACAGCCGCCGCCATTCCGATCCGATAGAGCAACAAGGCATAGGCGAGGAGAAGACCGGTCACTCCGACAAAACCGGTCGCTTCGGCCCATACGGCAAACGCAAAATCGGTGTGTTGTGCCGGGAGGAACCGGAGCAGCGACTGCGATCCGCGACCGACGCCCTGGCCGGCCAGTCCGCCGGCACCGACGGCGATCTTCGATTGTCGCACCTGATATCCGACTCCGTACGGGTCGCGTTCAGGATCGAGAACGGTCATGACCCGTTCTTTCTGGAAGTCCTTCAACACCGTGTGCCAGGCAAGAACACCAACCAGGATGCCGAGGGCGAAGAGACCGATCCAGGCCCAGCGCGGAAGACCGCCGAGCCACAGGGCGGCGACTGCCACCGGAATATAGGTCAGCGTCACCCCGAGATCCGGTTCGAGCGCAACCAGGCCGGCCGCTGCGCTGACGAGCGCGACCAGTACTGCGGCCTCTCTCGCCGAAAGCCTGGATCCGCTCCTCCGGCCGAGCCATGCGGCAACCATCAGGATCGTCGTCACACGGGCGAATTCACTCGGCTGGATGGTCAGAGGA
>Ga0209475_10004332_pt1 | contig 12276 bp, 10 predicted proteins | sample tdDd471_FD_187128 | JGI IMG/M metagenome (GOLD analysis project Ga0209475, IMG submission 187128) | Marine sediment microbial communities from the Atlantic coast under amendment with organic carbon and nitrate - tdDd47.1 (SPAdes)... | ecosystem: Environmental > Aquatic > Marine > Coastal >...
TCGTCAGGGCCGTGGTGGGCGCACCCATCTGGTCAGCCCGGAAATGGCGGCAGCCGCCGCCGTCACCGGCAAACTGACCGACGTTCGGAAACTCGTGGATTAAGGAGAGGCGACCATGGAAAAGTTCACCAAACTCACCGGCGTCGCGGCTCCCATGCCGATCAAGAACGTCGATACGGACATGATCATCCCCAAGCAGTTCTTGAAGACCATCCAGCGCTCCGGCCTGGGCAAGAATCTTTTTGATGAGATGCGCTATAATGAAGACGGTTCGGAAAATCCTGAATTCGTCTTGAACAAGCCTCAGTACCGCGACACGACCATTCTGGTTGCAGGCGACAACTTTGGCTGCGGATCGTCGCGCGAGCATGCGCCCTGGGCGATCCTCGATTTCGGTATCCGTTGCGTTATTGCGCCAAGTTTTGCCGACATCTTCTACAATAACTGTTTCAAGAACGGTATTTTGCCGATCCGCCTGCCACAGGCCGACGTCGATAAGCTGATGGAAGACGCCGAGCGCGGATCGAATGCGACCGTGACGATCGATCTGGAAGCCCAGGAGATCAGCGGTCCCGACGGTGGTGTCATTGCTTTCGAGATTGATGCTTTCCGGAAGCACTGCCTGCTCAACGGCCTCGACGATATCGGCCTGACCTTGCAGAAAAAGGACAAGATCGAAGCTTTTGAAACGCGACAAAAAGCCGAACGGCCCTGGCTGTAGGGTAAGGAAAAAACGTACCCCTCCTATCCTCCCCCTAAAAGGGGAGGGATGAGAATGGAGGTCCTCCCCCTTTTAGGGGAGTTAGAGGGGGTACCTCGTAAGACAAAGAGGAAATGGAATGTCCAATACCAAAAACCTTCTGATCCTGCCGGGTGACGGCATCGGACAGGAAGCCATGACCCAGGTCGAGCGGGTCGCAAACTGGGTCGCCAAGAACCGCAATGTCGGTTTCGACATGGAAACCGATCTGGTCGGCGGCGCGGCCTACGACAAGCATGGCGTCGCCCTGGCTGACGAAACCCTTGAAAAGGCGCTGAAAGCCGATGCGGTTCTGCTCGGCGCGGTGGGCGGTCCCAAGTGGGACAATGTGGCCCGTGAGCATCGCCCCGAAGCGGGCCTTCTGGCGCTGCGCAAGGAAATGGACCTGTTCGCCAACCTGCGCCCGGCCACCTGTATGCCCGCGTTGGCCGAAGCTTCGAGCCTTAAGGAAGACATCGTTTCCGGTCTCGACATCATGATCGTCCGCGAACTGACCGCCGGGGTTTATTTCGGACAGCCGCGCGGAATGCAGGAATGGGAAGGTCAGGAACGCTGCATCGATACCCAGGCTTACACCAAGGCCGAGATCGAACGCATTGCCGAGGTGGCCTTCGATCTTGCCCGTAAGCGCGCCAGTAAGGTTCACTCGGTGGAAAAAGCCAACGTCATGGAGACCGGCATTTTCTGGCGCAAGGTGGTGACTGATCTGCATACGGCGGGCGGCTACGACGATATCGAGCTTCAACATATGTATGCCGACAACTGCGCCATGCAGTTGGTCCGCTGGCCGAAACAGTTCGACGTTATCGTCACCGACAACCTGTTTGGCGACCTGCTTTCCGATTGTGCGGCCATGTTGACCGGTTCGCTCGGGATGTTGCCTTCGGCCAGCCTGGGTGGGGCCGACGAATTCGGCAACCGCAAGGCCATGTACGAGCCGGTCCACGGTTCGGCCCCGGATATCGCCGGACAGAACCTCGCCAACCCGCTGGCGAGCGTCCTCTCTTTCGCCATGTGTCTGCGCTACAGCTTCGATATGGGGGCGGAAGCCGATCTTATCGAAACCGCGTCTCAGAACGTGCTGAACGCCGGTATTCGCACCGCCGATATTATGCAGGACGGGGCGACCCAGGTGGGCACCAAAGAGATGGGTGACGCCCTCTTGGCTGAAATGGACAAGTTGGCTTAAGCTTTTGTCATAAAAAGAAAAAAGGGCGGTCGTCAGGCCGTCCTTTTTGTTATGAAGAAAGAGAAAGGCTGTTTTTTCGCGCTAGACTTTACGCCCTCCAAGCGTCTAGATTCATAGAACGTTTCCAGGGGAGGGGATAATTGCGCGGGTTACTTCACGCTTTTCTTTTTGCTGTTGCCGTATGGGTCAGTTTCAGTCCTGCGGCGGCAAAGGCGGAAGACATTCTGCGCGTTGCCTATTTCAGCCGTGATTTGCCGGGGATCGATCCGCTTTCACCGACCTTCGATCCCGACTCCTACTCGGTCATTTCGCAAATTTTCGACAGCCTTGTTTATGGCGACCTGGATGGTGAACTCCAACCGGGTTTGGCGATGTCTTGGCGACGTCTTGAGCCGACCCTTTGGCAGTTTGATCTCAGGCGTGGCGTAAAGTTCCATAATGGCGAACTATTTGATGGGCGGGCCGTCAAGTTTACTTTCGAAACCGCGCTCAATCCCAAGCGCCAAGCCGGTAACGCTTGGATTTTGAACTCGATCAAAGAGGTTCGTCTCGATCCTCAGAATCCTTACCGGATATTGATCGAAACCCATTTTCCCGATGGGATGTTTTTAAATCGCCTCTCCATGTTCGGAGCCATTTGCCCGCCTGGTTATATCGCCAAGGTCGGCCTTGACGGTTTTGCCCGCCACCCGGTTGGCACAGGTCCTTACAAGTTTTCCGCCTGGCGCAAGGATAAGGCAATTGAGCTTGAGCGCTTTGAGAACTATTGGGACCCGAATATTCCGAAAATCGAGAAGATCCGTTTTCTTATTTTGCCCGAGGAGCAATGGGTAGATGCTTTCCTGGCCGGGAGAATTGATTTCCTTCCCAATTTGGCGGGCAACCAGACAACCCGTCTGATGACCGAAGCCAAAGGCCGGGCGACGATCTTAAAAAGGCTGGTTTTATCGGGGTATTGGACGGTTATTCGCAACCAGGGAGCCTTGGCCGATAAACGGGTCCGTCAGGCGCTCAATTGGGCGCTCAATAAAAAAGCCTTGGTGACCTATGCCGACAAAGGCAATGCACGGCCCCTGGCCTCGCTGGGGAAACGCGGTGAATTTGGGGCCAATCGCAGTCTTGCGCCCTATGCCTATAGCCCTGAGAAAGCTAAACAATTACTTGCTGAAGTGGGCGTGAAAACGCCTTTGAGACTTAAGGCCATCGTTGCCGATATCGCTGCGCCGGTCGCTAAGATCATGCGCCATGATTTTGCTCGGGTCGGTATTGACTTGGTTCTCGATGTGGTTCCTCGCGTTGAATGGGCCAGCCGCCTGACCCATCATAAAATAACCCATGGAAAACCGATCGATTATGATCTGGCGATCAATTTGGTGGATAATCCGATCTTCAATCTGGCGTTCCATGCAGGGCTGTTCCTTCATTCCTCCAGTCCCTGGTCATTGCTCAATCATCCCGGTTTCGAGCAACGTTTCGAGAACGCTCTGATGGTGGCCGACACGGAAGAACACCGTCGGAGACTGGAAGACCTTGATCGGTTTATCCATGATGAAGCCTTGATGGTTTTTACGACCCAACGGGTCATTACCGCCGCGGTCGCGCCGCATGTGAAAATCGAGAAATTCGGCCTCAACGGTCACTTGGATTTCCTGACCCTGACAACGGCTGAATTGGCGTCGCGACCATGAGTTCGATTATCGGAAAAATTCGCCGGACGGTCCTTTCCAAGATGATGCTGCGCAGCATCATCGTTTTGTCGCTTTCCATCCTGTTGGTTGAGTTTCTGGCCTATCGCCAGGCCAGCAAGCAGATTGTTCAGCTAACCGAAGAACGCCAGTTGGAGCTGACCGCCCTTTATGCCGAGCGGTTCGATCAGATTGTCGAGGCGGTGGAAATCGATCTCCGGTCCGTCGCCGGACTGCCGTCCTTACGCGATTATTTCGTCAACCGACAATACGACCTGCAGGCCGAAGCCAGTCAGCAGTTGGATAATGTTACTGAATTTCTCTTGCGCCTCTATGAGCGTAATCGCGCCTATAGCAAAATTGAACTCTCTGCGCGAAATGGTGAAAAACCTCTCACGGTCCATAAGGGAGATGCGTTCCGCCATAAGATCGAGCCCATCGACTATTTCGGCCCCGAGCTAACCCCGCAGGAGAAGACCAATCTTTCGGCAGGATTTGTCGATGAGGGAGTGCGACAAGGGCAGGGCGATGATGGCGACACACTGCTCTACAGTTATGGTTTGTCCGTGCAGGGAGAACCGGTGGGACGCGTTTTTATTTCTTACGATTTCGGTGAGTTGACGCAGGATTTACGGAGCCAAAAGCTGTTTGAAACCGGACATTTGGCGATTTTCACCCAGGATGGTGAAATTGTTTATGCGCCGGGTCTGCAAACGGGGGACCGGCTGGAAACCGTGCGCCCCGGTCTCTGGCGTCGGCTTGCGGAAATGACATTGCCTGGAACGGGACAATTTGAGAATGCAATGGACCGAGGCTTTTTAGTCAGCGCCACCGCCATGAGAGCAAAGCCTTGGATCATTGCCGCCATTGCGCCCGAACGAGAAATGTTCGCCGATCTTAATCGGTCGAGAAATGTTATTACCGGCCTTGTGATCATCGCCATCTTGCTCGAGTTGCTGGCTGTTTATTGGTTTACCGATCACCTGATTACTCGCCCTGTCAACCGGCTTCTCGATGGAACGCGCGCCGTTCATTCCGGAAAATTGGATCATACGGTGATGATCGACAGTAATGATGAATTCGGCGAACTGGCCGGTTCTTTCAACCATATGACGCGCTCTTTGAAAGACTCGATCAGCGAGCTGGAAAGGGAAAATGAGAGACGGGCCAAGGCTGAGGAAGAGTTACGGCATGCGCATGACGGCCTGGAGCAACGGGTCGCCGAACGAACGAAAGATCTGGAGGCGGAAATCGCCCGTCGCGCCGCCGCTCAAAAGGCATTGCGGAAAAGCGAAGAAAAGTTCCGGGATTATACGGCCGTCTCGTCCGATTGGGTTTGGGAAACAGGCCCTGATTTCAAGGTTACCTATATCTCCGAACGGGCCTTCGATGCATTGGGGGTTCCGGCTGAGGAGATTATCGGGCGCGAGGCTAACGAAGGGGTTGATACGGGCTACAAGCATGAGGAATGGGAGGTCTTCCGCCAACTGATACGGGAGCGGCGGAAATTCAAAGAATTTCAGTATCGTTATAACCACCCCGACGGTCGTATCCGTTACATCAGGGTGAGCGGTAAACCGATATTTGACGAAAAGGGGGCTTTCGCCGGGTATCGCGGTACGGGAACCGACGTAACCGAGGCGATGAAAACCCAGGAAGAAATCAGAAAGGCAAAAACCGAAGCCGAACACGCCAACGAGGCCAAGTCCGAGTTCCTGGCCAAGATGAGCCACGAACTGCGAACGCCTTTAAATGCGGTCATCGGTTACGCCGACGTGATGCGAGAGGGAATTTTCGGATCAATTGAAAATGAACGATATCAAGAATACCTGACCCATATTCACGGCTCCGGGACCCATCTTCTTGGGTTGATTGATGAAATCCTCGACCTTTCCAAAATCGAGGCCGGGCATGTGGAGTTGCAGCCTGAAACTTTCGAACTATCTCGCTTCGTTGAAAATACCCTGACTACCGTTACGCCGATGGCCAAGGCGCGGATGAACAATCTTTCAATGATCTGCCCCAAGAATATCGGTGATATCCATGCCGATAAATCGCGGCTCAATCAAATCCTGCTGAACTTATTGAGTAACGCCTGCAAATTTACCGAAGAAGGTGACGTAACCTTGACTGTGGAGACTGAGAACGATGGTCGTGAGGTTGTTTTTGCGGTGTGCGACACGGGGATCGGTATCCCCGAGAACAAAATGTCCGACCTGTTTGAAGAATTTACCCAGGTTCATCCCGAAATGGTTCGCTCCTACGGCGGCACAGGGCTCGGCCTGTCGATTAGTAAAAGTCTTTGTGAAATGATGGGCGGTTCCATCAGCGTTGAGAGTCTGCCCGACCAAGGGTCGACATTTACCATCCGTATGCCGCGAGGCGAGGTTTAGTTAACCTCCCTCAATGGGCGGAAAGACGACCAGATGATCCCCCTCTTTCAAAAACGTTTGATCCCGCTCCTCGGGCGGAATGGGTGTGCCGTTGACCAAAGCCGGGTAAATCTCATCTGGGTCGGTTTTAAGCGCCAGTTGCTTCAAGACCGTTGACAGATTGGTCTTGTCGGGGAGGTCCAGGGTTCCTTCGCCGGAGGGAAACGTCCCGCAGGCGATGGAATGGACCTCCACCGTGATCTTCATTAGGCGAGGCCCAGCCTTTGTAGCGTTTGTTTGGCCGGGTGGCCTTGGGGTGTCCAGCCGCGCAGTTCGTAGTATTCGGGCAGCATCTTCTCCAGTTCCGCCGTTTGACCCTTGGCCGCGCCGCTTCCCGCCGGTTCCTTCAGTTGCCGGTCGGGCAACGTATCGGCTTCGGGGCCGAGACCCGCAGCCGTATTGTAAAGCCTCTCCATGGTCCAGATGCGTTCACCGCATTCCATGATGCGCTCGGCCGTCCATTTTCCGGGCAGGGCCGCATCGAACTTGGGCGCCAGATCTTCCGGGTCCCAGACCGGTCCGGGGAAAGTGCAAAGACCTGAAGAATCGACCAGGGCGTTTTTGTCCTGAGTGAATTTCACGACTTCGGCCTTGCCCTCCGTGGTCACTTTGGTGAAATCGGGGACGAAGGGGGCGGCGCGCAAATGGCAGGCCCCCCGGTTGGAGGTGGCATAGGCTAACGCCATACCTTTCATGGCGCGGGGTTCATAGCCGGGAAATTCCTGTCCCCGGACGGTCATGGAAAATTCGGGATGGCCGTACTTTTCGCAGAGCCGCTTGGAGCCCAGGCCGATATCTTTGCCGAAGCCTTCGCCCTTGCCGGTTAGTTCGACCATGGCGATCAGGGCGTCCGCGTTGCCGAAACTGAGGTCGATCCCGCCGGTGTCTTCCGTAGTGATTGCGCCGGTTTCGAAAAGCTCCATGGCTGCGCTTAACGTTGCGCCGAAGGAGATGGTGTCGAGGCCGTCTTCGTTGCAGACCATATTGGCGTACATCAGGGCATCCAGATCGTCGATGCCGCACATGGGACCGAAGGCGTAGGCGTTCTCGTATTCCAAACCGCCGGTCCCTTTGCGGTAGCGGGCTTTGTCTTCGCCTGCTACGGGCTTATAGGTCGGGTCGATCAAACTCATCCGGCCGCAGGCGATGGTGCAGCCGAAGCAGGCTTTAGCGCCGATCAGGTTGGGCTTGCCGTCGCTCAAACGCGGCACGGTCACGGCCTTGGCGTTGATCTTGTTGACGCCTTCGAACTGTAGTTCGCGGCTGTTGCGGGTCGGTAGGGAGCCAAACGAGTTGGTGGCGTCCATCATGGCGTGGGTGCCGAACTTGCCCAGACGGAAGCGACGCTCCGAAGGGTCGAGCTTGTCTTTGGCCGCCCGAACCGCTTCCATGAACCGAGCCGGGTCCTTGACCGAAACGCCACCGGTACCCCGCACGATGATGGCTTTGAGGTTCTTCGAACCCATTACCGCGCCGACGCCCGACCGTCCGGCGGCCCGGTGTAGGTCGTTGATCACGGCGGCGATGCGGGCAAGTGATTCTCCGGCGCGTCCGATGGAGGCGACGCGGGCTTGTGGATCGCCGTGCTTTTGTTTCAGTTCGGGCTCGATTTCCCAGACCGAACGGCCCCAATAGGCTGAGGCATCGTGTAGGAGGGCGATATTGTCTTTGATTTCCAGATAGACGGGTTTTTCGGCCTTTCCTTCAAAGATCACCATGTCCCAGCCGGCGTTCTTGAGTTCTGCGCCGAAATAGCCGCCTGAGTTGGAGCAGGCCAATGCGTTGGTCAGAGGACTTTTGCAGATTACCGACCAGCGGCCGCCAGTCGAAGCCATGGTTCCGGTCAGGGGGCCGGTGGCGATAATCAACCGATTTTCCGGTGAGAGAGGATCGATAGTCGGCTCGGTTTCCTCAATCAGGTATTTGCTGCCTAAGCCCCGTTGTCCCAGGTAGGCCTCGGCCCAGCCCATGTTGAGCGGTTCGGAGACGCAGGAGCCTTTGCTCAGGTTAACCCGCAAAATCTTTCCTTGCCAGGACATGCTGCAATTCTCTCCTTCTAAGCTTTGGCGCTCGGGCGTACTGAAACGGCTTCGTGCCAGCGCTTCAGATGGGGTTGATCGTCGCTTGGCGCAATCTTTAGCCATCCGGCGAAATCCACTGCGACCATTGCCGTTATGTCGGCGAAAGTGAAATGATCGCCGGTGATGAAGGGGCGATCGGCGACCAAGCCGTTCAGCATCGTGAAAAAATGCTCGGTGCGTTTTTTACCGCGTTCGGCCAACTCGGGGATTTGTTCATAGCCGACCTGACCGGTTAAGGCGCGGCCTTTGAAGCCGGGGCTTTTGTTGCGCAGGCATTCGGCAATGGCCATAAAACCTTCCGTTTCGATGCGGTGATTCCACATGGAAACAAGGGCTTTTTCTTTGGCGTCGCGGCCGAATAGGGGGGGCTCTGGGGTCTCCGCTTCGAAATAACGGCAAATGGCTTCGGGCTCGCCGATGCCGGTTCCGTCATCTAGTTCCAGAAAGGGAACGTCGCATCGGTCATTCAAGCTTTTGAAGGGCTCTTTAAGGTGGTCGCCGCTGCGTAAGTCGACCTCGACCTTAGGAACCTCGATACCCTTTTCCGCCAAGAAGATGCGGACCCTGCGAGGGCTTGGTGCAGTGGCGCAATCGTAAAGTTTCATGGTGAAAGCCATCCTCTTAAAAAAGTTTCGCTGGTTTCTTTTTTATTGGCTCTTACCGCAAGTGTAATCGGTGTTCCCTATTCGTCACAATGAAAGACTATGATGGCAGTCATATTAACCTTCCCCCTTGCTATTGGGGGGCGATTTGCGCTAAAGGTCGGCGCAACGGAGATCAGTGATGTTTTTTATGACGAACGACAACATTTGCGACTTAAGCGCCGAAGCCCCGCTTCCAGGCGCCGCGTTTGTTTGCGCCTCCGTTAAAACGACCAAAACTACGAAGACCAAGACCGCGAGGTAAAGCGGGCCTGACGTTCGTCGAACAAACCAAGGGCCCGCGGAACATTCCCGCGGGTTTTTCGTTTGTCCAATGAATTTGAAAAACTCCGGGTCTTATCGAAGCAGGCCGGAATTTAGGAGTAAAAATACTATGGGTTTAAAAGTTGCAGTCGTTGGGGCCACGGGCAATGTGGGCCGTGAAATCCTCGACATCATGTTTGAGCGTAATTTCAACGCCGATGAGGTGGTCGCGCTTGCTTCCAGCCGTTCGGTCGGCCGCGAGGTCGCTTATGGCGACGATCAGCGCCTCAAGTGCCAGGATTTGGCCGAGTACGATTTCAAGGGCACCGATATCGTGTTGTCCTCGCCGGGCGCTTCGGTTTCCAAAGTTTATTCGCCCAAGGCAGCTGCTGCCGGCGCCGTAGTGGTTGATAACACCTCCTATTTCCGCATGGAGCCGGATATTCCTCTGGTTGTTCCCGAAGTGAACCCGCAAGCCATTGCCGGTTACAAGAAGCGCGGGATTATCGCCAACCCCAACTGCTCGACCATTCAGATGATGGTGGCGCTAAAGCCGTTGCACGACGCCTTCAAGATCAAGCGGGTGGTGGTTTCGACCTATCAGTCCACCTCGGGCGGCGGCAAGGAAGCCATGGACGAGTTGTTTAACCAGACCAAGGGCGTTTACTCCAATCAGCCGGTCCATGAAACCCAGCGCAAGTTCACCAAGCAGATCGCCTTCAATGTGATTCCGCACATCGACGTTTTCATGGACGATGGGGCGACCAAGGAAGAGTGGAAAATGGTGGTTGAGACCAAGAAAATTCTCGACCCCGATATCGCCGTTCACGCCAACTGTGCGCGGGTGCCGGTTTTCGTCGGGCACGCCGAATACATCAACATCGAGACCGAAAAGCCGATGGATGAAGACAAGGCGCGCGACGTTCTGCGTAACGCCAACGGTATCTCGGTCGTCGATCATCGCGCCGATGAGGGATACGTCACTCCGGTGGAGTGCGCCGGTGAAGACGCCACCTACATCAGCCGTATCCGCCGGGATCACTCGGTGGCCAACGGCCTGTCGTTCTGGTGCGTTTCCGACAACCTGCGCAAGGGTGCTGCGCTCAACACGGTGCAAATCGCCGAGGTGCTGGCTCAAGACTACCTGGGCTAAGGGTTGGAGAATTAATAAAGAGGCCGTGATTTCATGTCACGGCCTCTTTCGATTCTTAAAGTGCCATTGAGCTATCGATTTCTGGTGCGCCTATTCTTTATAGCCCAAGGTCACTTCGCTTGCGGGGGTGTTGATCGACCGGGGCCTGACTATAATCGCCGAACGGGCCGTCGCGGCGGGTGACCGCTTCTTTGACGCCGTGATTTTTGGCGACCTTGACGAATTCGCGGCCTTCCGGTGTGTTGCGCATCATGCCGTCCAATATGGGGCCGAGGGTCTGGGTGCTCTGCAGGCCCATGTTGTCGTAGGCTTGATTGACGATCAGCTTCATCGCCATCAACTGAGTCAATGGAATTTGCGCCAACTTCTCGGCCAACTTTTGAACGGTATCGTCTAGTTTCTCCAGCGGAACGGACTCATTGATCAGTTCGATCTTAGCGGCCTCTTCGCCGCTGACCCATTCGCCGGTCAGGGCGTAGTATTTAGCCTTGGCCAGGCCGAGGCGATAGACCCACATGCCCGAAAGGTGGCAGCCCCAGACCCGTGAATAAGGTGTGCCGATGCGGGCGTCATCAGAGGCGACGACCAGGTCGGCGCATAAAGCCATTTCCGAGCCACCGCCCATGCAGTAGCCATGGACCTTGGCGATCACCGGTTTCAATCCGCGCCACAGACCCATGAATTGGGTCAAATAGCTTTTGTACGGGTTGATGACCGCATCCATGTCCATGCCGGGGTCATAGTTGTCTTCGGTAAGGTTGTACTCGGCGTAATGCTCCAGCCCTCCTGAGAAGTCGAACCCGGCGCAGAATGCATCGCCAGCACCCTCGAGAATGATAACCTTTACCGAATTGTCCGTGTTGGCCTGTCGCAAAACGTCGTCCAGGTCCGCCAGAATTGAAGGGCGCAGGGTGTTGTACTTTTTGGGGCGATTCAGGGTAATTGTCGCGATCGAACCAGATTTGGAATAAATAACTTCTTTCGCCATAGAGGCCTCCTTGTCACTAAATCATAGTCGCCTACCAATCGGTAAGTAAATTATTCACTTACCGACCGGTAAGTGTCAAGAAGGATTGGGTGTTATCGGTTAGTGCATTGTCATTAAAAGAAGTTCTGATCGTGGTTCTTGGAGGTAAAGAACATATTGCTTCTTACCGAAGGGTATTTTGGATAAGATTGGCGAATGAGCGAAAAGACCAAGGATAAACTGCTGGCGACGGCAAAACGGCAATTCGCCGCCAAGGGTTTCTATGGCGCAAGTATTGCCGATATTGCAGCAGAGCTGAAAATCAGCAAACAGGCGCTGCTCTATCATTTCAAGCGTAAGGAAGATCTTTACGCGCAAGTCCTCGCGCAAATTTCCGAGAAACTACTGCGGTATGTTCGCATGGCCGAGGCCAAGGATGCCGAACCTGAGCAGCAATTTGAGAATATCGTTCTGAGCCTCTATCACGCGGCGATTGAGAACCCCGAGGATACTCATCTGCTGGTTCGTGAGATGATTGACAATCAATCCAGGGCCAATGAGGCGAATAGCTGGTATTTGGTGCCGTTTCTCAACGGCCTTGTCTCAATCGTTCGGCGGGTGCCCACTCTAAAGGACGTGCCCGCCCCCGCCCTCTTCACCTTCATCTATCAGGTGTTGGGAGGGGTCGAATATTTCATTATCTCCCAAACGACCCTGACTAAGATGTACGGTGAAGAAACCTATGAAACCTACCGCAATCACTTTCCAATAGAATTACAGAAGCAAGTTCGTCGGTTTTTTGCGGCGGCTCGGTCGGAATAGATGCTCATTCGGCGTACGTTCGTCTTTTACATATGATCGAGAGGGATCATATCGTCCGTATCTTCGGACAGCATCGGGGTTGCTTTGCGGCGCTCGGGCCCTGGATAGTTGGGGATGGATACACGACGCCGGTCGGGACCGAAGTAGGTTTTCGATTTGATGAACGGCCGCGGTTTTTGAATGATTGAAGCAACCCGTGAAAACAGGGATTTTGCCGATAGGGGTTTGACGAGGATTTCGGTGACGCCGGAATCCCGCGCCGCGATGACTTTGTCGTATTCC
>Ga0209475_10004334_pt1 | contig 12275 bp, 8 predicted proteins | sample tdDd471_FD_187128 | JGI IMG/M metagenome (GOLD analysis project Ga0209475, IMG submission 187128) | Marine sediment microbial communities from the Atlantic coast under amendment with organic carbon and nitrate - tdDd47.1 (SPAdes)... | ecosystem: Environmental > Aquatic > Marine > Coastal >...
GGGCTGGACCGTCTGCTGGGGGAGGCGGATGTCTTCATCCAGGGATACCGGCCGGGCGGGCTGGCCGCGCGCGGGTTCGGCCCGGAACAGGCCGCGGCGCGCCGGCCCGGAATCGTCTACGTTTCCCTGTCGGCCTATGGGGATGAAGGTCCTTGGGGCGGCAAGCGCGGCTTCGACTCCCTGGTGCAGACCGCGACGGGGATTAACGCGGCGGAGGCCGAAGCGGCGGGATCGGACCAGCCCAAGGCGCTGCCGTGTCAGGCGCTGGATCATGCCTCAGGTTATTTCATCGCCTTCGGCGCGATGGCGGCGCTGATGCGCCGCGCCCGGGAGGGCGGCAGTTGGCATGTGAAAGTGTCTCTGGCGCGCACGGGGCAATGGGTGCAGGACTTGGGCCGAATGGAAGACGGATTTGCCTGTCCGGAGCCTGCGGCAGAGCGGATCGCGCCTTTCCTCACGGTCTCCGAGTCGGGCTTTGGGAAACTCACCCACATCACCCATGCGGCGCGACTGTCGGAGACGCCGCCGCGTTGGGATCTGCCCGCCGTCCCGGTCGGGACGCATGCCCCGGTTTGGCCGGGATAGGCCTGTGGGCGATCAGCCTTCCCGCATGGCGCGGGAGAAGCTGCGGGTCAACGGCTCCATCAGGTACGAGATCACGCTGCGCTCGCCGGTCAGGATCAGCGCTTCCGCCGGCATGCCGGGCTGCAGCTGCTTGCCCGCCGGCAGGGCCGCGAGGGAGCCGAAGGAGACACGGGCCGAATAGTAGGATTCGCCGGTCCGCTCGTCCTGCTTGCTGTCGGCGGAAACGGTTTCGACCGTGCCGTAGATCACCGGCACTTCATCCTGCCGGAAGCCGGAGAGGCGGATTTCCGCTTTCAGGCCCGGTTTCACGTTTTCCACGTCGTTGACCGGAACCCGGGCGTCGACGACCAGTTTCTCCCCGGCCGGAACGATATCCATCAGCGTGTCGCCGGCCGAGATGACTCCGCCATCGGTGAAGACGGCCAGATTGACCACGACGCCGCCGACCGGGGCGCGGACCACGCCGCGCGCCAATTTGTCCTCGGCCTCGCGCAGGCTCTCCCGCAGTTTGGCGGTCTGCGTGTCCGTTTCCTGGATGCGGCTGACGACTTCGTTGAGCATCCGCGTGCGGGTATCGACCAGATTGTATTCCGCTTCGCTGATCGCCTTCTTCAGGCTGGCGACCTTGGAAAGGTTCTGGGCGCGGCGGCCGTCGATATTGGCTGCCTCCCGCTGCAGGGCGAGCAGCCGCGGCTTCCGCGCATAGCCTTTCTCCAGAAGAATCTGAACGTCTTTGGCCTCTTCGCGGATCAACTTCAACTGGTCGTCCTGCGCCTTGATCTCGCCGTGGAGGCCGCGGATTTCGGCTTCCAGCTGGTTGGTCTTTTCCGCGGTGATCTGTTCCTGCGTCGTCAGCAGGCGCGTCCGCGTTTCGAAAATCCGGCGCTGGCTTTCGATCAACAGGGCCATTTCGGCGTCGCTTTCGACAAGGCCGGCCAGTTCCGCGGGGACGGCGATCGCGTCGGCGTGGTCGCGTTCCGCCAGCAGCCGGGCCGTTTCCGCAACAAGCGCGGCCAACTGGCCCCGGACCGCGTCGCGTTCGGACCGTGTGCGGGTGTCGTCCAGCGTGATCAGCGTATCGCCTGCCTTGACGATGCTGCCGTCGCGGACGGCGATCTGCTTGATGATGCCGCCTTCGAGATGCTGGACGCTCTTGCGGTTGCCGTCGACCGTGATGGATCCCGATGCGATCGTGGCGCTTTGCAGCGGGGCCAGGATCGACCAGGCGGCCAATCCGCCGAAGAAGGCGCCGACGACCAGCAGGCTCAGGAAAATATAGGGGCCCAGCCGCATGGAATTCTGGGGAAGGGCGGTGCCGGTGGACGGGGCCGCATGGCGCGGGGCATCGTTCTGGCGGGTCAATACGCTTTGTCTGCTCATCTCGGTTACTCCGCAGCGGCCAGTTGGGCGCGGCGCTTGGCGATTGCGTTGGCACGGCGGACCGGGCGCGGCCCGGCGCCGTTCGCGGGCGCACCGGCATTGGCCGGGACGCCGGGATTTGCCGCCTGGGCTGCGATTTGCGGGCGAACCGTGCGGGTGACCGCCGGTTTGCGGTTGTCCTGCGTGTTGGCGGGGTTCGCCGCCGGCGCGCGCAGGGCGGCAAGCACTTCGCCGCGCGGGCCGAATTTCTGCACGGCGCCGTCCTTCAGGACCAGGATCTTGTCCATCTCGGACAGGATATTCATCCGGTGCGCGATCAGCACGACGGTCGAGCCGGCTTCCTTCAGCTTGGCGATCGCATTGCTGAGCGCCTGGTCGCCGCGCTGGTCGAGGTTCGAATTCGGCTCATCCAGCACCAGGAAACGCGGGTTGCGGAAGACGGCGCGGGCAAGCGCGATGCGCTGGCGCTGGCCGCCGGAAAGCGCCAGGCCGCCCGGGCCCACCATCGTGTCATACCCGTTCGGCAGACGCAGGATCAGTTCATGGACGTCGGCCAGCTGGGCGGCTTCGATGATTTCCTCATCCGTCGCGTCCTGCATGCGGGCGATGTTTTCCTTCACCGTGCCGGGGAAGAGTTCGATATCCTGCGGCAGATAGCCGAAATGACGGCCGCGGTCGTTCGGATCCCAGTCGGCGACATCCGCCGCGTCGAGCCGGACGCTGCCCTTGTTCGGCTGGGCGCTGCCGACCAGCAGACGGGCCAGGGTCGACTTGCCGGAACCGGTCGGGCCGATCAGGGCGACCGCTTCGCCGGGCTCCAGCGCAAAACTCACATCGTTCAGGATCGGCGCATGCGCGCTTTCCGGCTGGAAGGTGACGCCTTCCACATCCAGGCGGCCTTCCGGGCGCGGCAAAGTCATGCCCGGGACGGCCGGGGCCGCATTGGCCAGGGCTTCCTTCAGGCGGCCATAGGCCCCGCGGACGCTGACCAGCGATTTCCATCCCTGAACCGATTGTTCGATCGGGGCCAGGGCGCGGGACATCAGGACGGAAGACGCGATCATCACGCCCGGGGAAATTTCCTGACGCAGCACCAGAACCGCGCCGACCGCCAGCATCGCGATCTGCAGCGCCATGCGGATACCCTTGGCGGCGGCGGAAAAGATGCCGCCGCGGTCGGAGCTTTGTTCGTTCAACTGCGTCGCTTCGCTGAAGGCGCCGCAAAGACGGTTGGAAACGACGGCGCCCATACCCATGGCCGCGACCACATCGGCGTTCCGGACAGCGGCATCGGCCAAACCCATCGTGCGGATGTGCTGCGCGTTCGCTTCCTGGGTCAGGCGGCGGGTGCCGGCCTCGTTCAGGATACCGATCAGCAGCAGGATGCCGCCGCCGATCGTCGCGGTGATGCCGAGCATCGGATGGATGAAGAAGACCAGAACCATGAAGACCGGGGTGAACGGAATGTCGAACAGCGGCGTGACGCCGCTGCCGCTCAGATACCCGCGGACCGAGGCCAGGTCGCGCAGCGGCTGAATGCTGGCGCCCTTGCCCTGCAGCGCGGAGGTTACGCCGCTGGCGAGTGCGTCGGCCGTCATTTCACGGTCGAGCCAGGAGCCGACCCGCGACAGCATGAATTTGCGGAAGGCTTCCAGGATAGCCATCACCAGGACGGCGCTTCCGACGATCAGGGTCAGCAGGACCAGCGTGTCCATGTTGCGGGTGGACAGGACGCGATCGTAGACCTGCGTCATGTAAACCGGCGCGGCCAGCATGGAGAGGTTGATGCCCGCGCTGACCAAGGCGACGATGATGAAAGCGCCTTTGACCCTTGCCATGGCGCGGGAGAGGTTGGCCGCGCGTCCGGATTTGCTCGAATGTATAGCCATGGCTCTGCCTGAAATGGTCCTGTTCAATCCGTTTCGCGGGGCCTGAAATCTTCGCCGCCGATTTGCCGGCTGCCCCGCCACCAAATTTCACTGCGACCGAAGCCGCGCCAGAGTAATGCTATGAATGCGAATTCTACGGAAGAATTGTTGCTAAAAGGTTGTCTAAAACGCGTATGAAAATTTTAACCAATGGAAAATCCGGGCTGCGGTTTTGCTAGGATTTACGTGCGCTTGGACGCTTTGAACCGTTAATATCCGTATACCGCCCTTTTGTTTTTTCTGATTTACAGTCAAAATCTTATGGCTGGACGGAAGATCGGCGAAAGGCAATCGTGGTTCGGTACCTCGGATCGCGCAAACGTTCGAAACGAACACAAGATAACCTGGACCGCGACTAGGGGTCTCACAGGGGGAAATACCATGGAAGATCTTGACCAACATGCCTTGATTTACCATCGCATGGCGCCGGCCGGGAAATTGGCCATCGTCGCGACCAAGCCGATGGCGAACCAACGCGACTTGAGCCTCGCCTATTCGCCGGGCGTGGCGGCCGCCTGCATGGTTATCGTCGATGACCCCCGGGAAGCGGCGACAGTCACGGCGCGGGGGAATCTAGTTGGCGTGATCAGCAACGGGACCGCGGTGCTCGGCCTCGGCAATATCGGCCCGCTGGCCTCCAAGCCGGTCATGGAAGGCAAGGCCGTCCTGTTCAAGAAATTCGCCAATGTCGATGTTTTCGACATCGAGGTCGATGAATACGACATCGAGAAATTCTGCGACATTGTGGCGGCCCTGGAACCGACATTCGGCGGCATCAACCTTGAAGACATCAAGGCGCCGGAATGTTTCGAGATCGAGAGGCGCCTGCGCGAACGAATGAACATCCCCGTGTTCCACGACGACCAGCACGGCACGGCGATCATCGCGGCGGCGGCGGTCTACAACGCGCTGGAACTGGTCGGGAAGTCTTTCGAAGACATCAAGATCGTCTGCAGCGGCGCCGGGGCTGCCGCATTGGCCTGCCTGAACATGATGCTCTCCATGGGCGCACAGCGGGAAAACATCTTCGTCTGCGACCGCAACGGGGTCGTCCATGTGGACCGCAACGAGGAAATGGACAAGTACAAGGGCGCCTTCGCCCAGAAGACCGACTTGCGGAATCTCGATCAGGTCATCGAAGGGGCCGACGTATTCCTGGGCCTGTCCGGTCCCGGTGTGCTGAAGCCGGAAATGGTCAAGAAAATGGGCGAGTCTCCGGTCATTCTGGCGCTCGCCAATCCGACGCCGGAAATCGACCCGGCATTGGCCAAGGAAGCCCGGCCGGACGCGATCATCTGTACCGGCCGTTCCGACTTCCCCAACCAGGTCAACAACGTGCTCTGCTTCCCGTTCATCTTCCGCGGCGCGCTCGATGTCGGCGCGACGACGATCAACGAGGAAATGAAGATCGCCTGCGTGAAGGCCATCGCGGCCTTGGCCCGCAAGGAAGTGTCGGAAGTCGTCGCCAAGGCCTATGGCGAAGGGGCCGGCGGATTCGGACGGGATTCGGTCATTCCCAAACCCTTCGATCCACGCTTGATGCTGGAAATCGCGCCGGCGATCGCGAAAGCGGCCATGGACAGCGGCGTCGCGACCCGGCCGATCGAGGATTTCGACATCTATCGCCAGCAGTTGAGCGAGTTCGTATTCCGGTCCGGGACGGTGATGAAGCCCGTCTTCGACCAGGCCATCGAAAATCCGAAAAGGGTCGTCTATTGCGAGGCGGAGGACGACCGCGTGTTGCGTGCGGTTCAGATCGTCGTGGATGACGGCATCGCCCGGCCGATTCTGGTCGCGCGCCGCGAGGTGCTGCTGCGCCGGATCGAAAAACTCGGCCTGCGCTTGAAAGTCGACCGCGATTTCGAATTGTGCGATCCCGAGGACGATCCCCGGTTCCATGACTATCGCGCCATGTATCATGACATGATGGGCCGCAAGGGCGTTTCGACCGGAAACGCCGGCACGATCGTGCGGACGGACACGACGGTGATCGGCGCCCTGATGTTGAAACGCGGGGAAGCGGACGCGATGCTCTGCGGCGTCACCGGCCGGCATCGTGCGCATGTAAAGAACGTCCGCGACATCATCGGCATGCGCGACGGCGTCTTGGATATGTCGGCGTTGACGATGATGATTCTGGAGAAGGGCGTCTATTTCCTGGCCGATACGCATATCACGCCGGAACCCTCAGCGGCGGAACTGGCTGAGATGGCGGTGCTCGCTTCCGAGGAAGCCAAGCGTTTCGGCGTGGAACCCCGGATCGCGCTGCTGTCGCATTCGAATTTCGGTTCGTCCGACCAGGACAGCGCAAAACGTGTCCGCGATGCGGTCGCCGTTCTGCACCGCGACCATCCGGACTTGATGGTCGATGGGGAAATGCACGGCGATACCGCGCTCGACCCCGTGCTCCGGGAATATTTGCTGCCCAATAGCAAACTGGAGGGCGAAGCGAACATCCTGATCATGCCGTCCATTGACGCCGCGAACATTGCCTACAATCTCTTGAAGAAGTTGGCGAACGGGTTGACGGTTGGGCCGATGTTGATCGGGGCTTCGCTGCCGGCTCATGTGCTCACGAACTCGGTCACGGCGCGCGGCATCGTCAACATGACGGCGTTGGCCGTGGTGGATGCGCAGCAACACCAGGCGGCTGGTTGACCGTTCGGGCGGTCGGCCTAGTTTGCGGAGCTGAACCGATGGAAGGCGGTCATTTATGGCTGATGTGGAGGAAAAGCCGGTCGGCGAGAAGCCGACCGGTACAGAAGCGGACGACGCGTTCGACGACCTCTACGGCCTGACCGAGGAAGTCGCGGACGCGGTCGATGAGGCCTTGTCCGCGAATGACCAGGGGCGGATCCGGGACCTTCTGGAGCCGCTCCACGCAGCCGATATCGCCGACCTTATGGAACGGCTCACCAGCGGTGAGCGCGAAACCATCGTCGATGCCCTCGGCAAGGAGATGGACCCTGAAATCCTCGCCTATATGGACTATTCGGTCCGCGAGGACATTGTCGATTACCTGGATACGGACCATCTCGCCAGTCTGGTCACCGACATGGAGACCGACGATGCGATCGACCTGCTGGAGGATTTGGACGAGGCGGACCAGCAGGAACTGTTGGATGCCTTGCCGGCCGATGACCGGCTGATCTACGAGCAGGGCCTTTCCTATCCGGAAGACAGCGCCGGCCGCTTGATGCGGCACGAGGCCGTGACGGTGCCGGAATTCTGGAGCGTCGGTCAAACCATCGACTACATGCGGTCCGACGAAAGCGAACTGCCCGATGATTTCTACAATCTGATCATCATCGACCCAGGCCGGAAGCCCGTCGGCACGCTGCAACTGTCGAAATTGCTCAGCACCCGGCGGCCGGTAGCGCTCAGCGAAATCATGGATCCGGATCCGAAACTGATCCCGGTGAACATGGACCAGGAAGACGTGGCCTTCTTCTTCCGCCAATACGCATTGACCGAAGCGCCCGTCGTGGACGAGAGCGGACGGTTGCTCGGTTCCATCACCATCGACGATGTCGTCGACGTGTTGGACGAGGAGCACGAGGACGACATCCTGAAACTCGGCGGGGTGCGGGAGGATGATTTCTACTCCGACGTTGCGGAGACGACGCGCCTGCGGTTTTCCTGGCTCTTCGTGAACCTGTTGACCGCGATCCTGGCGAGCCTCGTGATCTCTGTCTTCGAGGCAACGATCGCGCAGATCGTCGCCCTCGCGGTTCTCATGCCCATCGTTGCCTCCATGGGCGGCAATGCGGGGACGCAGACATTGACGGTCGCGGTGCGCGCGCTGGCCGTGAACGAACTGACGCCGGCGAACGCCATGCGCATCGTGCTGAAGGAAATCCTGGTCGGCGGCGTGAACGGCATCGTCTTCGCGCTGATCATGGGCGGGCTGGTCTGGTTCTGGTTCGACGACCCGATGATCGGGATGGTCATTGCGGTCGCCATGGTGGTGAACCTGCTGATCGCCGGTTTTGCCGGCACCATGATCCCCCTGGCGCTGGACCGGCTGAAGATCGACCCGGCGGTCGCCTCGACCGTCGTCTTGACGACGGTTACCGATGTGGTCGGCTTCTTCGCCTTTCTCGGACTCGCCGCGATGGTGCTGCTCTAGAACGCCGGTTTCTTCCTGGCCCCCAGCAGGAAGCAGCCTATCGCGACGGCGAAGACGGCGGCGGTGGCGATCGCCAGAGCCGGGCCTTCCGCAAAGGACAGGGATTTGCCGGTGTCGCGCAACAGCCCGAAGATCGCCGGCGCAAAAGCGAAGGTTCCCTGGGAGGCGGACACGATGAGGGAGACGACCTTCTGGACCTGAGCTTCCGGGAACTCCGCCTGAACGATCAGCGGCGGCAGTGAGGTCGCGTTGCCGATACCGAACCCGAACATCAAGACCCCGGCGACCGCCAGCCAGTCATTGCCGGACAGGCCCGGGATGAGGCAGAGGCACCCGACGATCTGAACCCCGTAGCTCAGCGCCGCGATGTTGCGGCGGTTGGCGTCCGGCGGCATCAGCCAGCCGAACAGGCTGCGCCCCAGCACGGCGCAAGCGGTCGCGCCGCTCAACAGATATCCGGATTTGATCTCACCAAGGATCGGTCCCAGCAGCGAATAGAGATGGGCGAGCAGTCCGACTTGGGCGAACAGTCCGATGGACATCCCGGCGGCGAGCGTCAGGAAGGCCCTGTTCCGGCGCAACATGGAAACCGCCGGAGCCTTGGCTTGCCGGGACGGGTCGTTTTCAGCGCCGCCGCCGTCCGGATATTGACCGACATCCTGCGGGCGCTTCGAAAGGACGGCTGCAAGCAGAGTAAAGACGGTGGCGATCATGATGCCGCCTATGACCAGCGCCGCCCCGCTGAACTCCAAGGCGGCAATCGAGAGTACCCAGACCGGGGTCATGATCACGCCGCCCAATGTCGCGCCGTTGTAGGCCAGGGAGAGGACGAAGGGGCGGCGCTTTACGAACCAGGGGGAAACGAAGCCGTTCAGCGCGACCGCACCCATGGTCGCCCATCCGCATCCGGTAATGCAGGCGGACAGGAACAGGAACACGGGATGATCGCTCAGCGCCCAGCCCATGACGCCCGCCGCCAGCGCGACGACGCCGATCCCGGTCGCGCGGACCGGGCCGAAACGGGCATACAAGGCGGGCATGCTGGCAACCGTCGCGGCGCCGACCAGGAAATGGACCGTCACCGCCGCCGACACCAGGGCGATCGGCCAGCCCGTGCGCTCGACGACCGATTGAAGATAGATCGGCGGTCCGTAAAGGCCGAAGCCCCATCCGAACATGGCGACCGTTGAGGCGGCGGCGACGACGCGCCACCCAAAAAAAGACTTCATACCCAATACGCTCCGCCAACAGGGTCAGGGCGGCAGGATTGCCTGAAAGTTATGCGGGAACGTTTCGGTGCTCGTCGAATGATCGGCGTCACCCGTGCACCAGGCTGATCATGGTTCCGGCCGCCTGCATGGCTTTGTCCGCGCCGGCTTCCATGATCGCCTGCTCGGCCTTTTCCGGCGCGTCGACGCGAAGCCCGGCCAGAACGTCGATACCGTGCCCGAACAGCGCCGGGCAGAGCGGGGTTCCCGGACCGACGAGGATCGTATAGGCGTCGCGCCGCAGGTTCAGCAATCCGGCCAGCGAGCCGTTCGACAAGGTGGATGCCGTAATGACCAGGAATTCCGCCTGGGGGATCAATGTTGCGGCTGCCTCTTCCGGGAAGTCGTTCGGGCCCGGATTGCGTTCGATGACGGCGGCGCCCGGCGCTCTTTTGTCCAATCGGGGAAAGCGGCCGATGATGACGGTCTTGTGGCCGCGGTCCTCCACCAGATCCAGCCCGTTGACGGGATCGCCGGTGATGTCGCGGCGGTTCCAATAGGCGTTCACGGCGGCGAAACCGACGGCGCGCGCAAAGGGATTGGGATCCGATGTCAGATCCATCAACTCCCGCAGCGACCGGCCTTTCAGCGTTCCGGCCTCCGCGATCGGCACGCAGCCCTGGAGGGATTTCGCCGGGGTATGGACAAGACCGGTGCCGATGGGGCTGTCGACCAGCGTCCAATTGATGCCGATGGCGACCCGTGTCGCCGGTTCCGGGGCGCTTTCGGGGATGAGTGAAGAAACGAGTTCTTTCTGATTCATGATCGAAATCCGGTTTGGCAGGCTTGCCAGCCCATACAGTTATCGCGACCATGGGTAAGGGAATAGCAAGAGGTTCGTTTTGGAAAGCCTGTTCAACCGCATAGATGATTTGCGCGGCGACGTCGTATCGTTGACGCAGGAGTTGGTTCGTATTCCGACGGTCAATCCGCCGGGTGACGCCTATACGCCTTGCGCGGAACTGATCGGCGAACGCTTGCGCAAATCCGGGTTCGACGTCGTCTACGAACGCGGCGTGGGAACCCCCGGCGATTCCGAAAAGCATCCCCGCACCAATGTCGTTGCGCGCATCCAGGGAAGCCGGCCTGGGCCCTGTGTCCATTTCAACGGTCATATCGACGTTGTCGAACCGGGCGAGGGCTGGACGAAGGACCCCTATGGCGCCGAACTGGAAGACGGCAAGATATACGGCCGCGGCACCTGCGACATGAAGGGCGGCCTGGCCGCCGCGATGGTCGCGGCGGAAGCGATCCTTCAGGAAGGTCTGGACTTTCCGGGGGCGATCGAGATCTCGGGAACCGTCGATGAAGAAACCGGCGGCTTCGGCGGCGTCGCCTATCTGGCGGAAAAAGGTTTTTTCAGCCGCCCGCGGGTCGACCATGTCATCATTCCCGAACCGCTGAATGTCGACCGCGTCTGTATCGGCCATCGCGGGGTCTGGTGGGCGGAGGTGAAAACCCATGGCCACATCGCGCATGGGTCGATGCCGTTCCTGGGCGACTGCGCGGTTCGGCACATGGGGGCATTCCTCGAAGCGTTGGAAAGGGATCTTTATCCGGCCCTGGCGTCGCGGCGGACCGACATGCCGGTGGTTCCGGAAGGGGCCAAGCAGTCCAGCCTGAACATCGCCTCCCTTCATGGCGGCCTGCCCGACGGGTTCAACGGCCTGCCGAGTTCGCTGGTGCCGGACCTCTGTTCCATGATTCTCGACAGGCGGTTCCTGATCGAAGAACCGCTGGACCAGGTGAAGGGGGAGATCATCGCCATCCTCGACCGCCTCGCCGCCGAGCGGCCCGGTTTCAAATATGATGTCCGGGACATCATGGAATTCGAGCCGACCCTGGCCGATCGGGATGCGCCGGTCGTGCGCGCGGTCGCGGATGAGATCGAACGACAATTCGGCCGTCCGGCGGAAACGATATGCTCGCCCGGAACCTACGATCAGAAGCACATTTTCAGGATTGGGCAGTTGAAGGACTGTATCGCTTACGGCCCGGGTATTCTGGACCTGGCCCATCAGCCGGATGAGTATATCGAAGTCGATGCGATGGTGACGTCGATGAAGGTCATGGCGGCGGCGACGCTAAAGCTGCTGCGCGCCTAGAGTAAGGCGCCGGGGCGCATGCGTGCCGCTTTGCCGCATCAGGTTCCAGTGTGTTATTCACGGCTGGATCGGTGCACAACATGAGGGCGGGGAACCGTGTCGGGACTGACGGGTTACCAGGACATTGGCGTTTCGCTAGGCGGACAATATTCCGACGGAATTCGGGGCGGCTCGCTCGTAGCGCGGGCAGTCCCCGCGCATGTCGACCGGGCAGAATTCCAGGCGGCGATTTCATTCCAAGAACAATTGGATCTGTTTGATTATTGGGACAAGCTGCGCAACGGTTCGCCCTTCCCGATGCGCGGTGACTTCGATCCGACGCAGGTTTTCTCCACGCTTGGCAGTCTTGGCCTGATAGAGGTTTCCTATCCCGAGGACGAGAGGCTGGAGCCGGAGTTCCGGTATCGTTTGGTCGGGTCCGACATTCAGGCGTTCTTCGAGGAAAGCCTGAAAGGGAAAAGCGTTCAGGAAGCGAAGAACCCTGCCTATGCGGTTTATTTGACCGGTATCTACAACGCGGTCGTGCGGCTTAAAGCGCCGATCTGCGTGCAGGAGAACAATTGCCTGCCGTCCGGATATTACATTTTTCGCGGCCGGATATACCTCCCCGCAGAACCGGACGCATCGGGACGCCCGACGATACTGATCTACAATACACTCGATCCGGGGCGCGGGGACCTGCGCATAGCCCGCAGGTTAGCCGACGACTTTCCCCAGGATGACGCGAGGGTCTGGGTGCTTTCGGCCTGACGTTGGTGCCTTAAGCCGGATTCAGATTGTTCTTGCCGCTCGTCACGGGCGCGCGCTCCTCCGAATTGAGGGCGGGTGTCAGCAACCTGTCGCGATAGTTTTCCATGAAGGCGTTGAAACCGTCGCCGCC
>Ga0209475_10004336_pt1 | contig 12271 bp, 14 predicted proteins | sample tdDd471_FD_187128 | JGI IMG/M metagenome (GOLD analysis project Ga0209475, IMG submission 187128) | Marine sediment microbial communities from the Atlantic coast under amendment with organic carbon and nitrate - tdDd47.1 (SPAdes)... | ecosystem: Environmental > Aquatic > Marine > Coastal >...
GACCCGGACGTTGCATTTCCAGATTGGCTGCAGGACCTTGTGGACGCTGTCGGTGAGCATAGTGCGTCCTTGTAAAAAGGCGATCATAGTCTGTCGCGAACAGATTTGTTGTTCCCTAGCCCATTTTCGCTTCGACGCTGGCGACCTTGTCTTCCAGGCTTTGGTCCTTGTCGGTGCGGGTCGCCATTTTGATGATCGAGGTGACGCGCGGCGCGTTCATTTTGTGCAGCTCTTCGTGGCAGGCCTTGACGGCGGCCATCACGTCGTCCCACTCGCCTTCGATATTGGTGCCGTAGGCGTGCAGGGTGTTTTTGATCCCGCGCGCATCGAGAATTTTTTGGCAGGCGGCCACATAAGGCGACAGCGACACCCCGTCCACCTGGGGCACGACACACAAATCCATCAAAAGTTTCATTATCCGGTCTCCTGCGGGTCAGGTGGGCAAGTATGCGGGGATTTCCGGTTGAAAATTTTTTCTAGAGCATATCTGAGTTCAGACTTGTCATTCTTTGTGAACTCTTGCACATCACTCTTATCGTATCCGATTTCAGCGTGTTGAATTCCTTCATCGGGTTCATGGACGACGATAAAACCGTGATCGTTCTGATTTTTGTATTGCCTAATCTTTTCGACCTTCGCCGTGACACAGCCCATGTAGGTATGCTCTTTGCCGCTAGCTCTTCGCCTTTTCTGGTCATCGCAGCCAAGTGCATGGACTTGGGCGTCATCTCTGGCGTACTTCCGCCAAACGAGGGACTCTCGACATCCATATTCCGATTGAAATATAAAAGCTCGATTCCAGAGCAGTTCTTCAATGTTTTGCCCCATGTGCGGCTTAAAAAGCCAACGACTTACATCATCGTCATCAGGAATGTGTTCTCGAGCCAAGGCGGGGACCATGCGGTTTATCTATCGAGTAATTAGAGTGTCCTCGAGTGCCTGAGGTACTGTTTCACCGTCAAAAGTAGTAACCGGCAAATGCCTAGAATGAGGCGTGGCAGGGTTTTCAACGATATGCAGTTTCCACCCGTCAATGGTCAAGATCGTCGCCTGCTCATCTTTCTCCCAGATCATGGCAATTCCACCGTCGTCATCAGGAGAAATCCTGGGCAATACATATTTTGATGGAAGCTGTTTCAAAAGGGCAGAAGCGGCTTCAGCTGAAGATGAGCTTGCCTTGACTACAAGATCTGTATCGATTTCGAGTCCTTTTTCAGAAAGAAAGTTGACGAGCTTGATTAGGTCTCTACGTTCACGCTCATAATTTAGCTCGGAAACGGAAGTAATAGGCTCTGCATAATCGGGGGTAGGCAGGCAGTCCTCATCGAAGTCAATTTTTTCGCGCCTAGCAACCGGGTTGCCGTACTGGTGCGCACCAGTAAGTCTACTAAATAACTGGCGAGCGATATCACGAGGGTCGCGGTCAACACGCTCCTCGTCAAAATTCCACATGGCGTCGATCGTTGTGCTTCCAGCGGTCATTTTCTACCCCATACTTCATTTTGAACCTTGGAGTCGGTGATATCCACGAAGCCCTTAGTAATCCACTCGTGAGCCACTGAAAACCACTCGGTCATCCCTTTATCACTTGTGTCCTCACCCACTCCTCGGACATTCAAGTCGACCCGAATAACTTCTTCATCGTCTCCGTCCCGCTTGTGGGCAGTTTGCGCTGTCACATGCATTTTCCCCAACGATTCTGGCAAGACGTAGGATGATGCCCATCTAAAGGTGGAAGGTTCCGGCAGAAAGCGGTCGCTATCCGCTTTAAGGACATGGTCCACTAATACATCGCTAGCTGTCGGCAATACCCCTTGTATGCTCTTTTTGGGAATATGATTGACATAAGTCAGCTCAAATTGACGGCGCTCTACGCTTCCCAGCTTTTCATCTTTGATGAAATTTTCAAAACCGGATAGTTGCTCCAAGAACTCTGGAAAGATGCAATTATACTCCGGGTAGGGACACTCAATTTTGTCGGAAGGCCGCTTCCAATTATACCAGAATCGATCTCTCTGAACTTGAATCAGTTTTTGCTCGTTTTCTGTCAAGAACCACATCCTGGGCAGTGGCGGGATATCCGAGAACTCATACGAATACGAAGCATCTGAGAGGACAACAGGAGGGGCTTCTTCCACTCTGGTAAAGCTATCAGGAATTGTCTTCCAGTACCGCCCAAAGTGCGGCGCTTTAATATCTTTGAGTGTTACGAACCCAACACCACAAACCACTTCCATAACGGGTGGTTTTTCGAAATCAATGGCTTTTGTCATGGCTCTTTTAAGAATCTCCCTGCAGTCCATAGAATCATCTCGAATCCGCCTGTGCAAGAAAATTTCATTTTGCGAGTGAATTAATTAATTCAGACAACTAGCAGTATGGTCCTTCAAGTATGGCAAGATCATGGAATCAAAGAAGATTCAAGAAATCGTTACCGCTTCAAGGCTTATGTAGTTTGGCTTACCCAAAGTTCAAAATCAAAATTTGAAATGATGCACAAAGACGTTGCACAATCGGATCTAAGGCGTCTCTCTCGGCACCCGGCATCTGATTGATTCTATTGGATAATAAGGGAAATGGCGGAGAGAGAGGGATTCGAACCCTCGGTACCTTGCGGTACACACGCTTTCCAAGCGTGCGCCTTAAGCCACTCGGCCATCTCTCCATCAAAGCGCGCGGAAAGTAGCCCAGGCAGGGGCTCGTTTCAACGGTTTTCTTTCTTTCCCCTTATTCGCCTAATGGGCCTTCCAATCGGACGCCCTCTTTGCCGTGTAGATAGCCGTTGGATATCGGCATGTCGTCGATTTCTTGGGCAATGATGTCGTCGGCTTCTTCGACCGATTGTTTGCCGTCGATCACGTCTTTAAACGCCTGGGCGACCTTGACCATATCGCCGGTATGGGGCGACAGGCGGAAGTGTTTGACGCCGGATTGTTGCAGCAAATCCAAATCGCCGATCATGTTGCAATAGGTATAGGACATGGTCTGGATGCCGTTGACCGCCAAAAACGGTTCGCCGTCCATGGTGTCGAGATCCAAGCCGTCCGGGTCTTTATCACAAACAAATTGGCAGTTGTCTTTGGCCAGATTATGGGTGCGCGCGTGATAGCAGCGGGCCGAAACGGCTAAAGGAAGCCGTCCAAACACCTGAACTTCCAACTCCACGTCGGTGGTCTTGGCCAGGGCTGCGATGGACTCCGCCGACAACTCGACCGGCAGGGTGACGCGGGCGGCGCCGTTGCGCGCCAGATAGGCCAGGGTGCCTTCGTTGTAGACGTTGACGAAAGGCCCCACGGCATGGGGTTTGCCCTTGAGCAGCGCCACGGCGGAAACGTCGTTGGCCTCGACCATCAAATCGTCGGCTGCGGCAATCTCGCGCACCGAATCCATTTCGCGCTTGTTCATAATCAGCGCCAAAGTCGAGAGGATGACGGTTTTGTCCGCCGCCATCAGCCGCTCGATCACATCGGCGATGTAAGGCGCGAAAAACGGCGAGCGCTTGGAGCAGACCACCTCGCCGACATAGACCGTATCGACCGGCGCTTCGTCGGCCACCTTGAAATAGAAATCGCGCCAGACTTCCGGCTTCCAATTGAACAGCACCGGCCCCATGGCCAGTTTGGGGGTCGTTGATTGGGTCATGATTTTTGTTACCGCCAGGTTTTTTCGTAAGCGCCGGAGGTTTTCCGCTGGCCTTCGGTGACCGCGGTGAGGTCGACCTTGACCTTGCGGCCTTCGGCGGCGGCATCGACGGCTTGCCTAAAGGCGGCGACTACCTGGCCGATATAGGCCCGGCCGCGTTGACGGCCTTCGATTTTCAGCGCCGTGACACCGGCCTCCATCAATTCGGGCAGCATGTCGGCGGCGTTGAGGCTGGTCGGTTCCTCGAACAGATACTTGGTCTGGCCTTCGGTAACGAACCTTCCTTTGCACAGCGTCGGATAGCCCGCCTTTTCATCCGGCTCGAAGGCGTTGATGGTAAAATCGCCCAACCGCGAGACCATCCGGTCGCCTTCGTCTTCGTAACGCACATGACTGGCCGGTGAGCAAACACCGCTCATGTTGGGCGATTCGCCGGTGGCATAAGACGATAAGGCGCAACGCCCCTCGGCCATGACGCAGAGTCCGCCGAAGACGAATACTTCGGTCTCCACATCGATTTCCTTATTGAGCGCCGCGATCTCCGGCAGGGTCAAAACGCGCGGCAGAACGACCCGCTGGACGCCGAAGGCCTGCGTATAAAACTTGATCGATTCGGGGTTGGACGCCGAGGCCTGAACCGAGAGATGACGGCGCAGGTCCGGGTGGGTCTGCGCGGCGTAATCGGCCAACCCGATGTCGGCGAGGATCACCGCATCGACGCCGATTTCGGCTGCGTCGTCGACCGCCTTGCGCCAAGGGCCCGGATTACCCGCTTCGGGAAACGTGTTGATCGCCACATAAACGTGCGCGCCGCGTTCGTGGGCGTAGGCGAGGCCGGAGCGCAGTTCGTCGCGGCTGAAGTTGAGACCGGGAAAATTCCGCGCGTTGGTTTCGTCGCGGAAACCCAAATAAACCACGTCGGCGCCGGAATCGACGGCGGCCTTTAAGGAAGCGGGGGTGCCCGCCGGGCAAACGAGTTCGAGTTTCTCTGTCACGGTTCTAGGGCCTAATCGTCATTATTGCGGGCGCGTGCGCGGCGGCGGTCCTTGCCCATGGTGGTGATCTTGTCGTCGATTTTTTTCAGCCTTGCCGCCTGGATTTCGTTTTGCCGCAGCGCCGGAGCGATGACCGCGTTGCGGACGGTTTCCAGATCGCGGGCCGCCATGGAAAACAGGCCGGTGACGCCGCCGACAACCCGGCGCGCCGGGCGGGCCAGGGGACCGAGCGCCGCCAAAAGGTCTTCCAAAACGTCGATTTCCGCGCCGTCGACGGCGTTTCTCAAGGCCACCACGGCTTCGGTGTCGCCTTCAACCACAAGATCGCGCGAGAAGAACAGCGCATCGCCGTCGGTGGTGCCTTCCAACAGGCCGATCAAAGCCATCAGCGGGCCGCGGATGGTTGCGGTGACGTCAATCCCGAAGGCGTCGCGCTCGGCGTGCAATGTCGGCATCAACGGATCGGGCTTAAGGATGAAAACGAAGGGCAGATCGACCGGATCGATCAAATACACCGGGTCCTCCAAACAGGACAGCCGGTCGAAAACCTCGGGATGGCGGCGCTGAATTGTGTTCATCGCCAGTTTGAGCGCCGGTTGCAGCAATGCGAGCGGCATCGGGCGCAGCGCCAGACCGGCAAACAGCACCGGCGAGAGCGGCGGCATCATGCCTTTTCGGTTTTCGGTTCCTGTCCGGCTCATGACTTTCCTGCTCCAAAACAAGCGGCGTTCAAGCGGCGATTTTATAGGGGCCGCCCCCAACTTTCCCAATGACGGAGATCAAGCTCGCACCTTAAGTTTTTCCCACCCGAAAAACAAACGGGAATATGCCTTTTCGCTTATTTACGCGAACGGGCGTTGGGCCAAACCGTTTAAAGGGTGCGATTGAAATGTGATTTGGGAAGGCGGAAAAAAAGTTGTGGAGCGGGTGAAGGGAATCGAACCCTCGTATGCAGCTTGGGAAGCTGCTGTTCTACCATTGAACTACACCCGCGTTTTGGGAACGCCGAGGCCCATATAACGAGGCCGCCCGGTTTCCGTCAAGCGTTCTTAATTGAGCCCGGATTCAATTTGGCTATCGAAATAACCGGCATATACGCAGATGTTACCGCGGCTCTCCGGCTTTTTCTTCTACACGCAGATTTTATTTGGCATTGTTTGAAATCACTGGCTAGACCAACGAGATGAAAGATAGAGAAGAAGGACTTTTTTAAGACGATGAATTTCCACCGCCTCGCCCCTGATAAGTTCCAACACCCCGACGTGACGGCGAAAGGGGAAGAGCGCGCGCTGGTCGCCTTGACCCGGCTGCATACGCTATGGATCAATACCGGGTCGCTGTGCAATCTCACCTGTCATGGCTGCTATATCGAATCGAGCCCGACCAACGACCGGTTGGCCTATATCACGCTCGACGAAGTGCGGCCCTATCTGGATGAAATCGAACGGGACGGGCTGCCGGTCGAAGAGATCGGTTTTACCGGCGGCGAGCCGTTTATGAATCCTGATTTTCCGGAAATCTTGAGAGCCTGTCTGGAACGGGATTTCACCGCATTGGTGCTGACCAACGCCATGAAGCCGCTACTCAATAAAAAACAGGCGTTGCTGGCGCTGAGGGCGGAATTTAGCGACCGGGTGACCTTCCGCGTCTCCATCGATCACTACCGGCGCGACCGGCATGAGGAGTTGCGCGGCGAAAAAAGCTGGGAGCCCATGCTGAACGGCGTCAAATGGCTTGTCGATAGCGGCTTCCAGGTGGCGGTCGCCGGGCGGTCCCATTGGGCGGAACCGCAGGAAGCCGTACGGGAGGGCTATCGGAAACTGTTCGGCGAGCTGGACATCCCCGTCGATGCCGACGATCCCGGGCAATTGGTGTTGTTTCCCGAAATGGACGAGACCCAGGACGTCCCCGAAATCACCGTGTCCTGCTGGGATATTTTAGGCGTTCGCCCCGACGCCATGATGTGTGCGACATCGCGCATGGTGATCCGCCGCAAGGAGGATACCGGGCCGGTCGTCGTGCCCTGTACGCTGCTCCCTTACGACGAACGCTTCGAAATGGGGCGCAACCTCGCCGATTCGGCGACCTCTGTCCGCCTTAACCATCCGCACTGCGCCAAGTTCTGCGTGCTTGGCGGCGGTTCCTGTTCCGCTTCATGAGGCCATGCCATGTATTCCGAAACCACTCAATCGATCAAAGTAACGGTTCAGCCTCATTACCTTGAGGACCAGTCGGCTCCCGAGGACGACCACTACGTTTGGGCCTATCACGTGCTGATTGAAAACCTAGGGGCCGAAACCGTGCAGTTAAAGAGCCGCTACTGGCATATCACCGATGCGGTCGGCCAGGCGCAGGAAGTGCGGGGCGACGGCGTTGTCGGCGAGCAGCCGGTGCTTGAACCGGGCGCATCCTATGAATACACCAGCGGCACGCCGCTCAATACGCCTTCGGGGATCATGGTTGGCGCCTATACCATGGTCAACGAGCGGGGCGAGCGGTTCGACGTGGCGATCCCGGCGTTTTCGCTCGATTGCCCCTATGGTGAAAAACGGCTCAACTAGCGACGGCTCGCAAAAATCGTCTTGAAAGGCTATATAAGAAGCCTAAATGAGGGCCTAGAGCGCGATCGACTTCTAACACACTAAGAACGAGCAGATTCACGCATTCATATTTCACTACGGAGTGGTTCAATATGAATGCGATCTGCTCTCGACCTCGAAAGAACAAGGATCGAGCATGACCGGTAAAACCAAGACCATCGGACTGGTGAAAAGCGACACACCGCCCCGCCCCTCGCGGGAGGAAGCGGAAGCGGCCATCCGGACGTTGATTTCCTGGGCCGGGGACGATCCGGCGCGCGAAGGCCTTCTCGACACACCGGCCCGCGTCGCGCGCGCCTACGAGGAATGGTTTTCCGGCTACGGTTCCGACCCCGAGGAAATTCTCGAACGAACCTTCGAAGAGGTCGAAGGGTACGATGAGATTGTGGTGTTGCGCGACATCCGTTTTGAATCCTATTGCGAGCATCACATGGCGCCGATCATCGGTAAGGTGCATGTCGCCTATCTGCCCGACCGCCGGGTCGTCGGCATCAGCAAGTTGGCCCGGATCGTCGAGGTTTACGGCAAGCGGTTGCAGATTCAGGAGAAAATGACGGCCCAGATCGCCCAAGCCATCGAAGACGTTTTGAAGCCCAAGGGCGTCGCCGTGGTGATCGATGCGGTGCATCAATGCATGACGACGCGCGGCGTTCATAAGCCGGGCGTTTCCATGGTCACCAGCCGGATGCTGGGCGCTTTCCGCGACAATGCGACGACCCGTCAGGAATTTCTCAATATGATCGGCCATCCGGTTTCCGGGCCCATCGGATAATTTCCCGTTTATAAAGCATGGACATTGAAGCCGTTTTCGGCGAAGAATCCCCTTGGTTGCTAGAGTGCGATCAGATGAGGTTCACGCATTTTGGGTGTGAACCTCATCCGTGAATCGCCCTCTAAACTGTTGGGTGGGGGCGGATTCACCTAAAACGATCCGACCCTAGGGACTTGTCTTAAAAATCGGCTGAAACGCAGGTGATAGATCTTCGCCCCATCTTTTTGGTGACCGGAAGCCTGCTTTCGGTGCTTGCCGTCGCGATGTTCATTCCGGCGGTCGTCGACCTGTATTTCGGCAACCGGGATTGGCAGGTCTTCGCCGTTTCGGCGGGCTTTACCTGTTTCGCCGGTGTGGCGTTGATCTTGACCAGCCGCGGTGGACGGCCTCATTTCACGCTCCGGCACGGCTTTCTGATGACCACCGTCATCTGGCTGGCGCTGACCGTTTTCGGCTCTTTGCCGCTGATGTTTTCCGAGATGAACCTCAGCTTCACCGACGCCTTTTTCGAAGCCATGAGCGGCATCACGACGACGGGATCGACGGTGATCGTCGGGCTCAATCATGCACCGCCCGGCCTGCTGCTGTGGCGGGCCATGCTGCAATGGCTGGGCGGCCTCGGCATTATCGTCATGGCGATCTCCATCCTGCCGATGCTTAAAGTCGGCGGGATGCAGTTGTTCCGGGTCGAGGCGTTCGATGCCGATGATAAGGTCGCGCCCAAGGCCGCCCAATTGTCGGCGGGCTTAACGATAATCTACGTAGCCTTGACCGTCATCTGGGCGGTTATGTTATGGGGCGCAGGGATGACAGGGTTCGAAGCTGTCTGTCACGCTATGACGACCCTTGCCACCGGCGGATTTTCAACCTCGGACGGCTCGGTCGGACATTTCGATTCAGCCTTGATTGATCTGATTATTACCTTTGGTATGATTGTCGGTAGTCTGCCGTTTATTCTCTATCTCCGGATGATCCGCGGCGACGTCAAAACCTTGTTCCGCGACAGTCAGGTTCAGTGGTTTCTGACCTTGGCGGGAGCGGCTGTTTTGGTTACGGCGGCGTTTCTCTGGGCCGGCGGAACCATGGTGCCGCTCGACGCGCTGCGCTATGCGGCTTTCAATATCGTTTCCATCATGACCGGCACTGGGTTCGCCACCGCCGACTACGGCCAGTGGGGCGCGTTCGCCACGCCGGTATTCTTTTTAATCATGGTGGTCGGCGGCTGCGCGGGATCGACCACCTGCGGGATCAAAATTTTCCGTTTCCAGGTGGTGTTCGCGGCAGCGCACTCTCACCTCAAACAACTGCTTCAGCCCCACGGCGTTTTCATTCCCTACTATAACCGTAGGCCCATTTCCGACGAGGTCATCGTTTCCGTCCTCGGGTTCTTTTTTCTGTTCGCCACCTCTTTCTCGTTCCTCGCCCTCGGGCTCGGCATGATGGGGCTGGACTTCCTGACCGCCATGTCGAGCGCCGCGACCGCCATTGCCAATGTGGGACCAGGGCTCGGCGATATTGTTGGCCCGTCGGGCAATTTCTCAAGCCTACCCGACGGCGCAAAATGGCTGATGGCGGCGGGTATGCTGCTTGGCCGTTTGGAATTGTTCACGGTTCTGGTACTCTTTACCCGGTCTTTCTGGCGCGAATAAGCGCCTAAAAGCGGAAACGGTAAAAAGAACATAACCTACAAAATAGACGCCGACCGGCGGGCGATCTTCGTCTACGGCGCGGGGGTGCTGACCAAGCAGGCCGTCCTTGGTTATTTCTCCGACCTTTTCAGCGATCCGGATTTCAATCCGGTCTACGATCATCTGATCGATTATTCGGCGATTACCGAAGTGGATATGAATTCGGTGGATATGGTCGAACTGGTCGAAACAACCAAATCGTCGGACCCGAGAAAAGGGCGGGTCGCCTTTGTTATCGGCCCGCTGGTGGGGCGCGAATTTCTGGCCAAATTCTATACGGAACTGGCCCACCTCTCCAAAGGGCAGACGATGCAGTCGTTCAAAACCCGCAAAGACGCCGAATCCTGGTTGGGGTGGGACTAGCAAACCCCAAGCGTAGCGACGACGGTTTGCGGAGCTAATATTCAAACCCCAAGCGCAGCGACGACGGTTTGCGGCAGATACCCCACCTGACCTCCCCTAAAAGGGGAGGAATGAGCAAAGACCGCCCCTCCCCCTTTTAGGGGGAGCCGGAGGGGGTAAACCTTATGATGCCCTTAGCGAACGTATTTGCCGAGGTAGGAGCGGATTTTTTCTTCGAAAGTTTTGTTGAGATCGCTCATTAAGGCTTCGGTCGTTTCGAACAGGATGCGTTCGCGTTTGTTCAGGCTGGCGTCTTCCGGCACGGTGATGCTGCGGGTTACTTGTGCCGTAGCGCTGCCCAGGCTGGCCCCGGCGGCGTCGACGATATCGACCACCACGTCGAGCCGGGCGTCGTAGCGTTCCGACTGGTCGGTGGTGAACACGCCTTTGAGCCCCTTGGTCATGGCGAGCGGCACTTCGACCACACTGGCGTCTTTGATGACGAACCGGGCCTTGAATTGTTCGCCCACGGCGTTCACCCGGTCGCCGACCCATGTCCTGAAGGCCTTTTCCGGCGATACCGGCAAGGTATGCTCCACATTGGGGGCCTTCATCGGAGCGTGAAAATCGGACACCACTTCGACCGATGCTACGGCAAAATTCAGCGGGTCCAAGTGGGTGTAGCGCAGTTCCGGCAGGGTCTGCTGGGGAACCGACTGGCAGGCCGCAAGAGCGACGAGCGCAAAAAGGGTAAGGGCGATTTTTTTCATCATGGCGCAAACCCTGCCACAGGTCCGAACAAGCTTCAAGCGGATGATGTGTTAGGCGTGAAGCGCGTCGACTTCGTCTTCTTCGAACAGATAGTCGAGGCCGCAGAATTGGCAGGTGACGATGACCTTCCCGTCTTCTTTGAGTTGGGCCACCTCGGCCTTGGGGAAGGAGGCAAGCGTCGCTTTGACCTTGTCGCGCGAGCACCGGCATTTGTAGGTCAGCGGCTTGGCGTCGAAGATCGAAACCCCTTCCTGATGGAAGAGCCGGTAGAGAATGTCCTCAGGCGTGAGCGCCGGGTCGATCAACAGTTCATCCGCCGTTACGCTGCGCAACAGCACCACGGCCCGGTTCCAGTGCTCTTCGGCGGCGTCAACCGAATCGCTCGCCTGCTTGTCGCTGACCTCGCCCGGCATGCGTTGGATCATCAAGGCCGCCGCCGCCGGGCCGTTTTTGCCATCGGGTTGGGCGACCAGTTCGATGGCCGTTTCGATTTGTTCGGACCGCTTGAAGTATTCGTCGGCGCAATCGGCCAAGGTGTCGCCGACGAGGCCGACCATGCCCTGGTAGCGGTCCATGTCCGCCCCCTGGTCGACGGTAAATACCAGGCTGCCTTTGCCGAGGAAGCGCGGCACCACGCCGCCTTCTTTCGATTCGGCTGCTTGGACTTTCTCCGCATCGTATCGGGCGGTGGCCCGCAGCTCGCCGCTGCTGGCGATGTCGACGACCAAGAGATTGACCGGGCCGTCGCATTGAATTTGCAAGGTAAACAGGCCGTCGTATTTCAGCGCGCCGGCCAAAACGGCGGCCAGGGTGACGCATTCGCCAAGCAGTTCGGCGACCGGCTTTGGATAGCCGTGGTTCTTGATGGTTTCCTGGTAGACCGGGCCGAGCCGCACCAGGCGGCCGCGCAGATTGGCCTCTTCAAGCCGGAACGGCAGGATCAGATCGGTTTTCAAAGCGTGATCGGTCACGGTTTTGTTTCCGGTAGGGTTAGGCCATCGCCCAGGCGAGGATGCCTTTTTGCGCGTGCAGGCGGTTTTCCGCCTCGTCCCAGACGACCGATTGCGGTCCATCCATCACCGAACCGGTGACTTCCTCTTCCCGGTGCGCGGGCAGGCAGTGCATGAACAGGGCGTCTTTCGCCGCCTTGGCCATCAGGGCGTCGTTCACCTGATAGGGCTCCAGAAGTTTCATCCGCCGCTCAGAGTCGGTATCGCCCATGGAAACCCAGGTGTCGGTAGTCACCAAGGCAGCGCCCGCGACGGCTTTCGCCGGATCGGCTTCGACGCTCACCTTGGCGCCCTGCTCCTTTGCCCAGGCCAGCGCTTTTGCGTTAGGGGCCAGTTTGTCCGGGCAGGCCAAAACCAATTCGAAACCGAACCGTTCGGCGGCGTGAATCCAGGAAGTCGCCATGTTGTTGCCGTCGCCGACCCAGGCGACCTTTTTGCCGTCGATCGGGCC
>Ga0209475_10004337_pt1 | contig 12269 bp, 2 predicted proteins | sample tdDd471_FD_187128 | JGI IMG/M metagenome (GOLD analysis project Ga0209475, IMG submission 187128) | Marine sediment microbial communities from the Atlantic coast under amendment with organic carbon and nitrate - tdDd47.1 (SPAdes)... | ecosystem: Environmental > Aquatic > Marine > Coastal >...
GCCGGGATCACGCGGATCGGACGCGTCGCGCCGCCCGCCGCCAGGTCGGGAAGCAGGAGCTTGTTTTTCCAAAGGGTTTCAGGATCGCTGTCGAGGCGGCTCAACCAGCCCTCGGGATCGTCCAGCCGGTGCCAGGTCTCATAGAGATACACCCGCGTTTCGTCCGACCCGCCGCGCGCCAGATCGGCCCATTTCGACAGGTAGCGCGCGCTGTCGTGGTATTTGATCGCATCGCGCAGCTCGACCATCTCGGTCAGCACCACGGCGTCATAGTCGCCGGACCCGATCGCCTCCCGCGCGGGGCGGAAGTGTGGCGTGTCGTTCTCTGCCTCGAAGCCGTTGATCTCCAGCCCCGGTTCCCAATGCTCTTTCAGCGAGGTGCCCCAGCCCAGTTGCAGCGCGTAGCTGTGCCCGGCGCCGCCAAGCTGCGCCAGCATCGCCGGCATGTCGCGCCCCACCAGGCTGTGACCCAGGTGATAGACCGAAAGCGGCCCCTCGCGCGGCGGCAGCGGCGTGGCATAGGCGGCGGCGACAGCCCCCGCATCGGGCTGGCGCGGCTTGAACCACAACCACCAGGCCAGCCCGGCAAGGGCCAGCGCGGCAAGGATCAGGATCGGCAATGTTCGCGGGCTCATGGTTTGGCGGGCCTTGTTCGGGTTGGGCGTCTCGTCATTCCCGATCTAGCGCAAATGGTGGGCCGGAACACGCGGGAAGCACAACCGCCGCCACGATCAGCCCGCCGCCGGTGGCAAGGCGTCCGTTCAGGCAGGCTCCGGTGGCGAAGGGCGCGACGGGGCGCAGGAAATGCGCTGTGAAGTGGCGGTGTGTATCGGTGAACCCGATCCGAAGCGTCTGGAAGTCGAACAGGGTTCGGCTCAGCGGGTATTGCGCCTTGTAGGCGGCCTCCTTGGCGCAAAAGATCCGCTTGGCCATCGGGGCGCGCTCCGCGCGGGGCAGGGTGGCAAGGCCCGCGCGCTCCTCCGGGGTGCAGACGGTGTCGATCAGCTCGTCGGGAAGCGGGGTATCCTCCTCCAGGTCCAGCCCCAGGGCGCGGATGTCGCGCCGGTGCGCCACTGCGGCAAGGCAGGCGGTGGCGCAATGGGCAATGGTGCCGGTCATCCCCCTGGGCCAGACCGGCGCGCGGTCGGCCCCGTGCAGGACCGGGGCAGGGGGCAGGCCAAGCTGGACCATCGCCGCCCGTGCCGCCGCGCGCCCGGCGTCGAATTCGCGCAGCCGCGCGGGGCGTGCGCGGGACAGTGGCGCGCGTTCTTCGGGCCATGCGACAGGCTGCGGCGCGCCCGGATCGGAGGACGCAAGCGCCACCGTTCCGGGCAGCAGCACCCGTGCCTGCGCCCAGGCGTCCGGCTGTTGCAGGGAAGGGGCCGCCGCACTCATCCGGCGCGCATCCGTCGCCGGTCGCGCATCGCGCGCCGTTTCGAGATTGTCTCGCTGCGGTCCTGCGGGGCGGTTTCGGGCGGCGGGGGTGGCGGATCACCTGCCCCAGATGCGCCGCCAACCCGCCCAGAGTGGGAAAGCGGAAGATGTCGGTGATCGACAGGTCCGGCCGGTCCAGCGCGCTGCGGATGTCCCGGTGCGCCTGCACCGCAAGCAGGGAATGTCCGCCGAGGGCAAAGAAATTGTCCTCCGCCGCGATCCCGGCGGGATCGAGACCAAGGATGCGGCCCCAGACTGCCGCGATCTGCGCCTGCGGTCCGACCTCGCCGCCGGGGGCTGCGACCTCGCCCACGGTGGGGCGCGGCGCGGTCGTGGCCGGTGCCGGATCGGGCAGCGCCTTGCGGTCGATCTTCTTGTTCGGGGTCAGCGGAAAGGCATCCAGACGGCTGATCCGCGCCGGCACCATCACCTCGGGCAGGTGGCGGGCCAGTTCGGCGCGCAGGGCGGCTTCATCCGGTGCCGCCTCGGAGGTGACATAGGCCAGCAGGCGCTGATCTCCCGCCGCGCTGCTCCGCGCCACGACCACCGCCCCGGTGATGCCGGGCTGCGCGGTCAGCGCCGTTTCAATCTCGCCCAACTCGATCCGCTGGCCGCGGATCTTGACCTGGTGATCGGTGCGACCAAGGAAATCGAGCCGCCCGTCCGCCCGCCAGCGCACCAGATCGCCGGTACGGTACATGCGCAGCGGCGCGGGGCCGGACAGGCCGATCTCGGCGGCAAAGGGATCGGGCGGGAACCGCTCCTCCGTCATTTCCTCGCGCTGCCAATAGCCGCGCGTCACCCCGGCGCCGCCGATGCAGAGCTCTCCCGGCACGCCGATGGGGGCGGGGCGCCCGGCGGCATCCAGCACGTAAACGCCGGTATTGGCGATGGGGGTGCCGATGTTGATGACGCCCTGCGCCTGCGCGCCCACCGCCTCGCAGGTCGACCAGATCGTCGTTTCGGTCGGCCCGTACATGTTGAGGATGCGCGCGACGGTGCATTCTCGCAGGTCCGCGACCAGATCGCCGGGCAGCGCCTCGCCCCCCAGCAGCAGGGTCTCGACCCTGCCCAGCGCCAGCCGCGCCTCGTCGTTCATGGCGATGATCCGCGCCATGCTGGGTGTGCATTGCAGATGGGTCACCCCGTGGCGCAGGATCTGCGCGGCGAACGAGAAATCATCGGCCTCGGGCGCGCTGGGCGCATTGGCCCGCGCCAGCACTTGCGCCAGCGGCTTCAACCCCTCGAGCACCAGGTCGGGGGCGATGCCATAATCGATCAGGCAGGCGACCTCGTCGACCCCGATCCGCTTGAGCTGTTCGACCCGCGCCAGCCCGTCCGCGACGGTGCCAAACAGGCCGGAATCCTCGAAATACCGCTCGAAGGCGAAATCGAGGATCGCCTCCAGCTCGTCCTCGCCCAACACGCCGAGGTCCATCTCGAAGGCATTGGTCACGCCCTTGGGCTTCTTGAAGGCGGGGAAGGCCCAGGCGTATTGCTTGATCAGGCCCGCGGCCGCGCGCAGGTAGTCCTTCATCGGCCCGCGCGCGACGCGCGCCGCCTCTTCCCGGCTGTCGGCGAGATAGCTGTGCAGCATCAGCGTGACGGTGAAGTCTTTGGGGTCATGCCCGTTTTCGCGCAGCGCCGCGTGATAGAGGCGGATCTTTTCGCCCACCTCGTCCACCGACTGGCCCAGCAGGTGGGTCAGCACGTTGGCGCCGATTGCGCCGGCCTCCCTCCAGGTCTCCGGATTGCCGGCGGTGGTCACCCAGATCGGCAGTTCCCTTGACACCGGGCGGGGCTGGGTGACGACCGAATGCATTGTCCCGTCGGCCTTGGGAAAGGCCACCGCCTCGCCACGCCAGAGCTTGCGCAGGGTTTCGATGGCCTCGTACATCGCCGGCTTGTTGTTGGGCGGCGTGTTCTCGGGGCGCAGAATGAAATCGTCCGGTTGCCAGCCCGAGGCGATGCCGAGCGCGGCGCGCCCGTTTGTCAGGTTGTCGATCACCGCCCATTCCTCGGCGATCCGTGCCGGGTGGTGTAGCGGCGCGACGCAGCTTCCCGCGCGCACCGAAAGATTCCGCGTCACCGCTGCCACCGCGGCGCCGGTGACGGCGGGGTTGGGATAGGGGCCGCCAAAGGCGTGGAAATGCCGTTCCGGCGTCCAGACCGCGTTGAAACCGTTGGCATCGGCGAATTTCGCGCCCTCCAGCAAAAGTTCGTATTTCTTGGGGCCGACCCCGTCGTCATTGCCCCAGTACATCAGGTTGAAATCGATGTGCCGGTCGCTCACCGCCAGCGGCGATTTGGAGACCACGGCGCGGTTGTCGTCGCCTGCGAGCACCAGCTTGAACCCGCGCGCCAGGGTCCAGAACAGCTCCAGCACCGAGATGTCGAACCCGAGGCTGGTCACCGCCAGCCAGGTGCCGGTCTCGGGCACGCCGATGCGGTCGTCCATCGCGGCAAAAAAATTGGCCACGTTGCGATGCTCGACCATCACCCCCTTGGGCAGGCCGGTCGAACCGGAGGTATAGATCAGATAGGCCAGATCACCCCCGGTGGCGCCGCCGTCGACTGCTTCGGCCTGTTCGTCTGTGCCGTCATATTCGACGATCTCCGCATCCGTGCCGGGCAGTTGTCCGCGCAGTTCGGTATCGGTGACGATCAGTGCGGCGCGGCTGTCGGTGATGTAATGGGCGATCCGGTCGGCGGGATAGGCCGGGTCGAGCGGCACATAGGCGCCGCCCGCCTTCATGATCGCAAGCGCTGCAATCACCATCTCGGGGCTTCGGCGCAGGCAGAGGCCCACATGCGAGCCCGGCGCCACCCCCTTGCCGCGCAGCACCGCGGCCAGCGCATTGGCCCGCGCCTCAAGCTGCGCATAACTCAGCGCGCGATCCTCGAACACCAGCGCGGTGGCATCGGGGGTTCTTGTCACCTGGGCGGCGATGGCACCGTGGATGGTCTGCTCCGGGTCATGATCGCGCGCGGTCTGGTTCCAGGCCAGGACCGTCTTGCGCCGCTCCGAGGCGGGCAGGATGTCGAGCGTGCCAAGTTCGGCGGTCTCCTCGGCCCCGGCCAAGGCACGCATTGCCGCCTCCAGCCGCCGCGCCAGCAGTTCTGCGGCCTCCTCGTCCAGCCGGGACCGGTCCACATGCAGGCTCACCCGCTCGCTGCGCAGCGCCACGGTCGCGGCGCATCCCGTCACCGGCCCGGCACCATCCAGCGCCAGCGCGATCTGCGGCGCGCCGCTCCAGCCGATCTGCGGATCGCGGGCGATGAGGTCGCGGGCGAATCCGCCCTTTTCGGCACGGGCGCGGATCGTTTCCAGCCCCTCGACGGCCTCCGCCAATGTCGTTTCGCGATGCACCTGCACCGGCACCCAGCCCGCGACATAGCCCGGCGCCGCAGCCTCTGCCGCCGCCAGCGCGGCATCGGTGAGTGCAATGTCGGCAACCTCCGCGCCGCTGCTCAACAACGCCCAGGCCAGCGCCGCCAGCGCGGCGCGCTCCGGCTCCAACCCGTCGGGCAAGGCGATGCGCAGCGCCTCCCAGTCGGGTGCGGCGTTTTCGGCCGAGGCCAGCGGCAGTTGAACCGGGTGCATCGCGGTGAGCGCGCGGCGCCAGAACGGCTCGGGTTTGACGGTGGCGGCCAGCGCCTTTGTCAGGTCTCCGGCGCGAGAGGTGTCGGCGCTGGGCATCATGTCGCCGGGTCTGGCCAGATCGCCGGGCAGGACCGCCGCGCCTTCGGGCGTGGTCAGCCCGGACAGCCGCAGCGCGCCCTCGCCTGTGGCCACGGTCAGGCTGTCGCGATCGATCTCCATCACCGTGCCGGGCAGTCCCTGCGCCGCGCCTGCCGGTTCGGCCCGGCCAACCAGCAGCACCCGGCCTGCGATCTCGACCTTCGGGCAGGCCATCGGGTTGCGGTAGCCGCCGAAATCCAGCGCCCGAACCAGTGCCGCCAACTCCGCCGCCGGGCGGTGGAACTCCAGCCGCGCCGCCGCATCGGGCCGGGCGTCGCGGGCGACATAGCTGCGCTGGCTCAGATCCTGTTTCTGCCGCTCCGGCGCGCCGCGCTCCAACTGGTCCAGCACGGCGGGAAAACTGTCCATCGCCGCGCCGTAGCACTTGGAGTTGAGCGAAAAGGCGGTCTCGTTCGGGGCGATGGCGAAATGCGACTGGGCCAGGATATCGCCCTCGTCGATGCCGCCCTCGATCATGTGCCAGGTGACGCCGTAGTCGGCCTCGCCCGCGATCAGCGCCCAGACCGGGGCGTTGATCCCGGCATATCGTGGCAGCGGCCCGTCATGGAAATTCACCGCGCCGCCGGCAGGCAGCGCCAGCACCGCATCGGGGATCAGGTCGAGGTTGGCGATGGACAGCAGCCAGTCGAAGCCGCCGGGATGGAACCGCTCCGCCAGTGTGGCGATCCTTTCCTCAACTGCGAGGTCGTTCTGCGCCGCCCAGGCGCGGATCTCGGCATCGCGGGTCACCACGGCGCAGATCTCGTGCCCGCGCGCGCGCAGCGCCTCGCCGCAGCCGATGAGCAGGGATTCATTGCCGATAAGAACACAGGAAAACGGGGTCATTTCTTATCCTCGGCCGCGTTTCGGGCAATTGTTAAGGCGGGGGTTGGTGCCGGGCTCTGGCGCGGCGCGCGCAGGCCGTCGGCGATCAGGTCGCGCAGGAAGCGGTCGGGATCGGATTGTGACTTGCCCGAGAGCGTGCGGCGCAGCTCCCAGATTGCCTGCCCGGCGCCGCGTGCCAGCGTCGCGGCAGCTGCATAGGCGTGCCCGTGGTTCTTGGTGAAGTAATGGCGGCGCGAGGCGAACCAATAGGCCGGGGTGCGCGTCCAGCCCTTCATTCCGGTCGAGGCCGAGCCCAGGTGCACCACCTCGCTTTGCGGAATGAACCAGGTCTCCCACCCGGCCCGGCCCGCACGCCGGCAAAGGTCGGTTTCCTCGTAGTAGAGAAAGAAGGTCTCGTCGAAGAGACCGATCTCCTCCAGCATCTCCGCCCGCATCATCAGGCTGGCGCCGGCGGTCCAGTCGACCCGGGTTTCGGTCTGCGGGATCGGCATCGCCACGATCGCGCTTTTCAGCAGGCGCGAGATCGGGCCGGTGCGCGCGGCCATCTCGAACTCGCCCGCGATCGAGGGAAAGCGAAAGGCGGTGTGATGCGGCATCCCGTCCTCGCCCCGCACGAAACTGCCGGCGATGCCGGCGCGCGGATTTGCCACCAGGAAATCACGCAACCGCTTCAGCGCGCCCGGTTCCGGCCAGGCGTCGGAGTTCAGCAGATAATAGAAATCCGCGGTCGTGCCATTCGAGAGCCCGGTGCGGATGCCGAAATTCATCCCCGCGCCGAAGCCGCCGTTATGGCCGGATTCGACCACCCGCAGTCGCCCGCCCGTAGTCCAGCCGCGCGCCTGGGCTTCCTCGACGATATGGGCAAAGGAGCCGTCGGCCGAGTCGTTGTCCACCACCAGAACCTCACCGCGCAGACCCTCCATCGCGCGCAGGGCGGCCGCGGCTGATTTCAGCGTCAGCTCCGGCGTTCGGAAATTCAGGATCACAGCCAGGATTGTGGGATCGTTCATCGCCTTACTCCGCTGCCTCGACCCAGCCGTCCGGGTCGGCGCCGTTCGGGCTGTCGTCGGCCTCGGCCCTGTCGATCAGCCGTTTCATCCGCTCGGCCAGAACACTGACATTGGGCACCAGCACCATGCTGTCGTGATCGCCCGGCACTTCGATGACCTGCACCCTTGGCGCGAACCGGGTCCAGTCGTTGTCGGGGAAGACATACTCGCGCTCCGCGCTCACCCAGCGGTCGCCCGATACCTTCCAATGCCGGTCCAGCGGCGGGCGGAACAGCACCAGCGGCCCCTCCCAGGGCTTCAGTTCGTAATGCGCGACAGCGTCGAGGAAGGCCGCTTCGATCTTGGCATTGTCGAAGTCCGTCGCCGCATGGATCGCAACCGGCGCGCGGCGCTTCTCCACCTCCCAGCGGATGCGGTTGCCGGCCCATTCGCTCAGATAGCCCGGCCCCTTGCGGCGCAATTCCTGCAGTTTGATCAGCGCCTTGTCGCGGCGCGAGAGTGCCGGGCGCCTGGGCAGCGGGGTGTCGAGCAGCACCAGCAGGGCCACTTCCTCGCCGGCCTCCTCCAGTTGGCGGGCCATCTCGTACGCGGTGATCCCCCCGCCCGAGAACCCGCCAAGCAGGTAGGGGCCATGCGGCTGCACCTGGCGCAGCTCGGCGATATAGTCGGCGGCGGCTGCCTCCATCCGCCGGTGCGGCTCGTCCTCGCCGATCAGCCCGCGCGCCTGCAACCCCCAGACCGGCCGGTCCTGCCCCAGCATCAGTGCCAGATGCCGCAGGTTCAGAACGTTGCCGAACATGCCCGCAACGAGGAAGAAGGGCGTGCGCCCGCCGGTCTCGCCGCCGCCCTTGTGCAGCGGCACCAGATGGGTAAAGGCGGGGGCGGGTGCGGTGACCTCGCCTTCGGCCTGCGGGGCCTCGCCAGTCCGCCCGGTGCGGGCGGCGATCAGATCGGCCAGCGCGGCAACGCTGGGGGCCTCGAACAGGGTGGCGAGCGGAAATTCCACGTCGTAGAGACGGCTGATGCGCGAGAACAGCCGCACCGCCACCAGCGAATGCCCGCCAAGGTCAAAGAAACTGTCTTGCGCGCCCACCCGCGACACGCCGAGCAGGGATTCGAACAGCCCGGCCAGCGTTTTTTCGATCCCGGTCTCGGGCGCGACAAAGGCGGTGTCCAGGTCCGGCCGGTCAAAGCTCTGGCCGTCCTCTGCCGGTTTCGGGGTGGCCACCCGGTCGGCCTGCGCGATCAACGCGGGCAGGTCGAGCGAACTGACCACCACCTGCGGCAGGCCCAGGCCCAGCGCGCGGGTCAGCGCCCCGGGCCCCTCCTCGGGGCGGATACCCCGGGCGATGTTGCGCTGCAGCCGCCGTTCCTCGGGCGACAGCGGCACCCTGCCGCCCCGCGCCGACAGCCCGAGCGCGACGGCATCCGCATCGGCGCGGTCGGGCCGGGACAGGTCCAGCGTCGCGCCGGTGCGCTTCATCTCGAACCCTTCGATCTCGACGCAGACGCGCCCCTGCCGGTCGCAGAGCGTCACGTCGAAGCTGACGAACCCCTCAGCGGGCGTCGCGCCCTTGCTCAGCCGCGCCCAGCTGCGGATTTCGCCCGGCAGCGGCGCAAGCACCCGCACCGCGCGGTACGAGACCGGAACCCAGAGCGACCGGCCCTCATACCCCGGCGCCAGCCGGATCGCCCAGCCCGTGGCGATGTCCATCAGCGCCGGATGCAGCCTGTAACCCCGGGCCAGGTCGCTGTGGCATTCCTGCGGCAGGCTCAGCGTGGCGAGGCCTTCTCCCGCGCCGAAGGCCATGCGACGCAGCACATGCCAGCGCGGGCCAAAGTGCAGATGTGCCTCCTGCGGGCTGGTCAGACGTCCGCCCGGCGCCGCGCTTTCCACCCGCTCGCAGCGCGCGGCGAGCGCCGCAAGGTCCAGCGGCGCTACCGTCAGACCGGGGCGCGGCAGCAGCCTGGCCTGGGCATTGAGCGCGAAACCGTCCGCCTTGTCGAAACCCAGACCGGAATGGACCGTGAAGTTGAGCCCATCGCCCCGAGGTTCCAGCCGGATTACGCCGAGGCGTGGCCTGGCCTCTTCCACTTGCAAGGGGCGCAGGAAATAGAGGTCGCGGATCTCGAAAGGATAGTCCACCCCATGCGCGGCCAGCGCCTCGGCCGCCAGTTCCAGGTATCCGGTGCCCGGCATCAGCGCCGCACCCGAGGCCAGCCGGTGCTGGTCGAACACCCAGCGGTCGGCAGCGTTGTAGTGGGCCACAAACAGCCGGTTGCCTCCGGCGTCAAAGCCGGTCTCGTCCAGCAGCGGCGCCTCGATCGCCGCGCGTTCGGTGGGATTGCCCGCCATTTCCCGCACCGCCATCGCCTCGGCGGCCATGCCGACCCCGGCCCAGACCCCCCAATCGACCGCCAGCACGCGGGTTGCGCCGCCCTGCCGACCGGCGGCAAAGGCATTGAGGTATTCGTTGGCGGCAATGTAATCGACCTGCCCCGCCGGTCGCGTCGCGGTCGAGGAGGAGGAAAACAGGACCATCACCTCCAGCATCCCGTCGGGAAACAGCTGGTCCAGCACCTTCAGCCCGGTGACCTTGGGCGCAAGGACCTGGGCCACGGCCATTTCGGTCTTGGCCAGCATCGCGCCATCGTCGATATGGCCGGCGGCATGGATCACCCCGGTGATCGCGCCGAACCGTTCCTCTGCCTCGGTCACGGCGGCGCGCATCTGGGCGATGTTACAGACATCCGCCGTGACCGCCATCACCGCGCCCTTGCCCTCGCCCTCCAATGTCCGCAGCGCGCGGATGCGCCGGGCGGTCCGGTCGGCGGGGCCGTGGCTGGCAAGGTAGCCGTCCCAGCTGTCGCTTGCGGGCAGGGCATCGCGGGTGAGCAGGATCACCCTTGCCCCGTGATCGCGCATCAAGGCGCCCGCCAGCGTCACCCCGATGCCGCCGAACCCACCGGTGATCAGATAGGTGCCGCCCGCCTTCCAGACCGGCGCCCCGGGTTCGGAAAGCGCAACCGGCCGCCATTTGCGGACAAGGCGCCTGCCGCCGCGCAGCGCGGCGACCTCGTTGCCGGGTTCGGCGAACAGTTCTTCCAGCACCTGCGGCACCAGCGGGGCGAGCGGAACGGCCGCCGCGCCGCCGGTCAATCGCGTCAACAGCCCGCCGGGGCGGTGCTCCGGCAGGGCCAGATCGACCGTGGCGCAGGTGATCCCCGGCATCTCGTGCGGCATCACCCCGACGGGGCCGGCGATCAGCGCCTTTTCGGGATAGGGCAGGCCCTCGTCCGTGACCTGCGCCGCGCCACTGGTAAAGACGGTCAGATGGACTGCGTGCTCCAGCTCTGCCGCCCCCAGTGCCTGGCCCAGGTGCATCAGGCTGAAGAACCCCTGTTCCAGGTTGCGGTCGTAGAACGAACTGCCGGGGCGGAAATCCTCCTGCCCGGTGACCAGCCAGAAATGTCCGATGCGCTCGGGCAGGCGCCCGGCCTCGGCCAGGTCGGCGATCAGGCTGTCATAGCCGAACCGCCCCTGTTCCGGCGGCAGCAGATAGTGATCCTCGGCCAGTTTCGCAAAGGTGTCGCCGGGGCTGACCCGCGTCACCGAATGACCGGCCTCTTGCAGCGCCAGCGCCACCCGCGCCGCCAGCCCGGTGTCATCCTCGAACAACAGCCAGTTTCGCGGCTCCGCTACCGACAGCTCGCGCTCGACGTCGATCTCGCAGGCTGCGGCGCAGGCGCGCCACGCCGGGCGATAGCCCCAGCGCGCGATGTCCTCGACCCGCTCCAGCGCGGAGTCGGGCGATTGCGCCAGCTGCGGCGTGCCCGGTTCGATGAAATAGCGGCTGGACTGGAACTGGTAGGTCGGCAGCGGCAGACGATGGCGTTTCGCCTCGCCCCAGATCTGCGACCAGTCGGCCTCGACCCCGCAGGCCCAGAGCCGCCCGATCACGCCGAGGAAATAGGCGTCGTCGGCGATCTCCTCCTCCGGGTGGCGCAGCGAGGAGAGCACCTGGCCCGGCCGGACGGTGTCCGACATCTGCGCCAGCGAGCTCAGCGCCTTGCCCGGACCGACCTCGAGGAACACCCGCCCGGGGCCGGAGCTCAGCGTGGCGATGCAATCGGCGAACAGCACGGTGTTGCGAAGCTGGCCCACCCAGTAGTCCGGATCGGTGGCCTGTTCGGTGGTCAGCCTCTCTCCGGTCCGGTTCGAGATCACCGGCAGGGTCGGGGCCGAGAGCGGAATCCTGTACAGAAAGTCCCGGAAATCCCCCAGAATCGGGTCGAGCATGCGCGAATGCGCGGCGATGTCGATGGGAACGCGCTGATACTCGACTTCGCGCGCCTCCAGCACCCCGGCCAGCGCGTCCAGCGCCGCCTGCGGCCCGGACACCGCGCAGAGCCGGGGGGCGTTGACGCTGGCCATGTCCAGATCGTCGCCCAGCAGGTCGCGCAGCTCCGCCTCGGGCAGCGACACGCTCAGCATGCCGCCCGCCGGGACGGTGTCGAACAGCCGCCCCCGCAGCAGCACCAGGTCGATGCAATCCTCGAAACGCATTACCCCGGCCAGGCAGGCGGCGGTGTTCTCGCCCATCGAATGCCCCACCAGCGCGGCGGGGCGCAGGCCCCAGCTGATCCACAGCTGCGCCAGCGCGTATTCGACGATCATGATCAGCGGCAGTTGCACCGAGGGTTTGGTGAGTATTCGTTCGGCCTCTGCCCGCGCCGCCGCGTCCTCCGGCAGCCAGAGCGCGCGCAGGTCGAAATCGAGCTGCGGCTCCAGGTGTTCGAGGCCCCGATCCATCCAGTCGGCAAAGACCGGCTCGGTCTCGTAAAGATCGCGTGCCATGCCGGCGTATTGTGCGCCGCCGCCGGGGAACATGAACACCACCTCCGGCGCCTCGCCCAGCCGGTCATGGGTGAAGACCCGGCGCGGATCGCCCTTGTCCAGCAACTCGGCGGCCTGCTGCGCAGTCTCGGCCACCAGCACTCGGCGCTTGTCGAAACCGCGGCGACCTTCCTTCAGGGTAAAGGCGACATCGGCCAGCGGCAGGTCCGGGTTGGCCCGCAGGTGATCGGCCAGCGCGCCGGCGTTGGCGTCGAGCGCCGCCCGCGTCCGTCCCGACAGGCACAGGACGTGAAAGGGAAACTCGCTCTCGTCCGAGGGCGCGCGCTCCGGCGCCGCCTCAAGGATCACATGGGCATTGGTGCCGCCGACCCCCAGCGCG
>Ga0209475_10004338_pt1 | contig 12266 bp, 10 predicted proteins | sample tdDd471_FD_187128 | JGI IMG/M metagenome (GOLD analysis project Ga0209475, IMG submission 187128) | Marine sediment microbial communities from the Atlantic coast under amendment with organic carbon and nitrate - tdDd47.1 (SPAdes)... | ecosystem: Environmental > Aquatic > Marine > Coastal >...
CAACGGCCAGCCGGGCTTTGACGGCTTTGAAGGTCAGGGCGGCGCGGCGGCGGGCGGCTTTGACAACAACGGCATGTGGATCCCCGGCAGCGGGTACGACGGCTCCGACGGTACTCCGGGCAAAGGCGGCACCGGCGGCGGTGGCGGCGGCGGCGATACCGGCGGCACCTTTGGGCGCTCCCACTGGGGCGGCGGCGGCGGCGGCGGAGCATCGGGCTCGTGCCACGGCACAAAGGGCTTTGGCGGACAGGCCGGCGGCTCGTCCATCGGTGTTTTGGTGTACATGTCCAGCGTCAGTTTTGACACCTGCGAACTGCATCGCACCAACGCAGGTAACGGCGGTGACGGCGGCGCAGGCGGCAGTGGCGGCGAAAGCGCTATTGGCGCAGCAGGCGGCGCACGTTCCGAAATGTCCGGCAAGGGCGGTCGCGGCGGCAACGGCGGGCGCGGCGGCAACGGCGGCAGCGGCGGCGGAGCAGCCGGTGGTGCATCCCTGTGTTTAATCACCGGCAACCCCGACAGCGGCTACAGCGTTGACGTTACCGGCATGACCTGTGTTGCCGACGGCATCGCGGGGCAGGGCGGCGGCGCTCCCTTGTACGGCGGCGAAACCGGGCTTGAAGGCGACATGATCTCACAGACCGTGGTGCCTCCCCAGCCCGACGAAGACGAGGAAGAAGAAGGAAGCGAATAACAGGCGAATATCATGGGATTTGGCAGCAGAAACGTCATCGACTCCGGGGGGTTCATCAAGGGCAGCATGCATCCCGAAGGCCATCTGGCGGACGAGGAAACCCTGCAACGCTACGAGTTCGCGGCCAGGGGGATTCTTAAAACCCGTGACGGACTCATCGCCGGAATGTGGATCAAAGGCAAGCGCGGCAAGCGCTATGTCTACCTGCTGGACACACCCCTGCCCCCGGCGGCGGAACAATACGTCACCGAACGCCGGGACGTGGAAATAAACGGTGAGATGCACCGCGACGTGGAAGTGCGGGTCTACAAACCCATAACCCCCTTTATTGCCTGGCCCCCGGCCCCGGAAGCCCACAGCGATGCAGAGTAAAACCCGGCTTTTCCTGTTGGGGTTTGTGGTGGCGCTGCTGTTGTGCGGCCTGCCCGGCTGCGACAACGCCTTTTCACTGCTGGGGCCCCAGAACACCGACGGCGATGAGGATTCTGACGAGGAAGAACCGGAAACCAACTACACCCTGGATATCACCCCGGATACGGGACGCCAGGGCAACAGCGTGACCATACAGGCCCATCTCAAGGCCCTGCCCCCGGATATCAAGGAAGCATTCAACAACGATACCACCTATTTATCCAAACTCACCACCGACTACGACATCAAGTTCGACTACGGCACCCTGGAGGTGATTCGCCCGGAAAACTCCGGTGGCGAGGCCGGATTCGGCATAAAAATTATCATCCCCCCCGGTGCCTATACTGGCAGAAATCATATCAATGTGATATTTGAGGTTAGCGAACTGGGTGTAACCATAACCGGTACAGGAGACTTTCTGGTCCTTCGGGCAAGCACCCAAAACCGATAGCCCCCTTCCACAGTGCAGTAACAAAAGGAAGCAGCAATTATGAGTATGCAGCAACTTGCTGAGGACACCGTCACACAACCAGTGCCGGAAGGCAAAGAACTTTCATGGGTAAACCGCTTTGCCTATGCCGTGGGCAATACCGGCGTGGGCATGTTGCCGGCGGTGGTTGGCTCATGGGCCATGTATTACTATGCACCGCCACCCGACGACCCGGTGCTGCGTCCCTATATCCCCCTGGCCTTTGTGGGTCTTGTGCTGTTCATCGGCCGTTTGGCCGAAGCTCTGCTGAACCCCTTTATCGGCTACTGGTCTGATAAAACCCGCTCCCGGCTGGGCCGCCGGATTCCCTATATTCTGGTGGGCACCCCCATCATGGTTATCGCCTTTGTGCTGATGTGGTATCCCCCGGTGATGGGCGAATCCTGGATCAATGCCATATGGGTCATGGTTATGGCCATGATCACCCACAGCGCCTTTGCCATTGTGGTGGCCCCCTATCTGTCCCTGCTGCCGGAGCTGACTCCCCATAACGGCGAGCGCATTACCGTGTCGTCGCTCATGGCGGTGTTTGAGATCATCGGCACCCTGGTGGCCGCCGCGGGCGTTGCCTGGATCATCGATACCTATAAAGGCGGCATCGGCGGCGACGGACCCACGGGCTTTAACGGCTTTAAGCTGGCGGGCTTTTTGGTGGGTGCCCTGACCTTTGCGGCGTTCTACATGACCGCCATGAAAATCCGGGAAAAGCCTTTTAGCGAGGCCAAGGCCGTAAGCTTCAATTTTATTGAAAGCGCCAAATCGGTGTTCAAAAACAACTCCTTTACCCCTTACCTGGCCATTGTGGTGGCCATTCGTCTGGCCCTGGACACGGTTATCGTGGTTATTCCCTACATCGTCACCACGGTGATGGGCGGCACGGAAATGGACGCCGGGTACATGATGCTGGGCATTATGGTCATCGCCATGATACTGTTCCCCATTGTGAACAAGTGGAGCGAAACCAGGGGCAAAAAGACGGTCATGATGTGGGGAACCATTGGCTTTGTCATTGTGTTGCCTTTGACCAGCACCATTGGTTCCTGGCCTCTGGTGTCGCCCATGGTGCAGGGAGCCATCGTCTTTTTGCTGGCAGCCTTCCCGGTGTCGGTTATCAACGTGCTACAGCGGCCCCTGATTGCCGATGTCATTGATTATGATGAAAAACTTACCGGCTTCCGCCGCGAGGCAGTGTATAATGGCATGGAAGGGCTCTTCACCCGTTCGGCATCGGGCATGGCCTGGCTGTTGGCAAGCCTGCTGTTTTGGGCCTTTGGCAACTCCACGGCGAATCCCCTGGGCATTCTGCTCTGCGGCCCGGTGGCGGCGGTAATTTTGTTTGTTGGTATTATTATATTCAGCCGGTATCCCTTTAAGGACTAGCATCCCGGCCCCGATACCGGACATACTTCGTTATCTGCAGGCGGCCTTTTGGTCGCCTGTTTTTTATTGCAAAGCCGCAAGCCGGGCAATGGTGTGGCGGCACTGCGCCACCATGTCTTCGATAATCTCCCCGGCGGGACGTATGCCCTTCACCCCGGCGGCGGCCTGACCGATTTCCAGTTCTCCCTGTTGCCAGTCGCCTTCAAACATGCCCCGGCGGCTGCGGCCTTCCCCCAAAAGATTCAGCAGAGTATCTTTATCCGCGCCCCGGGCTTCCGCTGCCATGACATCATGCGCCCACTGGTTCTTCAACGTACGCACCGGAATCAACTGCCGCATTAGCAGGGCGGTATCACCGTCATTCGCCTCGATAACAGCCTGTTTAAAAGCGGGATGAGCGCTGGATTCTTCGCTTGCCACAAGAGCGGTCCCGATCTGCACCCCGGCGGCTCCAAGGGCCAAAGCCGCGGCCATGCTGCGGCCATCGGCAATGCCACCGGCGGCGATCACCGGAATATCCACCGTATCCACGCAGCGTCCCACCAGAGTCATGGTGGTGAGTTCGTCCCGTCCATTGTGGCCCCCGGCTTCAAAGCCCTCCACCACCACGGCGTCCACCCCGGCGCTTTGGCATTTGAGGGCCAGCTTTGGGGTTGAGGTCACATGCAGAACCCTGCGTCCCGCGTCCTTCAGACGGGCGGTGTACACCCCGGGGCTGCCTCCGGAGGTCACCACCACCGGCACGTTTTCGTCTTCAATGACCTGGATCATGGCTTCGGCATGTTGAAAGAAAATGGGGAGATTGACACCCCAGCCCCCTTTGGGGCAGGCCTGCCGCAGCCGTTGTATATGATGTCGCAGCAGCTCCGGGTCCATGCTGCCCGCGCCGATAAGCCCCAAAACCCCGGCCCGGCTGCACGCCGCTGCCAGCTTCCAGCCGCTGACCCAGATCATACCGCCCTGTATAACGGGATAACGTATATTCAGCAGCTTTGTCACTGCGGTCTGCAATGCCATGGCGTCCTCCGTGGTATGGGTATTGTCCGTGGCCATGCTACACCGAATGATCCCGGGGTGCAAGGCATGAAAAAACCCCTTCCGCCGGGCGGCGAAAGGGGTTTGATGTAGATTGGTGCAGGGCTTACTGGAAGGGCTGATACACGGCTTCCTTCAGGCCCAGGCGGGTACGCACCAGCTGCAGGGTGTAGCCGAGTTCTTCGGTGCCCTTCTGCAGGTCGGCGTTGTCGTTGTATTCGTTGTTCTTGTCTTCCATCCAGAAGGCACGCAGTTCTTCGTAAACTTTCTGGTTGCTTTTGTCCATCAGGCGGAACGCGGCGTCAACCGCTGCGTAACGCACGATTTCGTGAAGGTCGCCAACGCCTTTGACCAGGGCATCGGCATAGTCTTTGGCGTCCAGGGTCACCAGCATACGGACAGCTTTCCACCGTTTGCCCCAGGTTTTGCGGTCGGTGTTGTCGGCTTCCTTCAGATACTTGGCATAGCAGGATGCGTCCTTGCCGCATTCCTTGGTCAGTTCCATGGCTGCCTTGAACTGTTCAACCAGACCTTCGGCGGTGATCTTTTTCACTTTGTCGATTTCGCCTTTGCATTTGCCCGTGGCGGCGATCTTCATGAATTCGTCGTAGATGGAGCCGTCATCGATACCGGCGACAACATAGGCACCGGACCAGCACAGCTGCGGGAAGGTTTCCTTGGCGCGGCCAAGGCGAATGTTGCCCTTTTTGAACAGCCCCATCATGTAGGGAATGACCTGGGGATCAAAGGTGTTGGCCAGGGAGCGGGACACCAGTTCCTGTCCGGAAATGTCTTCGTAGAACCGGATTTTTTTGCTCTTCAGGAAATCCAGAACGGCTTTGGTGGTGGTGGGGGTGCCCACGCGTTCCAGAGCCTGAATGGCCTTGGCGAACAGGATGTATTCGGTTTTGGGGTCAAGGGCCACTTCCAGCAGGAAGGGGGCTGCGGCTTTGTTGCGGATAAAGCCCAGCACGTCAAGGGATTTGACCTGGACGTAATACTTTTTAAAGTCGTAGTTCTTTTCCAGCATGTCAGTGTAGGCTTCGACCTTGGCGTTTTCCTTTTTATAGGTCTTGATAAGCCATGCCACGACATCTTCGCCACCCAAAGCCGCCATGACTTCTTTGGCTTCACGGAAAACGTTGAGGCCGCCTTCGCCGATGAACATGGCGATGGTCATGCCTTCGATAAGCATTTCGCGGTTTTCCTTGCTCATCTGGTCAGCATTGTGAGCCAGCAGGAACAGGGATTTGGTGGAGAGAAGACGGTTGGGCATCTTCTTTTTGTATTTTTCGTCAACAATGAAGTTGACCAGGGCGGGTACGGCCTGGGGGTCGCCGATCATACCCAGGGCGCGGATGGCGCCGGAACGGCCCAATGCACCGGTATCCAGGGCTTCCACCACATCGATCAGCCAGGGCACCGCCTGTTTGTCGCCAATACGACCCATGGCGATGGCCAGTTCCTCGGTCATGCGGTCGAGATGCTTGGGCTGCTTGGTCTTGATTTTGTCCATCAGACGTTTGAGGTCCGGCAGCACAATGGGATCGCCGATCATGCCCAGGGTCTTGATGCAGGACTGGGTGCTGTAATGACGGTTCATCAGCTCCAGAATTTCGGGGATGGCCTTTTTGGACTTCATGCCCGCAAGACGCTGCAGGGCCAGGGCCCGCTTGGACTTGTACTTGAGATCGTTGATATAATCGTCCTCGGTTACGTCACCTTTTTCGCAACCAGCCTGGGCCAGCAGCAACATCAGCACGAGGATCATACCTATAATGGGTAGGTTTTTCTTCATCTCAACACTCCGTTAAAACCAATATTTTCATGGGGCGAATACACGTTTCCCGTTTCTGTCTTCCGACACGCCCAAACAACTTACCCGATTTACCGGTATTATGCAACTTCTTTTCCCGTGGCCATTATCCTTTTTAAAGCGCCCTAAAAGCAGTGGCGACACTTTGGAGACATACCGGCAGCAAAGGCGTAAACCGTAACGATTTCCGTTAATTCACCGGCTAAAATATCTGCAATAACTTTGTTTGCGGAAGTGAGGGAATTTGGGCTTGCAGCCTTCCGAACGATGGACTACTATATCTGCATCCTTTTTGACACCGCCATGCTACTGCAGTCAAAGGAGTTCACCATGGCAGCCGGGTACGTTCATCTTCATATACATTCATCATTCAGCATGCTTGACGGCATGATGCCCGTAGGCTCCATTGTCAAGGCCGCCAAATCCTTTGACATGCCTGCGGTGGCCTTAACCGACCATGGCAACATGTACGGTATTGTGGATTTTTACAAAGCGGCAAAAGCCAATGATATCAAGCCGATACTTGGGGTTGAGGCCTATGTGGCCCAGGATGGCCGTCACGACCGCAAAAGCCGCACCCACCACCGGCATCTGGTGCTGTTGGCCAAAAACAAGACCGGGTACCAGAACCTGGTGGAGCTTATCTCCGTGGCCAACATGGAGGGCTTCTACTACAAAGCCTGCATTGACCACGAAGTGCTGCAAAAGCACCACGAAGGCCTGATATGCATGTCCGCCTGTCTTTCCGGAGAGATTCCCCGGTATATTCTGGAAAACCGGATGACCGAGGCCCGGCAGACAACCCAATGGTACAAAGACCTGTTTGGCGACGATTTCTATCTGGAAATCCAGCGCAACGGTTTAAAAGATCAGGAGATCGTCAACAAGGGCATTCTGGAGCTGGCCCGGGAATTTGACATCAAGCTGGTGGCCACCACCGACAGCCATTACCTTAAGCGCAGCGACGCCGAGGTGCAGGAAATCGCCATCGCCATCGGCTCCCGCAAGACCATTGAAGACGAAAACCGCTTCAAGATCGAAACCACGGACATCTACTTCAAATCCCCCGACGAGATGGCAAAGGAGTTCGAGGATATCCCCGAGGCGATTTCCAATACCCTTGAAATCGCGGATAAAATCGAAGAATACGACATTACCCGTAAAAAACATATTCTTCCCCGTTTCCCCACGCCCAACGACGAAAGCGAAGACGATTACCTGCGGCGGCTTTCCTATGAAGGACTTGACGAACGCCTGAAACAGCATCCCACGGGGATTCCCTACGAAGAATATGAAAAACGCCTGGAATACGAGCTGGGGACTATTATCTCCATGGGGTTCCCGGGCTACTTCCTGATCGTTGCGGACTTTATTGTCTGGTCAAAAAGCAAGGGCATTATGGTTGGCCCGGGGCGTGGCTCCGGTGCGGGTTCGCTGGTGGCTTACTGCCTGAAGATCACCGAGCTTGACCCCCTGCGCTACAGCCTGCTGTTTGAGCGTTTCCTTAACCCGGAGCGCGTCAGCATGCCTGACTTTGACGTTGACTTTTGCAAAAACCGCCGGGACGAGGTTATCGCCTATGTCACCGAGGCCTACGGAAAGCACAACGTGGGGCAGATCGCCACCTTCCAGACCATCAAGGCCAAGGCGGCGGTGCGGGATGTCAGCCGGGTGCTGGCCCATCCTCCGGCCTTTGCCAACGATATCGCCAAGCTGATCCCGGACCGCATCGATATTTCCAAAGCGGAAAAAAAGGCCGGGGTTTCCCAGATACAAAAGGTGTTGCAGATCGAGCCCAAGCTCAAGGCCATGTACGACACCAACCCGGATGTCAAGCGGGTCATCGACCTTGCGGACAAACTTTCCGGCACCATCCGGCAGACCGGCAAGCATCCCGGCGGCACCATTATTGCGCCGGAACCCCTGTACAAGCTGGCTCCGGTGACCATGGACACCGAAAAGGACATGCTGGTTGTCCAGTACGGCAAGGATGTCATCGATGACGTCGGTCTGGTGAAGTTCGACTTTCTGGGCCTTAAAACCCTGACGGTGATCCAGACCGCCCTGGAGTTTATCAACGAACGCCGGGCAAAAGAAGGGCTGGAGGCAGTCACCACGGAATTTATCAACACCTTTGATGACGAAGAGGTGTTTGGCCTGTACAGCCGGGGCGAAACCGACAACGTGTTTCAGTCGGAATCCGAAGGCTTCAAGCGCATGCTGCGGGATCTGAAACCCGACAGCCTCGAAGATATGATCGCGGCGGTGTCTCTGTACCGTCCCGGCCCCATGGACTTTATTCCCACGGTGGTGCGTCGTAAACACGGTCTGGAAGAGATCGAATACGACATGCCGGAACTGGAGCCCATTCTCAAGGAAACCTACGGCGTTATCGTGTACCAGGAGCAGGTCATGCGCATCGCCTCGGCGGTGGCGGGCTACAGTCTTGGCGGCGCAGATATTCTTCGCCGGGCCATGGGTAAAAAGAAGATGGAGGAAATGGATCGCCAGCGGGTGATCTTCCGGGAAGGCGCGGTGGAAAACGGCCATGAGGCCAAAGACGCCGACGCCCTGTTCGACAAGGTGCAGAAGTTCGCGGGCTACGGGTTTAACAAATCCCACGCCGCGGTGTACGCCTCGGTATCCTACCAGACCGCCTGGCTGAAGGTGCATTACCCCGTGGAATTCATGGCCTCGGTCATGACCATTGACAGCGAAAACATCGACAAGCTGCTGCACGACGTGCAGGCGGCAACGGACATGGGCCTTGCCATCCTGCCGCCGGACATCAACCATTCCTTTGTGGGATTCACCGTGGACGACGGCGCCATCCGCTTTGGCATGGGCGCGGTGCGGGGCGTTGGCCGGGGAGCCATTGAGGCCATTATCGAAGCCCGTGAACAACACGGCGCCTTTACCGACCTGTTTGATTTCTGCCGCAAGGTAAACACCACCAAAATCAACAAAGGCGTGCTGGAAGCCCTGATCAAGGCCGGTGCCTTTGACGTTGATCCCCATCCCCGGGGGTCCATGGTGGCGGCCATGGAAGCCGCGTTGCAGGAAGGCAGCACCAGCTCCAAACAAAGCGGCGTCATGAGCCTCTTCGACGTCGCGGCGGACAATGGCCACGATATCACCCCGGACCCGGTGTACCCCGATGTCTCCTGGACGGAAAAGCAGCGCCTTGCCATGGAACGGGAAGCGTTGGGTTTTTATCTTTCAGGGCATCCCATGGACGCCTATAAAGATTTGCTGCCCCGGGTGGTGAGCCACACCATGAAGCAGATCAACGACATCAAGGAAGGCGGGCTTTCGGTGGTGGTGGCCGGCGTGCTGGAAGGCGTGTCCGATCGCCCCCTTAAAAGCGGCAAGGGCCGCTATGCCCGGGGCAGTGTGGATACCCCCAACGGCCGGGTCAACTTTGTGATGTTCAGCAAGGTCTACGAACAGTACCACGAATATCTCACCGCCGAAGCCGAGCCCCTGGTGGTCAGCGGCACTTTGGATGTGTCGGAACGCAGCAGCATGGAAGAAGGCGAAAGCGGCGAAGGCATGAACGAATCCGCACTGGAGCGCACCATCCGGGTGGACTCCATCGAGCCGCTCAGCGCGGTGCGGGAATCCACCAGCCGCCGTCTGGTATTGAGCATTGCCGGAACCGTCATCACCAAAGATATCGGTCGTATTCAGGATACCCTGCGGGCCCACGGCGGTAACTGCGATGTGTTTATGCGCCTCAACGACCTGCACCCCGAAGCCGATGTCATTGTAAAGCTGCCCGCCTATTACCGGGTCAGCGCCGAAGTGGATATGATGGAACAACTGCGGCAGGTTGTGGGCCGCGACAACGTATGGACGGAGTGAATTACCCGCCATGGGCATGAGAACCCTGCGCATGTCGATCTGGCTTGGGGGGCTGGTAGCCATCATGGTGCTGATGTCCCAGCCGGGCCTGCAACCCCATGTGGCGCGGTTTTTCCGGGCTCCCTGGGATCTTTCCCGGGCGGTCTACAGCGGCATCACCATGCTGTCGGTGGAGCGGGAAATTCAGGACTATTACGAATTCCACAACAGCTATCCCCCGGAACCCTGGGTGGAATGCCTGCTGCGGGGGCAAAAGCCGTCGTTGCAGCCGGACCCACGGCGTGAGCAGGTGCTGGACCCCTGGGGATCCCCCTATCAGTATCTGCGGCGGCACAACCCCGAGGGCTACGAAATCGTGTGTCTGGGCCCTGACGGTATTTTGCGCACCCGGGACGATGTCCGCATCGGCGTTATACACGGACCGCCTCCTGCACCCCAACCCCCGCCCCGGCTGCGGGCGTCCCGCTGATCCGGAGGACATATGGGTATTTTCAGTAGAAACCGCCGCCCCCGCAGAGTGCTGTTTGTCAATAAAAGTTTTCAGCTGCGCTTTGTTATCCGCTTTATCATTGTGGAGCTGATCACCATCGTGCTGACGGTGCTGCTGGCCAGTTTCTTCACCATCTACATGTTCCACACCACCACCATCAGCAGCGGTGCCTGGGGCGAAACCCTGATTTACAACATGGTGATTCTCACCGTGGTGCTGGGCCTGTTTATTTCGTGGCGCACCATTATTGCCTCCAACCGCATCGCCGGGCCGGTGTACCGCATCGGCAAAGGCTTTGAGCAATTGGGGGAAGGCGACGCCTCGGTGCGGATTATCCTGCGCCCCCGGGATGAACTGCAACCCTTTGCCTGGAAGTTCAACGACATGGTGGAAAACATTGCAGAGCGCTCCTTTCGCCAGCGGGAACTTATCGCCCGGCTGGAGGACGAACTCTCCCGCAGCGGCAACCACCAGGCGCTGACCATTATCAAGGATATCGAAGATCTCAGCTTCCGCATGAACCCGGACATGGAAGAAGAACTGCGGCTGAACATTGAAGCCCGGAGAGCCCGTTGAGTTTACGCTCCAACGCCACGGTGGGCATAAGCCTGCTGTACGGCACCATTATCGTTGTGGCGGTTGTGTGGGTGTTTCTTACGGGACGTCCTTCGCTGTTCATGTATCCCGGCGCAGAGCCCGCCACCCTGCCGGAGCTTGCCCCGGACCGCATGCTTGTGATGGCGCTGTTGGGCATTGCCGCCGGAGCCGTGGTATCCACCGCCTCGCTGCTCTTAAGCCGTCACGTTCGCTGGTTCGGTCTGTTGGATAGTTTTTTCGTCAACCTTATTGGCGGGTTCAGCGCTGGCGAACTGATCCTGATGGTTTTGCTGGGTTCTGTGGCAGAAGAGTTGTTTTTCCGGGGAGCCATGCAGCCCAGTTTGGGGCTGGTGGTGCAGGCACTGGTTTTTGCAGCGATGCACACCGGACCCCGGCGATTGTTTTTCTTTTTGCTGCCCTGGACCGTCATGGCCTTTGGAACAGGGTTGTTTTTCGGCTGGATGTTTATGTACACCGGCTGCCTTCTGGCTCCCATCACCGCCCACCTGACAGTCAACACCATGGGCATTGTCCGTATGCGCATACGGATGCGCCGGGGTGATATTCCCGCCATGGATGAAATACTGGAGCAGTTTGAGGGAAAGAACTAAACCGCTAATCAGGCGGGAATCCCGTTGTGTTCCATATCCTCAAGGCGACGGATACGCTCTTCCACCGGCGGATGGGTGGAAAACAAATTCATCAGACTTTTACCGCTCAGGGGATTCACGATGAACATGTGGGCCGTGGCCGGACCGCTGTGCATGGGCATCACCTCGTTGCCATAGGCCAGTTTCCGCAGGCCCGACGCCAGGGCTCCGGGGTCTTTGGTAAGTTTGGCGGCTCCCAGGTCTGCGGCGTATTCCCGGCGGCGGCTGATGGACATTTGCAGGATCATAGCCAAAATCGGGGCAAGGATAATCAGCAGCAGGGCCCCCAGACCCTCGCCATCGTCATCCCGGCCAAAGCCGCCAAAGATCAGCGCCCAGCGGCCCATAAAGGCAATGGAGGAAATGGCACCGGCAACCGTACCGGCTACGGACCCGATAAGAATATCGTAGTGGCGCACATGGCTCAGCTCGTGGGCAATGACGCCCCGCAGTTCCCGCTTGTCCAAAAGGCGCATGAGCCCGCTGTTCACCGCCACGGCAGCGTGTTTGGGGTTGCGGCCCGTGGCAAAGGCGTTGGGAGTGGGGTTGTCGATAATGTATACCTTGGGCATGGGAAGCTGCGCCGCTTCCGCCAGTTCGTGGACCGTCCAGTAGAGATCCGGGGCGGTATCGGCGTCAACCTCTTTTGCCCGGTACATTTTAAGGACAATGGAGTCGGAGAACCAGTAGCTGAAACCGTTCATAACGATGGAAAAGACCAGGGCAATGACAATGCCCATCTGTCCGCCGATGGCTCCGCCAAGAGCCATGAGCAGGAAGGTCAACGCGCCCATCAGAATAAAGGTCTTGATCATATTCATTGTGTAACCTCGTATCAT
>Ga0209475_10004339_pt1 | contig 12257 bp, 6 predicted proteins | sample tdDd471_FD_187128 | JGI IMG/M metagenome (GOLD analysis project Ga0209475, IMG submission 187128) | Marine sediment microbial communities from the Atlantic coast under amendment with organic carbon and nitrate - tdDd47.1 (SPAdes)... | ecosystem: Environmental > Aquatic > Marine > Coastal >...
AACCGCTCATTCAAAATAGCCAAAAACGTGCGGACGCCCTCAAAGTAATTCCCTAGTCGAATATTTTCATTGGGGCTATGTTGGTTATTATCCCGATTCACGGTGGGTACCGTCACTGCAGGAATCCCTAATGTGGTCACAAAAGGGGCTATTGGAATAGATCCTCCTGAATTTCGAATTTTAATTGGCGTTTTACCAAAAGCATTCACCAAGGCACGATCCAACCACAAACCAACTTCCGAATCAAAAGGAGTTCTAAAGGCTTGATAGGACACTTTGGAACGAAAAAAAGCCAGGCGAGGATAAGTCAAGCGTTCTTCCTCCGTCGGCTCACGGTCCAACAGTAAATAACCTTTAGCTATGATATGTTTTTTCACCAAGCCGATCAAACGTTGCGCATCTACCTCTGGCACCAGGCGAATATCGATTTCGGCTGTCGCTGTTGGAGGTACAATTGTTCTTACTTTTGCGCCGATCCAGGCTGAAGACATTCCTCTTACATTTAAGGAAGGATATTGGATAGCTTCTTGATAATTGGCTCCTACTTTATCGGTTTCTGCAATTCCAATGGCAGCCATGATTTCGGCTTCATCATCGGGAACTTGAGCTAGAATGGCGCTTGTTTTGTCATCAATTTCGATGCCATCATAGAATCCGGGGATCGTCACTCGGCCATTTTCATCCTTCATGCTAGCAATCAGCTGAGCCAAACGAACCGCCGGGTTAGGTGCGTAATTGCCATAGTGTCCAGAATGCTGGGCGACTCGCGGACCATGAACAGTCAAGGTAATCGTTGCAATTCCTCTGGCACCAAATGTAAGCGTAGGTTCATTGCTAATATGGCGAGGACCGTCATAAATAATCAACATATCCGCTGCTAACTTTTCGCGATATTTTTCAACGGCAGGTGGCAAGTGAGGAGAACCTAGCTCTTCTTCAAAGTCCATGATGAGCTTAATATTATAATTGGGAGCTATTTTGTTGGCCTTGGCACCATCGAGGGCGGCCAGGAACATGGCTACAGGCCCTTTGGCATCAGAAGCAGAGCGAGCAAAAATCCGCCAATCAGGATCTACTTCTCCTGCCAATTTAGACCAGGGAAGCGCAATCCATTCTCCTTTTTCGTTTTTAGCCTTTAGTGTAGGTGTCCAAGGGCTGTCTTGAAACCACTTGGTCGGATCAACGGGTTGGCCATCAATTTGCAGGTAAATCAGGACCGTCTTTTTTGCTCCTTTTACTTTCCGTTCTGCCAATAATAAGGGAACAGTTGGTGTGGACAGGCGCTCTGTTGAAAAACCTCGTTCTCCAAATTGTTTTTCACACCATTGTATATTTTGTTCAATGTCTTTGGGGAAATGAGCGTCATTTGGAATGGACAGTAAGTCTTGGAAATTCCCCAAGGACATATGGGCATATTTATCTGCAATAGACTGGAGCTGAGTTCCCGTTTGCGCCGTGACGCTGAATGCAGCAAATAGGAAGAAGAGTAGAAAGGTTTGGGTAATGTTGCTTTTCATAAGTTGGCTACTTTAATGACGGAATTTAGATTGATTTAATAAGCCCCTAATCCTGAATATTCAAAAGTAATAGACTTTCTAAATAATCATCGGAGAACAAGGACACTTTCTTTTTGAATGGCAAGCTATGTACAAAAAACCACGTGATTTAATTGTTACATCTCTAATCATCACTCAATAATTAGATTCATTATCCTTGCTTTGAACGCGTAGAGGAGTAGAAATGGAGTAGACCTAAATCAGAAACATATGTAAGTATACTGTTATAAACTATCGATTTTCAGCACTTTCACCTAAAAAGCTTCAGGCAAACATCAAAAATGGATTTGGCTAAGGATGGGAAAAGAGTCAAAAAGAAGGATTCTTTATCTGTCTTATTACTTTTTCCAAGAAAAAAAAAGTTTTTTTTACCTATCTAATATAGTACTTTTTCTTCATGTAAAAAGAATCAAAAATATGATTAACAATAAGTTAGACTAAAAAAAAGGCCTCCCTACTGGATACCGGATAAAATTAGGTGAAAATGAATTGAAACCTATCCAAAAAACTGCCGTAAACTCTAAATATAAAAAAACCGGCTGAAGAAGACAGGCGGTTTCTAAAAAGCTTTGAGAGGCTATCTACATACCAAACTAAAGGATATCCTACGATATCCTCCGAATTCTTTCATGCAATCATGATTGTAATTCACAAGATATTTTCTTTGTTTACCGATTAATATGCAGGGCTTTTACCGAGGTCCTGCTTTTTTTATGTCTAGTGTTGAATGTTTGTCTGAGATGTTGTTTTCCTTACTTGCCTTACAAATATCTCACTTTCACTTCCTATAAAGTAGTACATTTAAAAAAATTACTGTTCTCAGCAGCAGGCCATCAAAAAACACAACTAAATAACAATCAGCTACTTATCATAAATACTACTAATCAAATCTGATCATAAATATATTATATTTTTCCTTATACGTTCACACCTATCCACTTCCGCAAATCCTATAAGAATAGTATAATAAGTTAATGGCGATGATTCTGCAATATTAGATGGCTTAATATAAGGCCTTGAGAAGGCAGAAACTATCACTTACTGAGGTAGGGGCAAAAAAAAACGCCTGGAGCTACCAGGCGTTTCCAAAAAGCTTTGAGAGGCTATCTACATACCAAAATAAAGGATATCCATTGATACCCTTAAAATTCTTTCATAGAAACATGACTGTAATTCGTGGGATTACAATTTGTTTACCGATTAATAAGTGGGACTTTACCAGGGTCCTACTTTCTTTTATGATTTGTTATTATTGAAAACTTAGAAATTGTTCTTTTCTCTTTCTGACAATACAAATATCACTTATTCATTAGGAATAAAGTAGTACAAAATAAAAATTTACTGTATCAATGTCAATGATCAAATAAAACATAATTACTTCATTTACAATACATTAAACTAAATACTAAAAACATTCTCTGACTTCAATCGAATTTATTTTTTTATAATATGTATAAACTCGCGATCATTTCCTGCTTCTAAAAGCGGGGAGTCAGCAAGTATTTGAGCTGTAGCATAGGTGCTGGGATAGTATCATGGGATTCACTGAAGGCAGATGGGTCAAGTAGGGGCAAAAAAAAAACGCTCGGAGCTACCGAGCGTTTCTAAAAAGCTTTGAGAGGCTATCTACATACCAAAATAAAGGATATCCATTGATACCCTTAAATTCTTTCATAGAAACATGACTGTAATTCGTGGGATTACAATTTGTTTACCGATTAATAAGTAGGACTTTACCAGGGCCCTACTTTCTTTTATGATTTGTTATTATTGAAAACTTAGAAATTGTTCTTTTCTCTTTCTGATAATACAAATATCACTTATTCATTAGGAATAAAGTAGTACAAAATAAAAATTTACTGTGTAAACAACTAAATACACAAATAAAATAAAAATCTGATTAACAATATATTAAGATAAAAATAAAAACCATTTTCTGATTTCAATCGAATTTATTTTTTTATAATATATCATTTTTTTTAGCCTCCCCACCTTATGATTAGCCCCTCCATCCTTCAAATCTATGGCGTATCCCCGATAAGGATACTTTACGCAATAACTATTGACCACATGTTGACTTACAGCAAACGTAAAGTTCACTGTTTCAAACCATCATGATCAGTACAAACCTAGGTTGCATACTACTGGACAAATACGGTTTATCCGTTGAAAGTTTTTAAACCCCGTTGGAGTAAAAGATCCAGTGGTATGCCTAGGTTGGACAAGGCTACGAAGAGAAGGAAGTAAAATAATCCGATAAAATGAGAAATGCCTCGCAACAATACCGCGAAACCACTCGTAGAATTTTAAGACAGGGCAAAAAAAAACGCTCGGAGCTACCGAGCGTTTCTAAAAAGCTTTGAGAGGCTATCTACATACCAAAATAAAGGATATCCATTGATACCCTTAAAATTCTTTCATAGAAACATGACTGTAATTCGTGGGATTACAATTTGTTTACCGATTAACAAAGCGGGACTTTACCAGGGTCCTACTTTCTTTTATGAGTTGTTATTATTAAAAAGCTTAGAAGTTGTTCTTTTCTTTTTCGATAATACAAATATCACTTATTCATCAGGAACAAAGTAGTACAAAAGCAAAATTTACTGTATCAGAAATCAAAACAATTAAACACACAAAACACTGTATATCAGTACAATAAAACGCAAATAAAAACACATTCCTGATGTACCAAATATTTTATTTTTTAATATATATTGAAATAAAGTCCTCTTTTTTTATTTAAAACACTCCCATTGTTTACCAGCTGACAATTCTAAATTCAATTTTCACTGCTCAAAGAACCAAAAGTTTCCGCGGTATTAGTGCTTAGAGCATTGCATAGTCTATTTAGCCTCCCCAACAGGGATCATTCAGAAATAATTAGGCAAAGAGCAGATGAACAACTGGTTGATCAAAAAGTATTTTAGAACATAGGGCGAGAAGGACAGGACTGGACATAAAAAAACCGCTTAGGGTTGCTAAGCGGTTTCTAAAGAGCTTTGAGAGGCTATCTACATACCAAAAAAGGATATCCATTGATACCCTTAGAATTTCTTTCATGAGATTATGATCGTTATTCGTGGGATTATCTTTTAACTTATCAGTTTTTCAAAACAGCTAGCCAACTAGGGCCGGATTTATAATTTGTTAGTAGTAGGTCGTTCTTATTAAATTGTTCGTTTCTCTTATTGACAATACAAATATCACCTAAGTTCAAGCATTAACGAAGTACATTTTACTTTTTTACTGTTCATAAAAGACACAGATTTAAAATCATAATTAATTTAAAACCAGTTACTTAAGTTAAAAAAACAAACAAACCCTGTATTTAAACCTCAATTTAAGGCGCTTTTTTTGCATTTTTTAATGAAAAAAAAGTCAAATAATTTGCTTTTTAATGAATAATCTCAGGTTAGAATACGATAAAATGCCTAGATATACTCCAAAACTTGCTACTACTTCCCTATCGATTACTACTTCATACCACATTTAGTAAAATAAATAGAATTTAAATAGTAATAGTGCTCGGACGAGGGCTTAGGCTTCTGAAGTGGGTTGGTCGATAATGTCAAAAATCATACTTCTTGTGCGTACCATTTTTGGATATAAATATACAGTGTGGTATTTAATCTTGGCTAGAGGTTTCACTCATTTGTATGTTTTTTCAATAACTTAAGTGTTCGTTCTAGCTTGGATTTACCTTCGGTGACCCACTTTTTTTCATTGCCAAAAAAAGTAGGCAAAAAACGCTAGGCAAAACGTAACTCCTCCGTCAGACAGTGTTTTGCCGGGCCACCCGCATATGGCGTAGCCTAGCGGCTACAATCGTAGTATTTGGCTGTCGCCAAGGGCTTAGTAGCCCCGGAAGGTGCAGCTCCGAGGTATTTGATTTTAAGTGTAATGTATTGATTAACAATAATTTGTTTGTTTTTAAGATCAGGAGGGTTTGAGGTGATGGGCATTATTCATTTTAGCGATGAGTTAGGCCAAAATCCGTTAAAAACGGTACATTGTTTGAGCTTCCAAAAGGCTAGATTTGAAGTACAGCTACTCAATAATCGAAGTAGACAGAAGTAGAAGTCAATGATATAGCGAGTTTGTAACGTTTAGGATTTTGGGCTGACTCATCGCGTTAAGAAATGAATACAGCCCTGACTTTTGCTTCTTTGTGTCAGACAAAGAAGTCGCCGAAGGCACATTCAAAAGAGGCTAGGCCATAGCCATTTTTGGTGAAGTAAATTTTAGCCATTTATTGGCCTATCGACCAATCCATCTCTGAAGTATTGCTCTGCTCTTTTCATCCTATCCCATCAAAAAAAATAATACTACAATTGGGAATTAATAAGAAAAATCCCGACATTGCATTATACTACAATTAGGAATTAATTATTTATATGAAGAAATATAAATTAGGCGAGTTTGAGGAAATAGTAATGCTGACGGTCGGCATACTACATGGAGAAGCCTACGGTGTATCAATCAAAAAAGAGATTGAAAGCCGAGCCGAGCGTAAGGTGAGTGTAGGTGCCTTACAAGCGGCACTAAAACGACTAGAGCAAAAGGGGTATTTGAAAGCACAGGCCGGAGAAGGCACCCAAGAAAGAGCGGGGCGGCCCAAACGCTACTACATTGTTACAGCCCAAGGCAAAGCTGCCCTCGAATACACCCGTGACCTCAGAAATGACCTTTGGGCGGCCATGTCCCAGATTACCCTTGAACTTAAATTAAAGCCCTAAATGCCTCAATCACATCCACCTGCGTTTATTCTCCGCTTCTTCCGATGGTTTTGCGATCCCGAATTGCATCCTTTTATTGAAGGAGACCTACTTGAGTTGTACCACGAGAGAGTGCAGGAGTTAGGCCTCAAAAAGTCAAATCAGAGGTTTGCGCTAGACGTACTCCTTCTTTTTAGACCTAGCATTATTCGCTCATTTCATCCACTGGAGACCCTCACCAATCATAATATTATGTTACACACCTATTTCAAGATAGGCTTCCGAAGCCTCAATAAACATCGTTTTTTCTCGCTGATTAATATCACGGGGATGACTATTGGGATGACTTGCTTCATTTTAATAGCCCTATACATTCAATATGAGTCGAGTTATGATTCGCAGCATGAAAAGCTGGATAGAATTTATCGGGTCGCTCAACTCCAGGAAGGAAATGACTTCAGAGGTAGTAATCGCTATGCTGTCACTCCGCTTCCCTTAATCCCTGCTATCAGGGAGACTTTTCCTGAAGTAGAAGCGGCTACTACGCTAGAACTGAACTTTGCCCTATTTGCACACGATAAACAAGTCTATTATGAGCAAGGTTTGTACGCAGACGAGCATTTGTTTGATGTCTTCTCCTACCCTATTATAGAAGGAGTCGGCGCGGAAGCCTTACAGGACCCCAACGGGATGCTAGTGACGGAATCCTTTGCTAAAAAGTATTTCGGCGAAGCATCGCCCCTAGGTCAAACGCTCGTGATGGATCATGAACACCCCCTAGTCATCAAAGGTGTACTGGAAGATATCCCTAAAAACCAGCACTTTCATTTCGACTACATCGCCTCCCATACCAAACTCCCTTGGTATAAAGATGATTTGGGTGTTTGGAATAGTAATAATTATCGCTCTTACGTAGTGCTGGCAGAGGGTATCGATTATAAAGCTTTTGAACCTAAATTAAGTGCCTTCGACACCTATACAGAAGCGGCCTATGCTAACTTTCCATTCCAACCAGAATACTTTCTTCAACCGCTTCGTGATATCCATCTTCATTCTAACATTAACATGGAAATGACGGCCAATGGAGATATGCGTTATATATACCTCTCCGCTTCGATCGCATTTATTATACTTCTATTGGCTGCCATCAATTACATCAACTTGGCTACAGCACGATCCGCTGGACGCGCCAAGGAGGTGGGCATGCGGAAAGTGCTGGGTGCTAAAACGGGCCAATTGGTCAGTCAGTTTATAGCCGAGTCCATACTTATTACCCTCTTTAGTTTTGGAATAGCCATTGCTTTGGCCTACTTGCTACTCCCCGCTTTCAATCAAGTCGTTGACAAAGCGATTATTTTTAGCTTAGATAGCAATCGCTTTGCCTTTATGGTCATGCTCGTCATCGCCTTATTACTAGGCACGCTATCCGGCTTATATCCCGCCATTCTCTCTTCCGCCGTTGCTCCGGTCAATGCCTTGAAAGGAAAGTGGATGAAACGCCAAAAGGATGGGGCTTTTTTGCGGCAGGCATTGGTGGTTGGGCAATTTGCTGCTGCCATTATATTGGCCATCGGTAGTGTCGTTATTTATCAACAACTACGTTATATTCAAGATAAAAAACTGGGTTTTAATAGAGACCAGATCGTATACGTGAATTATAATGAAGTGGATTTGTACAATAAGGTTCCCACCCTCAAATCTGAATTATTAAAACACCCACAAATCGAACAAGTCTCTGTATCCAGCTTTCTACCACTGAATATTAATTCCCAAACCATCGTTGACAACTGGGACGGCAATCGTACGCAGGAAGAATTATGGATTTATCGCAATCATATCGACTATGACTACGTCGATCTTTTTGAAATGGAAATCGTAGAAGGCCGCAATTTTTCCCCCAATCACCCCAACGACTCCACGGATAGCTATATACTAAATGAAGCAGCAGTGAAGGCCTTAGGCTGGGAATCCGCTGTGGGCAAGAAATTTAATGGTAGAAAAGTAATTGGGGTACTTAAGGACTTTCATTTTCAACCCCTAGATTTGGCTATCGAACCCATTTTTATCTCTTTTCGCAGGAAAGAGATCAGCTTCTATACCACGAATATTATCATCAAAGGAAAAATGGACGATACAGATGAAGCGATTGCACACATTCAGGAGACACTAAATACCTTCATCCCACAAGTTCCTTTTGATCATCGATTTCTCGATGACTCCTATAACCAACTGTATAAATCCGAAAAGCAATTTGGTCAGGTTTTTAATATTTTCACCTGCATTGCACTATTCATTGCCTGTATGGGCCTCTTTGGCCTAGTGACACATAAAGTCATTCAGCGCACAAAAGAGATTGGTATACGGAAGGTATTGGGCGCATCAGTGACCAATATTGTAAGCCTCATCTCAAAGGATTTCCTTCAACTGGTACTAGTAGCTGCCATTATTGCCATTCCTGTTGCTTGGTGGGGTTCCCATCAATGGTTACAAGATTTTGCCTACCGAATTGACATCGGATGGGAGACATTCTTGCTGATTAGTGTACTGGCTATTGGTCTAGCATTCTTAACGGTTAGCACGCAGGCAGTCCGAGCCGCCACGGCCAGTCCTGCCGATACCTTGAATGCAGAGTAGACCTGAAGGTTTGGATGGTGCGTTCTTTGAGCTGGCCATCCAAATCCAGAAGCTTAAGGAATGAAGAATAAATAAGTTACATCAGATTCATTATTACTCCAAGCGCAGGGCTGCCGTCGGATTTCTGGAGGCCGCTTTGAATGATTTGAAGCCTACGGTTGCCATTGCGACCAGAATGGAAACCAATAAACCTGCCAAAAATAACCAAACGGGTAAATCGATCCGCGAGCTGAAGTTCTCTAGCCACCTACTGAGGGCCCAATACGAAAAGGGAACAGCGAGGACAAATGCAATAAGCAACAAGCCCAGGTATTCTTTCATGATTAGGCTCAATATTTGAAAGACCGAAGCGCCTAATACCTTACGAACACCAATTTCCTTGGTCTTCTGATTCAGCAAAAAAGTAACCAAACCATATAAGCCCAAACAACCGATAAAGATGGCGATGGCTGATAACCATTTAAAGAACTGACTCATGCGAGCCTCTGTGGCATAATGAGCAGCGAGACGGTCATCCAAGAATTGGTATTGAAAAACATGCTCTGGATAAGCTCCAGACCAAACCTTTTCGATGGCTTTTAAGCTTTCACTTAGCTCATCAAAAGCCTTGGCGTTTAATTTCAAACTGGCCATTCCAAATCCCCTGGGATTATGCCATAAGGCCACTCGATTATTGGAACTAGCGTCTCGGAAGGAGCCTACCTGAAAATCTTTTACTACCCCAGCAATCACACGTTCACCTCCATTAAAACCTACCACTTGATTGATCGCTTCGGCGGGGTCTTGGAAACCCAAGTCACGTATGAGGGTTTCATTCATTAATACGGCCGTTCTAATATCTGCTTCACCAGGAAGAATATCACGCCCCGCTATAATTGGAATATCATATAATCCTACAAAGGCGGTATCTATGGTCAAAACCTCACACCCTACTCCTTCTTGATTACTAGAATTGGGAAGCGAAGCATTCGTAAAGTTGCGCCGACGGTCAGCAGCGGAAGGAGCACTGGCCGCAAAACTAATGCGCGCTACCGCGGGAATATCCAACCATTCATTGTATAGTCGCTGCCGAACCTCCGGTCGTTGATCCGCATTTGGAATCTGCATCGTGATCACAGCCTCTTCGTCAAACCCCCAATCTGTTTGTTTGAAATAATTGACCTGCATCATAATAGCGATGGTACCTATAATAAAAACTTGAGCCACTACAAATTGAAAAACGATAAGTGCTCGACGAAAAGATAAATGACCGATTGTAGAACGGCTTAGGGTTTGACGAAAAGCTTGCGCGGGCTGGAATCCAGATAGTATTTTACCTGGATAATAAGCTGCTGCTAAAGTAATGAATACGCCCAGGATAAATAAGGTTCCAATCAAGGACACATCCCAATAATCATATAGTTCGATCTCCATAAAAGTAGCCAGATAGGGCATAATCGCCTCTAGTATTCCCACGCCTAGGAACAAGGCAATGAAGGTAATTAAGAAAGTCTCTACCAATACTTGAGCCATAATGCTAGCACGAGAACTCCCTACTACTTTTCGCAAACCGATTTCCTTGGCTCGTAAGCTAGATTGGGCCGTGGCCAAATTGATGTAATTAATACAAGCCGTTAGCAGTAGAAAGAAACCAATGGCCAACAAAGCCAAAACGGTGCCCCTACTGACGGTTCTTCCGGTATAATTACCAAACCGTGTATCACTATGTACCTCACGGAGCGGTTGTAACTTATACGAACGCATTTTGGCTATTTCTTCCGATACAAAAGAGGCGTGCATCTGCGCTACTTGCTCGTCAAAATCCGTAGGACTTATGCCTTCCTTCAATCGAACAAAGCACTGGTTGCGATCGCTCAGCCCAGTCCAGCCCGTTTTTACCATCTCGCCAAATATTTCTTCCAAGGAAACATAAGAGAGAAAAAAAGTAAACGGAAAATTACTGTTAGCTGGCAAGTCTTTTATCACTCCCTTGACGGTATAATTGTACTGATCATCGATACGAATGATTCTCCCCAACGGATTTTCTTTCCCATAATATTTCGCCGCCTGGGAAGCAGTCAGGACGATACTAAGTTTTTCAGTTAAGGCTTCTTCAGGGTTTCCTAATAACCAATGCTCTTTTCCTTTTCCAAAATCAAATACTTGAAAGAATTCATGATCGGCTAATACGCCGCCCTCTGCCTCTTTAAATTTTTTCTCTACGCCCCCCTCTTCGTTCAAAATGGCTACATGCAGATTGAATTGATTATAAGTGCCGGTCACATGCTCAGCATTGGCAAGATGCTCTCGCACCGCTTTCGCAAAGGGGAAGGTGACGCCCGTTCTAAACTCATCCGCCCCTTCTATTTGCGATACCCGCACTACTCGATAAGTCCGGTCGGCCTCACTATGGAAGGTATCAAAACTCGTTTCATTGCGCACCAACAAACCAATTAGAACGGCACAAGCAATGCCCAAAGCCAGTCCCAAAACATTGATAAGTACAAAGGTTTGGTTTCGTTTGAAGTAACGAAACGCGATTTTGAAATGAAATCGATGCATAACTAATGGATTAGTGGCCATCTGTCTTTTGCGAAAGAAATAAGGCCGCATATAAGAAAAAGAGGCGCGGATGAATATTTGCTTGGCTTTTTTCTCGCCCCATCTTTCAACAAAATCTTCATACATTTCATACAAATCCCCTTCCATCTCTTCATGAAACCGTTCGTCACAGAACCAACGCAGGAATTGTAAAGCGCGTTTGGGCGGTTGTATCATAGCTTGGTAATTGTACTAGCTTAAGCCAAATTGAAAAGCAGTGCCTGGAATCTGATCCCAAAGCTGCTGCCGAAGATCACGAGCATGACTAAGGGCCTGCTGCCCTGCATAGGACACCTTATATAGCTTCTTACGCTTCCCCCCTCTTTTTTGGCTTGCCTCACTAAAACGAGATTCTAGAAAACCTTTATCCGCCAGGCGATTACATGCGGCATGAACCGCACCGATACTAATCGACCGCTTTGTCTGGCGTTCCATTTCCCGTTGTATGGCCAAGCCATAGGCTTCATCATAGAGTATAGCAATCGTTAAGAGTACTAGTTCTTCGAATTCTCCTAGGTGAGTCCCTTTCATGTCCAGCTTATTATTTTCATAAATGTATATAATATAGAGATAAAAGGCAAATTTTTGGTTATTATTTTCTAAATGTATATAAAATAAAAGCTCCCCGACTTGGTGTGGGTCGAGACTAGGCTTCAGAAGTGGGTTGGTCGATAGGCCGATAATTGATCAGTATTTACTTCTCCAAAAATGGATATGGGTTGGTACTCTTTTAATGTGCCTTCGGCGACCTCTTTGTCAAGATACAAAG
>Ga0209475_10004343_pt1 | contig 12246 bp, 9 predicted proteins | sample tdDd471_FD_187128 | JGI IMG/M metagenome (GOLD analysis project Ga0209475, IMG submission 187128) | Marine sediment microbial communities from the Atlantic coast under amendment with organic carbon and nitrate - tdDd47.1 (SPAdes)... | ecosystem: Environmental > Aquatic > Marine > Coastal >...
GAGGAGCTGGCGCCGGGGGAGTTCGTCATCGTCGACCAGTTCATCGACCGCACCTTCGCCCGCGACAAGAGCTTTTTCGGCAGTGGCTGCGTCGCGCATGTGAGCATGGCGCATCCCACCTGTTCGCGGCTGGGCGATGCCTGCGAGACGGCGGCAAGGGACGCCGGAATCACCGTGCATCGCGGCGGCACCTACCTGGCGATGGAGGGGCCGCAATTTTCGTCGCTTGCCGAGTCGCGGATGTACCGCGAGCAATGGGGCGCCGACGTGATCGGCATGACCAACATGCCCGAGGCCAAGCTCGCCCGCGAGGCCGAGCTTTGCTATGCCTCCGTTGCGATGATCACCGATTACGACAGCTGGCACCCCGAGCACGGCGCGGTGGAGATCACCGAAATCATCGCCACGCTGACCGGCAACGCCCACAAGGGCCGCGACAAGGTGCGCCGGCTGCCCGGATTGCTGGGGGCAGAGCGGGCGCCCTGCCCCTGCGGCTGCGACCGGGCTCTGGAGTTTGCCATCATGACCGCACCGGAAAAGCGCGACCCGGCGCTGGTGGCCAAGCTCGATGCGGTAGCGGGCCGGGTGCTGAACGGCTGAGATAAAGGCGGTCCTGCATGTCGCGGTTTGCACGGCCAATCTGCGCCATTGTTTGAGGGAGTATGATGATGTCTTTCGACCTCTGGCTGGCCTTTGTTGCCGCCTCTACCGTGCTGCTGCTGATCCCCGGCCCCACCGTCCTTCTGGTGCTGAGCTATGCGCTGAGCAAGGGGCGCAGCGTGGCGCTGGCCAGTGCCGCCGGGGTGGCGCTGGGGGATCTCACGGCGATGACTGCCTCGCTGGCCGGGCTGGGGGCGCTGGTGCTGGCCAGTGCGGCGCTGTTTTCGGTGCTGAAATGGGTCGGCGCGGGGTATCTGCTCTGGATGGGCTGGACGCTCTTGCGCAGCGCGCCCGCGTCCGGCATGCAGGCGATGGCGCGGCAGCGCGACATCACCGCGCGCGGGGTGTTCGGCCATGCCGCGGCGGTGACCGCGCTGAACCCGAAATCCATCGCCTTCTTCATCGCCTTCGTGCCGCAGTTCCTGCGGCCCGAGCTGCCGCTGGTGCCGCAATTCGCGGTGCTGATCGCCACCTTCGTCGGGCTGGCGGCGCTGAACGCGCTGGCCTATGCGCTGCTGGCCGACCGGCTGCGGAGCTGGATCGAGCGGCCGCGGGTGATCACCGGGCTGACCCGGACCGGCGGTCTGACGCTGATGGGGATGGGGTTGGCGACAGCGGTGCTGCGGCGTCCGGTCTGAGACAGGGTAAGTCCCCGGCAACGGGGACTAACCTTCGGCGTTCTCTTTCATGAACTCGCGGATGAAGCGGCGGATTTCCCGCGCGGCGCTGGTGTCCATCTCCTTGCACAGCTCGACAAAGGCGTCGCGTTCCTCCTTGTCGAGGCGCAGGACCAACTGGCTGTTCTTCTTGCTGGAAGGCTTGCTTTCTTTCTTTGACACGCGCGTTTTGTCCCACCGGTCCTTGACGTTTGGTATATCTTATGTATATACATTGTATAGGGCTTGTCGATATTCCATCGACGTAACATCAAAATGAAAGGAAAGGCAAATGAACCTTCATACGGCACGGGCGATCCTGATCCGCGAACGGCTGGACTGGAAACAACCGCATCTGATGTGGTTGCCGGCCTCGCTCTATCGCGGCTTTCGCAAGACCCTGCGCTGAGCGCGCGCCCTGCCCCGTCGGGGCAGGCGACCGAACTGCTATGGCACGCGGGTCTTGCAAGCGCGCGCCGCATCGGCCAAACCCGCTGCGTCGACCACATCCGGAGCAGCGCCATGGCCAAACCCGCATCCGTCAAGGATTACATCCGTACCATCGTGGACTTTCCGCACGAGGGGATCATGTTCCGCGATGTGACCACGCTGTTCGCCGATCCGCGCGGTTTTCGCATGGCGATCGACCAGATGCTGCATCCCTACGCGGGCGAACGCATCGACAAGGTGGTGGGGCTGGAGGCGCGCGGCTTCATCCTGGGCGGGGCGATCGCGCACCAGCTTTCAGTCGGCTTCGTGCCAATCCGCAAGAAGGGCAAGCTGCCCGGCACCACGATCAGCCAAGATTACAAGCTGGAATACGGCGAGGCCATCGTCGAGATCCATGACGACGCCATCGCGCCGGGGGAAAAGATCCTTGTCGTGGACGATCTTTTGGCCACCGGCGGCACCGCCGCGGCCGGCATCAAGCTGATCGAGCGGCTGGGCGGCGATATCGTCAGCTGCGCCTTCGTCATCGACCTTCCCGACCTGGGCGGGCGCAGGGTGCTGGAGGGGTTGGGCATGGATGTTCATGCCCTGTGTTCCTTCGAGGGGGAGTGAGCGCAAGGCACGGAACAGGCCTTCCCGGCCTTGCCCGACCTCAAGGCGCGCTGCCCTCGATTGTGTTTTGTCGGCAATGGGTGGGATGCGGTGCCGGGCTGAAGCCCGGCCTACGGGCTGCGCGCCCCGGTAGGGCGGGCTTCAGCCCGCCATTTGTGAGATACCTTGTCCCTTGGGAAAGCATGCTGTCATCCCCGCGCGGGCAGGGATCGGTTGGCCAAGGCACCAAATGTGGGAGGCCCCGCATTCGCGTGACCCCGTAGGGCGGGTTTCAGCCCGCCATCTGCGCCACACGCCCTGTTCCTGGCGAAAGCACGCTGTCATCCCCGCGCAGGCGGGGTGACAGGGCTGTTCGCGCCGCGCCTGGCGCGGACCGGGAAAAGGCTGGCTACGCGCCCGATCCCAGCCGCTGCCCGGTTTCGGCATCGAAGAGATGCAGATCCTCGGCCGCGCAGCGCAGCGGCATCACCGCCCCGGCCTGCTGCCGTTGCACCCCGGCCAGCCGCACCACGAGCGGCGCCGCGGTTCCGGCCACGGCGCCATGCACCACGGTGTCGGCGCCCAGTTGCTCGATGAAACTGACCGAAAGCTGGAACATGCCCGCGCCACCGCTCTCCGGGGCCAGTTCCAGATGCTCCGGCCGGATGCCCAGCGCGATGCGTTGGCCTGCCGGGCCCGGCAGGTCAAGGCCGAAGGACAGCGCCGGCGCGCCCTCAGGTTCGAGACGGCTGCGGTCGGCGCCGATCCGGCCCTCCAGCATATTCATCGACGGGCTGCCGATGAATTCGGCGACGAAACGGCTGGCCGGACGCAGATAGAGGTCCATCGGCGTACCCACCTGCTCGACCCGTCCGGCATTCATGATCACGATCCGGTCGGCCAGACTCATCGCCTCGACCTGGTCATGGGTGACATAGACGAAGGTGGCGCCGAGCCGGTCGTGCAACGCCTTGAGCTCGGCGCGCAGCTGGGTGCGCAGCTTGGCGTCGAGGTTGGACAGCGGCTCGTCGAACAGGAACACCTTGGGCTTGCGCACGATGGCGCGGCCCATGGCGACGCGCTGGCGCTGGCCACCGGACAGCTGCCGCGGCTTGCGGTCGAGATACGCCTCCAGCCGCAGGGTGAACCCGGTCTTGAGCGAGGCAAAGCCATTTTCCTCACTCGCCATCGGCAGGTTGTGCCAGGCCGAGTAGTTTTCGATCTGGGTCCAGGACTGCCAGCCCATCGAGAACGGCTTTTCGACCCCGTTGGCTTTCAGGGCGCGGGCGGCGGTTTCGACCTCGTTTCAGGTGGTGGGCACGGCAACGCCGGCGGCATCCAGCGCGGTCTTGTTGTACCACATCACCGGGGTCGAGCTGTTGAAGGGCAGCGACAGCAGGTTGTTGTCGGTGTCGGTGTAATAGGAGATGACGGCCGGCAGATAGGCGGACTGGTCGAAATTGACGCCGGCATCTTTCATCAGCTTGTAGACCGGATAGACTGCGCCCTTGTCCTCGGCGGCCATCATGGTGGCGGTGCCCACCTCGAACACCTGTACGACATGAGGCTGCTCGCCGGCGCGGAAGGCGGCGATCGCGGCGGTCATGTTCTCGGTATAGTTGCCCTTGTAGATGGCGTTGATCCGGCAGGTCTCAGAGCCTGCGTTATACTCGGACGCGAACTTGTCGACGATCTTGCCCAGTTCGCCGCCCATGGCGTGCCAGAACTGGACTTCGGCCTTGTCGGCGGCAAAGGCCGGGGCGGCGATGGCGAGGGCCGTGGTGGCCGTCAGAATGGTCTTGAGGGTCATCTCGTTCTCCTTGGGCATGGCTGATGGGGGCGCCCCCACCCCAGGCCCGTCGTTGAAACAGGCAAGGCGGGATCAACTCCCGCCCTGCGGTCATGGGGCGGTCATAGGAAGGACAGATGACAGTTGGGTGAAACTATGTGACGGGGAGATGAACCTTGGCGGGGGTGCCGCGACGGAACCCGGGCAACAAAAAAGGCGGCCCCGGGGGGCCGCCTGATCATGCCTCCGGCGGCTGTGCCGCTCAGACCTTTTCCTGTGTGTGCTTCTTCAGCTCGGCGCGCGCCACCTGGCGGCGGTGCACCGCATCGGGGCCATCGGCCAGGCGCAGGGTGCGCACATGGGTCCAGGCGGTGGCAAGCGGCGTGTCCTGCGACACGCCGGCCCCGCCGAACATCTGCACCGCCTCGTCGATGACCTTGAGCGCGGTGCGCGGGGCCACAACCTTAATCTGGCTGATCCAGGGGGCGGCAGCGCGGGCGTCGCCCTGATCCATGTACCAGGCCGCCTTGAGGCAGAGCAGGCGGGCCATCTCGATCTCCATGCGGCATTCGGCGATAATGTCGTAGTTGGCGCCAAGTTGGGCCAGCTTCTTGCCGAAAGCCTCGCGGTCGAGCGAGCGTTTGCACATCCGTTCCAGCGCGATCTCGGCCTGGCCGATGGCACGCATGCAGTGGTGGATGCGGCCCGGCCCGAGGCGGCCCTGGGCGATCTCGAATCCGCGCCCCTCGCCCACCAGCAGGTTCTCGGCCGGCACGCGGACATCGGTAAAGCGGATATGCATGTGCCCGTGCGGCGCGTCGTCGTGGCCATAGACCTCCATCGCGCGCAGGATCTCGATGCCCGGCGTGTCGGCGGACACCACGATCATCGAATGGCGCTGGTGCTTGGGCGCATCGTCGCCGCCGGTCTTGACCATGGTGATATAGACCTTGCAGCGCGGATCGCCGGCGCCCGAGGACCACCATTTTTCGCCGTTCAGCACGTAGTGATCGCCATCACGCACGCAGGACATCGCCACGTTGGTCGCGTCCGAACTGGCCACATCGGGCTCGGTCATCAGGTAGGCCGAGCGGATCTCGCCCGCCAGCAGGGGTTTGAGCCACTCTTCTTTCATCGCCGCGGTGCCGTAACGCTCCAGCACCTCCATGTTGCCGGTGTCGGGGGCGGAGCAGTTGAACACCTCGGCGCCCAGCGGGGTCTTGCCCATTTCCTCGGCGAAATAGGCGTATTCGACGGTGCTCAGGCCAAAGCCCTTGTCGCTGTCAGTCAGCCAGAAGTTCCACAGCCCCTGCGCCCGCGCCTCGGCCTTCAACCCTTCGAGGATCTCCGACTGGCGCTCGGTGTATTCCCAGCGGCTGCCCTTGGCGATCTCCTGCGCGTACTCCTCCTCCAGCGGCATGACCTCGTCGCGGATCATGTTGCGGACCCGCTCCAGCAGTTTCGCGTTCTCTTCCCGTATGGTGAATGACATGTTCATCTTGGCTCTCCTCCCGTCTGGCCGACTGAAAGCCGACGCTGCGCCCTGGGCAAAGACTGCGCGGCGGCGCGATGAATGTCCAGCGCGATAACGGAACGTCACAGGGTGCATCCCCTGAAATTCAAAGCGTTTTCTTCCACCGCAGGAGAAACGTGACGGCACCTGCATTTGCGAACGGGAATTTCGACACGCAAAACTGGTGGCAATTCCCGCCAAGGTTCGACCCGGGGCGACATTGATTCGGGCGCCCGAATGCCCCGCCGGGCAACGAAAGGGCGGATCACATGATCCGCCCCGTCGCGCGTTACTCTGCCGCCTCGGCGTAATCCGCGACCGGCGGGCAGGTGCAGACCAGGTGCCGGTCGCCCCAGGCATTGTCGACCCGGTTGACCGGCGGCCAGTACTTGTCGACCCGGAACGCGCCCGGCGGGAAGCAGCCCTGTTCGCGGGAATAGGGGCGCTCCCACTCCCTGACCAGATCCTCCATGGTGTGCGGCGCGTTCCTCAGCGGGTTGTTCTCGGCGTCCATCCGGCCTTCCTCGATGTCGCGGATCTCCTCGCGGATCGCCAGCATGGCGTCGCAGAACCGGTCAAGCTCGGCCTTGGTCTCGCTCTCGGTGGGCTCGATCATCAGGGTGCCGGCCACCGGCCAGCTCATCGTCGGGGCGTGAAAGCCGCAATCCATCAGCCGCTTGGCGATGTCATCGACGGTGACGCCGGCGCTGTCGGCAAAGGGGCGGGTGTCAATGATGCACTCATGCGCCACCCGGCCCTGGCCGCCCTTGTAGAGCACGTCATAGGCGCCCTCGAGCCGCTTGGCGATGTAGTTGCCATTGAGGATCGCCACGCGGGTGGCCTGGGTCAGCCCCTCGCCGCCCATCATCAGGCAATAGGCCCAGCTGATCGCCAGGATCGAGGCCGAGCCGAACGGCGCGCCCGAGACCGGCCCCTCTGTGCCGCCGGTATGGGGATGGCCGGGCAGATGCGGCACCAGATGCTCCTGCACGCCGATCGGTCCCATGCCGGGACCGCCGCCGCCATGCGGGATCGCAAAGGTCTTGTGCAGGTTCAGGTGGCTGACGTCGCCGCCGACGTCGCCGGGCCGGGCAAGCCCCACCATCGCGTTCAGGTTGGCGCCGTCGATATAGACCTGGCCGCCGTGATCATGGGTGATCTGGCAGACCTCGCGCACGGTTTCCTCGAACACCCCGTGGGTCGAGGGGTAGGTGATCATGCAGGCGGCGAGATTGTCGGCGTGTTTCTCGGCCTTGGCGCGGAAATCGTCGAGGTCGATATCGCCGTTTTCGGCCGATTTCACCACCACCACATCCCAGCCCACCATATGGGCGCTGGCCGGGTTGGTGCCATGGGCGCTGACCGGGATCAGGCAGACCTTGCGATGCCCCTGCCCGTTCGCCCGGTGCCAGGCCGAGATGGTCAGAAGACCGGCGTATTCCCCCTGTGCGCCGGAATTGGGCTGCATCGAAAAGGCGGAGTATCCGGTGATCTGGCACAGCTTGGCGGAGAGATCGGCGATCATCTCGGCATAGCCGCGGGCCTGGTCGGCGGGCACGAAGGGGTGCAGGTCGGAAAACTCGGGCCAGGAGATCGGCATCATCTCGGCCGCCGCGTTCAGCTTCATCGTGCACGACCCCAGCGGAATCATCGCCCGGTCCAGCGCCAGGTCGCGGTCCGCCAGCCGGCGCATGTAGCGCATCATCTCGGTCTCGGCCCGGTTCATGTGGAAGATCGGGTGCTCCAGATAGGGGCTTTCACGCAACAGCGCATCCGGCAGGCGATACTCGACCTCGCTCGGGTCGGCCTCCATGATGATGCCAAAGGCGCGCCAGACCGCCTCGATGGTGTCCGGGCGGGTCTGTTCGTCCAGCGTGATGCCGACCTTGGAACTGCCCACCCGGCGCAGGTTCACCCCCTCGCGCACGGCGGCCTGCAGCACGCCGCGCTGCAACAGGCCGACATCGACGGTGATGGTGTCGAAAAAGGTTTCCGGTTCCACCTTGAAGCCGGCCGCCTCCAGCCCGGCGGCCAGCCGCGCGGTCTTGCGGTGGATGCGCTGGGCGATGGCGCGCAGCCCCTCGGGGCCGTGGAACACCGCGTAGAACGAGGCCATCACCGCCAGCAGCGCCTGCGCCGTGCAGACGTTGGAGGTCGCCTTTTCGCGGCGGATATGCTGTTCGCGGGTCTGCAGCGACAGCCGATAGGCGCGGTTGCCGTGGCTGTCGACGCTGACGCCGACGATCCGGCCCGGCATGTTGCGCTTGTCGGCATCTCGGCAGGCCATGTAGGCCGCATGCGGGCCGCCAAAGCCCATCGGAACGCCGAACCGCTGGACGCTGCCGACGGCGATGTCGGCGCCCATTGCGCCGGGTTCCTTCAGCAGGGTCAGCGCCATCGGGTCGGCCGCCATGATCGCCACCGCCTTTGCCTCATGCAGCGCGGCGATCGGGGCGGAAAAATCGCCCAGGTGGCCGTAGGTGCCCGGGTATTGGAAGATCGCGGCGAAGACCTTGTCGGCCTCCAGATCCTCCGGCGCGTCCACGATCACCTCGATCCCCAGCGGCGCGGCACGGGTCCGCATCACCGCGATGTTCTGCGGGTGGCAGTTTTCATCGACGAAAAACGCCTTGGCCTTCGATTTCGCCACCCGCTGCGCCATGGTCATCGCCTCGGCGCAGGCGGTTGCCTCGTCCAGCAGCGAGGCATTGGCGACCTCGAGCCCGGTCAGGTCGCTGATCATGGTCTGGAAGTTCAGCAGCGCCTCCAGCCGGCCCTGGCTGATTTCCGGCTGATAGGGGGTATAGGCGGTGTACCAGGCCGGGTTTTCCAGGATGTTGCGCTGGATCGCCGGCGGCGTCACCGTGCCGTGATAACCCTGCCCGATCAGCGAGGTCAGGACCTTGTTCTTCTCCGCCACCCGGCGCAGGTACCAGAGCAGCTCGCGCTCGGACTTGGGCTTGCCGAAATCCAGCTTGGATGCCTGGCGGATCGCCTTGGGCACGGTCTGGTCGACCAGATCCGCGAGGCTGTCGGCGCCGACCACGGCGAGCATCTCGTCCATCTCCTTGGGCGAGGGGCCGATATGGCGCCGGTTGGCGAAGTCATAGGGCAGGTAATCGGTGGGCGTGTAGGTCATGGCAGCTTTCCCTGGCAACGGCAGCACCGCTAAGGCACCGCCCCTGATCTTCTTGTCTGCAAAAAATACTTCTGCCGGGGGCGTCCCGCCCCCGACACTCGGCGATCACCGGGTTATCCGGGGCTCCGCCCGTTCGGCGTTGGAAAAGGTCCGCTGGACCGTTTTCCGGGCGCGCCTCACCCGATGAATTCCTTGTAGGCGGCCTCGTCCATGTAGTCGTCCATCGGCGACATGTCGGAGACCTTCATCTTGAAGAACCAGGCCTCGCCCAGCGCATCCTCGTTGACCAGCCCGGGGTTGTCGACCAGCGCCTCGTTCACCTCGACGATCTCGCCGTCAAGCGGGGCGAGGATGTCGGAGGCGGCCTTGACGCTCTCGATCACGACGATCTCGTCGTCCTTGGTGACCTCGGTGCCGGGCTCGGGCAGTTCGATAAAGACCACATCGCCCAGTTGCTCGGCGGCGTGTTCGGTGATGCCCACGGTGATCAGCTCGCCCTCGGGCAGCAGCCATTCGTGTTCTTCGGTGTATTTCATTGGGTTTCCCTCTTGGACGTGACTTAGCGTTTGAAATTGGCAGGAACGAAGGGCAGCGCGGTCACGGTCGCGGGCAGCCGCTTGCCGCGAACCTCGCCATAGACGGTCGTACCCGGGGCGCTGATGTCGGCAGGCAGATAGCCCATGGCGACGGGGGCGCCGACGGTGGGGCCGAAGCCGCCCGAGGTGATCCGGCCCACCGGCGCGCCGCCCTCTTGCGCGGCGAAAAGATCGACCCCCTCGCGCATCGGTGCGCGCCCCTCCGGGCGCAGGCCGACGCGCTTGCGCGCCGCGCCGCTGTCGAGCTGGTCCAGGACCTGCGCCGCGCCGGGAAAGCCGCCGGCGCGGTCGCCGCCAGTGCGGCGGACCTTCTGGATCGCCCAGGCAAGGCCGGCCTCTCCCGGCAGGGTTTCGGTATCGATATCATGGCCATAAAGGCAGAGCCCGGCCTCCAACCGCAGCGAATCGCGCGCGCCCAGCCCGATCGGGGCTACGTCGTCATGCGCCAAAAGCGCCCGCGCCAGCCGCTCGGCCCGGTCGGCGGGCACCGAAATCTCATAGCCGTCCTCGCCGGTATAGCCCGAGCGCGAGACCCAGGCCTCCACCCCGTCAAGCTCCATCGTGCGCACATCCATGAAGCGCATCGCGGCGGCCTCGGGCGCCAGTTCGGTCAGAACCGCCTCGGCGCGCGGCCCCTGCAACGCCAGGAGCGCGCGGTCCTCCAGCGCGGTCACCGCAACATCGGGTTCCAGCGCCGCCGTCATGCGGGCGATATCCTCGGTCTTGCAGGCGGCGTTGACCACCACGAACAGGTGATCGCCCCGGTTGGCGAACATCAGGTCATCCAGAATGCCGCCCGCGTCGTTCAGGAACAGCCCGTAACGCTGCCGCCCCTCGCCCAGGTCCAGCACGTTCATCGGCACCAGCGCCTCAAAGGCGCGGGCGCTTGCGGCATAGCTGGCGCCGCGCAGCACCGCCTGGCCCATGTGGCTGACGTCGAACAGCCCGGCCTTGTCGCGGGTGTGGGTATGCTCGGCCATGATGCCAGCGGGGTACTGAACCGGCATCTCGTAGCCGGCAAAGGGCACCATCCTGGCCCCTAGTTCCACATGAAGATCGTAGAGCGGCGTTCTGAGCAGTTCCGTCATGGCCCGTCCTGTCTGCAACCGGGGCCGTCTCGACGAACTCCTCCGGCATCCCATTCCAGGCGGAGCTGCGTCCGCCATGCGATGCCCCCTCTGTCCTTTCGCCTGAGATCGTTATCCCTTCGGCGGGCGCCCGCGCGCCACTCTCCAGAGTCAGTCCGAACACACGGTCCCTTGGGCCTGAGAGTTTCCGGGGCGGTTGCTCCTTCGGCACCGGCCATCGGCCGGTTCTCCCGCGTGTTCGGGGGCACACTAGCGACGATGCGAAAGCCGCACAAGAGTGGAAAAGCGTCGGTTTCAGAACAGGTTGAAATACTCCGTCTGCTCCCACTCCGACACGGTCGCGAGATAGCGCGCCCATTCGGCGCGCTTGATCTGCAGCAGGTAGTCGGTGAAATCCGCCCCCAGCGCATCGCGGAACAGCGTCGATGCGTCGAAGGCGGTGATCGCCTCGGCCAGCGAATCGGGCAGCTTCTCGGCCGGCCCGTCATAGGGCGAGGCGGTGGCCGGCGGCGGCACTGCGCCCCGCGCGATCCCGTCCAGCCCCGCGATCAGCTGCGCGGCCAGTGCGTAATAGGGGTTGGCGGCGCTGTCGGGGGCGCGGTTCTCGACCCGGCTGGCCGGATCGCCCGGGGCGGTCAGCGCACGCACCATGGCGCCACGGTTGTCCATCCCCCATTGGATGCGGTTCGGCGCCATCTGGTAGGGCTGATATCGCTTATAGCCGTTCACCGTGGGCACCGTCATCAGCGAACAGGCTGCCGCATGGTCCAGCAGCCCGGCGACCCAGCCCGCCGCCCGTGGCGACAGCGGTCCCTCACCCGCGCCCGGCGTGAACAGGTTGCGCCCGGAGCCGGTCTCCAGCAGCGACTGGTGGATATGCCAACCGTTCGCCGCGATATTGGGCAGCCGTGGCTTGGCCATGAAGCTGGCATGCAGGCCGCGGCGGTCGCAGATGGTCTTGGCCATGGCGCGGAACATCATCAGGTTGTCGGCCTGCTCCATCGGTCCGGCGGGATCGAAGGTGAACTCGAACTGGCTCGGCCCGATCTCGATCTCGACCGAGCGCACCGGCAGGCCCAGCGCCTGCGCGTTGCGACGCAGGTCGTCGAGGATCTCCTCGGCGGCGGCATAGGGCGCCTCGCCCAGAAACTCGAACCCGCGGTTCAGCGGCGCGGTCTCGACCGGCGCACCGGGGGCGCCGGCGGTTCCGGTCTCGCCGTGTTCCACCCCGTCGCGCAATCGGCGAAAGACGTGGAATTCCACCTCCAGCCCGATCACCGACCGCATCTCGCGCGCGGCCAGCGCATCCACCGCCTGCCGCAGAACCGCGCGCGACGAGAACGGCACCGGGCGGCCGTCGCGAAAGACGACATCGCAGAGGATCCAGGCCGAATTCGGCGCCCAGGGCAGCCGCCGGAAGGTTGCCGGGTCCGGCACCAGCAGCACGTCGCTGGCGCCCTGCATCGGGCCCGGCGCCGCCTCGCCCGCGCCGTCCCAGACATCGAAGACCGTGCGGTTCGACGTATCCTTGAGCAGCAGGGTCGAGGCGATCGCCACACCGCCGGTAAAGGCCGAGCGCAGGGCACCCGCCACCAGTGTCTTGCCGCGCAGGATGCCGTGTTGATCCGCGAACAGGATGCGGACCGTCTCGAGCCCGTCCTCGGCCGCGCGCGCGATCACCTCTTCGGCGGCGGCGCAGGCGGCGGACGACAGCGCCCCCATGCGCGCCAGCGCACCCTCTTTCACCTCGCTCATGTCAGACCG
>Ga0209475_10004345_pt1 | contig 12243 bp, 7 predicted proteins | sample tdDd471_FD_187128 | JGI IMG/M metagenome (GOLD analysis project Ga0209475, IMG submission 187128) | Marine sediment microbial communities from the Atlantic coast under amendment with organic carbon and nitrate - tdDd47.1 (SPAdes)... | ecosystem: Environmental > Aquatic > Marine > Coastal >...
CACGGTGACTTGACTCTCGTCGATAGTCACGTCTTGACTCTGCTTACGACGCTCTTGATGATAGCTCAAGCCCGTACCAGCAGGGATCAATCGACCTACGATTACGTTTTCTTTCAAGCCACGTAAATCATCAACCTTACCGCTTACAGCTGCTTCGGTTAATACACGTGTGGTTTCTTGGAACGATGCCGCCGAGATGAATGACTCGGTCGCCAATGACGCTTTGGTGATACCCATTAAGTCACGTTGTACTTTGGCAGGCTCTTTACCATCAGCAATCAAAGCATCGTTGGCTTCTAGAACGCGAACATATTCGAGTTGCTCGCCTTGCAAGAAGCGGCTATCACCCGGATCGGAAACCGTCGCTTTACGCAACATCTGACGGATAATAACTTCAATGTGTTTATCATTGATGCCTACACCCTGCAGACGGTAAACGTCTTGAACTTCGTTGACGATGTAGTTTGCAACCGCGTGAATACCTTTCAAGCGAAGAATATCGTGTGGATTATCAGCACCATCCGATACAACCTCACCCTTCTCAACTTTCTCACCCTCAAACACGTTCAGGTGACGCCATTTTGGAATAAGCTCTTCGTACGCATCACCCTCTTGAGGAGTAATAACTAAACGACGCTTACCTTTGGTTTCTTTACCGAAACTAACGGTTCCAGAAATCTCAGCAAGAATGGCTGGCTCTTTCGGCTTACGTGCTTCAAACAAGTCAGCAACTCGAGGTAGACCACCGGTAATATCCTTAGTCTTCGAACTTTCTTGCGGAATACGAGCAATCGCATCACCGATTCCCACTTCTGCACCATCTTCAAGATTTACGATAGCGTTAGGCGGTAATAAGTATTGCGCTGGAATATCGGTACCAGGCAAGTTCATCTCGTTACCGTCAGCATCAACCATGTAAATCATCGGCTTAAGGTCAGAGCCTTTACCACGTGCTTTCGATTCAGTAACTACGATTGAGCTTAATCCGGTTAAATCGTCGGTCTGGCGATCCATATTGACGCCTTCAACCAAGTCTTTAAATTTAATTTTTCCAGCCAACTCAGTGATGATTGGATGCGTATGCGGGTCCCAGTTGGCGACAACTTCACCACCCGAAACCTTGTCACCTTCAGCGTGCTCTAGAACCGCACCGTAAGGCACTTTATAACGCTCGCGCTCACGTCCGTACTCATCAATGAGGTTGATTTCAGCAGAACGAGACACGATGACCAACTTGTCGTCTTTACGTTGTACTGTCTTCGCATTGTGAAGTTTCAATACACCGTCATTTTTCACCTGAACATTGTTCTCGGCTGATTGACGAGATGCCGCACCACCGATGTGGAAGGTACGCATGGTTAACTGTGTTCCAGGCTCACCGATTGACTGTGCTGCGATAACCCCGACTGACTCACCTTGGTTGATAATATGACCACGTGCTAGGTCACGGCCGTAACACTTAGCACACACACCGTAGCGAGTGTCACAAGTGATTACCGAGCGAACTTTAATCTGGTCAACACTATGCTTCTCTAATTTTTCTACCCAAGCTTCATCAAGAAGGGTATTGGCTTCACACAATACGTCATCGGTTCCAGGCGTATAAACATGATCGGCAGTTACACGACCAAGTACTCGCTCACGTAACGGTTCAACAACGTCACCCCCTTCAATCAAGGGTTTCATTTCAACACCGTCTTGTGTGCCACAATCAACTTCAGTGATAACTAAATCTTGTGCAACATCAACTAAACGTCGAGTTAAGTAACCCGAGTTTGCCGTTTTCAATGCCGTATCGGCCAAACCTTTACGTGCACCGTGCGTCGAAATAAAGTATTCAAGTACGTTTAGACCTTCACGGAAGTTTGCTTTGATTGGACTTTCGATGATCGAGCCATCTGGTTTTGCCATCAAACCACGCATACCAGCTAGCTGACGAATCTGAGCCGCACTACCCCGTGCGCCTGAGTCGGCCATCATAAAGATCGAGTTGAATGAAGGTTGATCAACAATGTTGCCTTCTGCGTCTTCAACTTTATCAATCGCTAAGTTGTCCATCATCGCTTTCGCAACTTGCTCGTTGGTATGCGACCAAATATCAACAACTTTGTTGTAGCGCTCACCTTGAGTTACCAAACCAGACGCGTATTGATCTTCAATTTCACGAACTTCGGCTTCGGCTTTCGCAATGATTTCAGTTTTAACGCTAGGAACTTCCATATCGTTGATACCAACAGAAGCACCTGAACGTGTTGCGTATTTGTAACCGGTGTACATTAGGTGATCGGCAAAAATTACCGAGGTTTTTAAACCTAATTGACGGTAGCAAGAGTTTACCAATCGTGAGATCGACTTTTTAGTCATCGCTTGGTTGATCAACTCGAACGATAGTCCGGCAGGAACGATTTCCCACAACAATGAACGACCAACGGTGGTTTCAACCAATTTATTAACGGTGGTTGCAACGCCAGCTTTATCGATGGTGGTTTCATTAATACGAACTTTAATCTTTGCGTGTAATTCCGCTGCGCCATTAGAGTAGGCACGTAACACCTCTGCGGTATCAGCAAATACCATGCCTTCGCCTTGCGCATTAACTTTGTCGCGAGTCATAAAGTACAAGCCCAATACAACGTCTTGGGTAGGTACAATAATTGGCTCACCGTTCGCAGGTGAAAGAACGTTATTCGTTGACATCATTAACGCACGAGCTTCTAACTGAGCTTCAATAGTTAATGGTACATGAACCGCCATTTGGTCACCGTCGAAGTCAGCGTTGTAGGCCACACACACAAGTGGGTGTAACTGAATCGCTTTACCTTCAATCAGTACGGGTTCGAACGCTTGAATACCTAATCTGTGAAGTGTTGGCGCACGGTTTAACATGACCGGATGCTCACGGATAACTTCTTCTAAGATATCCCAAACCACCGCTTCTTCACGTTCTACCATTTTCTTGGCAGCTTTAATGGTTGTCGCCAAACCTCGTAATTCAAGTTTTCCGAAAATAAATGGCTTAAATAATTCCAACGCCATTTTCTTTGGAAGACCACATTGATGCAGCTTAAGGGTCGGACCGACAACGATAACCGAACGGCCAGAGTAATCAACACGCTTACCAAGTAGGTTTTGACGGAAACGACCTTGCTTACCTTTGATCATGTCAGCAAGTGATTTCAATGGGCGCTTGTTTGAACCAGTAATGGCTCGTCCACGACGACCATTATCTAATAACGCATCGACGGCTTCTTGCAACATACGCTTCTCATTGCGCACAATGATGTCTGGTGCGTTTAAGTCAAGAAGACGCTTCAAACGGTTGTTACGGTTAATCACTCGACGGTATAAATCGTTCAAGTCAGACGTCGCAAAACGACCGCCTTCTAGTGGAACCAACGGACGTAGGTCTGGTGGTAGGACTGGTAATACAGTCATAATCATCCACTGAGGATTGTTGCCTGAATCTAAGAACGCTTCTAAAAGTTTTAAACGTTTACCAAGCTTCTTAAGCTTAGTTTCAGAATTAGTATTTGGAATTTCTTCGCGTAAAGACGCCGCTTCTTCTTCAAGATTGATTCCTGATAGTAGTTCTTGAACCGCCTCTGCACCCATTTTCGCTTCGAATTCATCACCGAACTCTTCAAGCGCATCAAGGTAAGCTTCTTCGGTTAACAATTGGCCACGCTCTAGCGTCGTCATTCCAGGTTCAATAACCACAAACGCTTCGAAATACAACACGCGCTCAATGTCACGTAATGTCATATCAAGCAATAAGCCAATACGAGACGGTAATGATTTTAAGAACCAAATGTGGGCAACTGGACATGCCAATTCAATGTGGCCCATACGGTCACGACGAACTTTCGCTAGGGTAACTTCAACGCCACATTTTTCACAAATAACACCACGGTGTTTCATGCGCTTGTATTTACCACATAAACATTCGTAGTCTTTTACTGGACCAAAGATCTTGGCACAGAACAAGCCGTCACGCTCTGGCTTGAACGTACGGTAGTTAATAGTTTCTGGTTTTTTCACCTCACCGAATGACCAGCTACGGATCATTTCTGGTGATGCTAGACCGATTCGAATTCGATCAAATTCTTGAGTTTGGTTTTGCTGTTTGATGAAATTCAGTAAGTCTTTCAAAGCAATTCTCCTTTAGGGAGTTAATGTTACTTAAGAGTCAGTTTCGAGCCGTAAGCTACGGCTCGTGAATGCACTAACTCCCTATTCAACCTCGAGCTCAATGTCGATACCCAATGAGCGAATTTCCTTCACTAATACGTTGAAGGATTCCGGCATACCTGGCTCCATACGGTGATCGCCATCAACGATGTTTTTGTACATACGAGTACGACCGTTAACATCATCTGACTTAACCGTAAGCATTTCTTGAAGCGTGTAAGCAGCACCGTAAGCTTCTAGTGCCCATACTTCCATCTCCCCGAAACGCTGACCACCGAACTGAGCTTTACCACCCAGCGGCTGTTGCGTAACCAAGCTGTACGAACCAGTTGAACGCGCATGCATTTTGTCATCAACCAAGTGGTTCAATTTCAGCATATACATGTATCCAACGGTAACTGGACGATCAAATTGATCTCCGGTTCGACCGTCAAACAAAATTGACTGGCCTGACGTTGGTAAGTCTGCAAGCTCCAACATGTGTTTGATTTCTTCTTCTTTCGCTCCATCAAACACCGGCGTTGCCATTGGCACACCGCCTTTCAAGTTGTTCGCTAAGTTCATGATTTCGTCATCATTCAATGAATCGAGATCAACCGTTGCTTGGTCACGATGGTTATAAACCTGACCTAAGAACTCACGCATTTTCGCGACTTCTTGTTTCGCTTGAACCATGTCGCCGATCTTATGACCAAGACCTTTCGCCGCCCAACCTAAGTGAGTTTCTAAGATCTGACCAATGTTCATCCGCGATGGTACACCGAGCGGGTTAAGTACGATATCAACCGGCTCACCGTTCGCGCGGTAAGGCATATCTTCAACAGGAACGATGTTAGAGATAACACCCTTGTTTCCGTGACGACCAGCCATCTTATCACCAGGTTGAATACGACGTTTCACCGCCATGTAAACTTTAACAATCTTCAAGACGCCCGGAGCAAGATCATCACCTTGAGTGATCTTCATACGCTTAATTTCAAGTTTCTTTTCAAACTCTTTGCGTTGCTCTTCTAGGTACTGAGTTAACTCTTCAAGTTGTTGCTGTTTCGCTTCATCACGTAGTTGAATTTCTAACCATTGTGATGGCTCAAGCTCTTGCAAGTAATCTTCAGTAACTTCGGTGCCTTTCTTAATGCGATTTGGACCTTTTTCAACCGTACCGCCAACCAATAAAGTGTAAGCACGTTGATGAATGTTACCTTCCAAAATACGGAACTGGTCATTCAAGTCTTTTTTCGCTGCAGCGATTTCGCTGTTTTCGATTTCAGTTGCACGAGAATCTTTCTCTACACCGTCACGAGTGAAAACTTGAACGTCAATAACGGTACCCACAGTGCCAGAAGAAACACGAAGAGACGTGTCTTTAACATCTGACGCTTTCTCACCGAAAATTGCGCGTAATAGTTTTTCTTCAGGTGTTAATTGAGTTTCACCTTTAGGCGTAACTTTACCAACTAAGATGTCACCAGGTTTAACTTCTGCACCAATATAAACGATACCCGCTTCATCTAATTTAGATAACGCGCTTTCGCCAACATTTGGAATATCAGCCGTAATCTCTTCTGGCCCCAACTTAGTATCACGAGCGATACAGGTTAGTTCTTGAATGTGAATACTGGTGAAACGATCTTCTTCAACAACACGCTCAGAAATAAGAATCGAGTCTTCGAAGTTGTAACCGTTCCAAGGCATGAACGCGACCAAAAGGTTTTGGCCTAGCGCTAACTCACCTAGGTCGGTTGACGGACCATCGGCCAATACATCACCACGTTCAACCACGTCACCAGGACTAACGATAGGACGTTGGTTAATACATGTATTTTGATTCGAACGGGTGTATTTGGTTAAGTTGTAAATATCAACACCGGCGTCGCCCGTTGATGTTTCGTCTTCATGAACACGAACAACGATTCGAGACGCATCAACGCTATCGATGATACCGCCACGACGAGCTTTAACCGTTACACCTGAGTCAACCGCAACCGTACGTTCCATACCAGTACCTACAAGCGGCTTTTCTGCTCGCAAAGTAGGAACGGCTTGGCGTTGCATGTTTGATCCCATCAATGCACGGTTCGCATCATCGTGTTCAAGGAATGGAATCATCGAAGCCGCAACCGATACGATCTGCTGTGGAGAAACGTCCATATATTCAACGCGATCTGGCGTTGTTAACTGGAACTCGCCTTGATGACGACAAGGAACCAGCTCATCAGTAATGTTGCCTTTCTCATCGACCGTAGCATTCGCCTGTGCGATAACAAATTTACCTTCATCAATCGCAGATAAGTAATCAACTTCGTTCGTTGTTTTACCATCGACAACTCGACGATAAGGGCTTTCTAAGAAGCCGTAATCATTGGTACGTGCGTAACATGCCAAAGAGTTGATCAAACCGATGTTTGGACCCTCAGGTGTTTCGATAGGACATACACGACCATAGTGAGTTGGATGTACGTCACGTACTTCGAAGCCAGCACGCTCTCGAGTAAGACCGCCAGGGCCTAACGCTGAAACACGTCGTTTATGTGTCACCTCTGACAATGGATTGTTTTGATCCATAAATTGTGACAACTGGCTTGAACCAAAGAATTCTTTGATAGCCGCTGAAACAGGTTTCGCGTTGATCAAGTCTTGAGGCATTAAGTTTTCTGACTCAGCTTGTGATAAACGTTCTTTAACAGCACGCTCTACTCGAACTAAACCAACACGGAATTGGTTTTCAGCCATTTCACCAACGCTACGAATACGACGGTTACCTAAATGGTCGATATCATCGACTACACCGATACCGTTACGTATATCGACTAACGTTTTAATGACTTCTAAAATATCAGAATCTTCTTTATGGCTTTCAAGCAACCCTTTAGAAAAATCATCTTTCAACATAGAGAAGTATTTACCATCGTACAGAACGCCAGGACCGGTCAGTTCATCACGATTAACACGACGGTTAAACTTCATACGTCCAACAGCAGATAGGTCATAACGATCTTCGGTAAAGAATAAGTTATGGAACAAAGCTTCTGCTGCTTCTTTTGTTGGTGGCTCACCAGGACGCATCATACGGTAGATTTCGACTAATGCATCAAGAGGCTCACGAGTCGGATCCAAACGTAGCGTATCTGAAATGTACGCACCACGATCTAAGTCATTGGTATAAAGTGTTTGGAATTGCGTAACGTTGTTTTCAACTAAGTTCGCGATCAATTCTTCGGTGATTTCAGCATTAGCTTCAACGATGACTTCACCCGTTTCTTCATCAACGATGTTTCGCGCAATCGCTTTACCAATTAAGAAGTCGCTAGGTACGTCTAGTAGCTCAAGACCTAACTTTTCCATTTGCTTAATGTGGCGAACAGTAATACGACGACCTTCTTCAACGATCACTTTACCTTTGGTATCTTTGATATCAAAGTTTAAGGTTTCACCACGTAAACGCTCAGGAATTAATTTAAGCTTTGCATTGCCTTCAGCGTCGAGCTCAACGAAATCATTTTCAAAGAAAATATCAAGAATTTCTTCAGTGGTATAACCCATTGCACGTAGCAAAATAGTCGCAGGTAATTTACGACGACGGTCAATACGAACGAAGACAGCATCTTTCGGATCGAATTCGAAATCCAACCAGGAACCACGGTATGGAATAACACGAGCGTTATATAGCAATTTGCCCGAAGAGTGTGTTTTACCTTTGTCTGAATCAAAGAATACACCAGGCGAACGGTGTAACTGAGAAACAATAACACGCTCAGTACCATTAATAACGAAGGTACCGTTTTCGGTCATTAACGGCATTTCACCCATGTAAACTTCTTGTTCACGGATATCTTTTACTGCGCCCGACTTAGATTCTTTATCATAAATAACCAAGCGGATTTTAACGCGCAATGGAGCGGCATAAGTTACGCCTCGAACTTGACATTCTTTAACGTCAAAAACCGGCTCCCCTAAGCGATAACTGACATACTCAAGAGCCGCAGAGCCCGAATATGAAGTTATAGGAAAAACGGATTTAAACGCTTGGTCCAGCCCTGAATTCTCAGTCGTATCGGTATCATTGATAAACGAACGATAAGAATCAAGCTGAGTGGCAAGCAGATAAGGGACATCTAAAATTTGAGAACGAGTCCCGAAATCCTTACGGATACGCTTTTTCACTGTGTATGAATACGCCATCTGGGTTCCTCAGTTAGCTTACTTAGGTAATACGATCAATCAACATATGATACGGTAATGCTGACTGCCTCAATTTCTGGTTTATTGCCTCCGCGAAGGCCCGTATCAATCCAGAATTTTTTACCATTTTTTTAAACGGCAAAACGGCCGAGCGCTAAATAGCACTCAGCCGATAATTTTTGCGGCGAATTAATCGCCAAAATCAAACTTAAATTATTTAAGTTCGACTTCTGCACCTGCTTCTTCAAGCTCTTTCTTAAGTGCTTCAGCTTCGTCTTTAGAAAGTGCTTCTTTAACAGTTGCAGGAGCGCCTTCAACCATTTCTTTAGCTTCTTTAAGACCAAGACCAGTCGCACCGCGAACAGCTTTGATAACCGCAACTTTGTTTGCACCGAAGCTTTTCATAACAACGTCAAACTCAGTTTGCTCTTCAGCAGCAGCTGCATCACCAGCAGCAGCAGGACCTGCAACAGCAACAGCAGCTGCAGCAGAAACGCCAAATTTTTCTTCCATTGCTTCAACAAGCTCAACAACGTCCATTACGCTCATTTCAGCAATTGCATTTAAGATATCGTCTTTAGATAGAGCCATGACTCTTTCTCCTGGGTAAAATATAAATTAAAAAAAATAAATTCGTTAAACCGAAGTTGGTAATTAAACCGAATATTACGCCGCTTGCTTCTGATCTTTCACCGCCGCGATTACTCGAGTAATACGCGATGGGAACTCGTTCAAAGTACGCGCCAGTTTGGTAACTGGTCCGTTCATAACGAGCATCAATGAAGCAATTGCTTCCTCTTTGGTTGGTAGCTTAGAAACAGCTTCAAGCTGCTCTGCTCCGTGTAACTGACCACCAATTGCAACACCTGTTGCAACAAGTTTGTCGGCGTCTTTCGCGAAGTCTTTGATGAGGCGAGCTGCCGCACCAGGTTCTTCTAGAGAGAATGCACAAATTACCGGGCCAACTAAAGCATCAGTCATGCAGGCGAACTCGGTACCTTCGATTGCACGCTTTGCCAAAGTGTTTCTTATAACTTTAAGATACACGTTAGCTTCACGGGCTTTCACACGTAATGCAGTCATTTGCTCGACTGTCATTCCGCGGTACTCGGCAGTTACAGCAGAAAGCGCTTTAGAAGCCACTTCATTGACTTCAGCGACAATCGCTTTTTTGCCTTCAAGTCCAAGTGCCACTTTCGTTCACCTCCAGTGTTTCCTAATTAGTTACCTAATCAGGGTTAACATCAATCGAGTCGTTTCACGAATGAAACTTCTCGACAATCGACACGGTGAACCGTCCCAGAAGTCTGAGTCGGGTTACACCGTCTGCGCAGGCTAGTTATTAAGAAGACTAACGTCTCCACCTACGGTCTTTGACGGTTCCTATAAAGCAAGCTTTACAGGAACCCAAGCTCCGTCTCGCTCTCGCGAGTCAAAAGCTTAATCTTTAGCAACTTCGATCGTAGCTTGATCGATAGTGATGCCAGGTCCCATGGTTGAAGATAAAGACACTTTCTTCATGTAGGTACCTTTTGCTGAAGCTGGTTTAGCTTTCTTAAGCGCTGCGATTAAAGAACCCATGTTTTCTTTAAGCGCTTGCACATCGAAAGAAATTTTACCGATGCTTGCATGAACAATACCGTTCTTGTCAGCGCGGTATTGAACTTGACCAGCTTTCGCATTTTTAACAGCAGTCGCAACGTCTGGAGTAACTGTGCCAACTTTTGGGTTTGGCATTAATCCACGTGGACCTAAAATTTGACCTAATTGACCAACCACACGCATCGCGTCTGGGCTAGCAATAACAACGTCAAAGTTCATGTTGCCTTTCTTAACTTCGTCAGCCAAGTCATCCATACCTACGATATCAGCACCCGCTTCTTTTGCTGCATCTGCGTTTGCACCTTGAGTGAAAACTGCAACACGAACGTCTTTACCAATACCGTTAGGAAGTACGGTAGCACCACGAACAACTTGATCAGATTTACGAGGGTCGATACCTAGGTTAACTGCGATATCAACGCTCTCTGAAAATTTAACGCTTGAAACTTCTTTAAGAAGTTCTAGAGCTTCTTCAACACCGTAAACTTTGTTAGTGTCGACTTTTTCTTTAATCAAACGAGCGCGTTTCGATAATTTAGCCATTCGATTAACCCTCCACGTCTACGCCCATTGAGCGCGCAGTTCCAGCAATAGTGTTGACCGCAGCATCTAAGTCAGCTGCAGTAAGATCAGGCTCTTTCATTTTGGCGATTTCTTCTAGTTGAGCGCGAGTGATCTTGCCCACTTTTTCAGTGTTCGGACGTGAACTACCTGATTTAAGATTCAATGCCTTTTTGATCAAAACTGATGCAGGAGGAGTTTTAGTAATGAACGTAAAACTACGATCGTTATAAACTGTAATTACAACAGGAATTGGTAAACCTTTTTCAACTTTCTCAGTTGCTGCGTTGAAAGCTTTACAGAATTCCATGATGTTAACACCGTGTTGACCAAGAGCTGGACCAACTGGTGGACTAGGATTGGCCATACCGGCCGCAACCTGAAGCTTGATATAAGCTTGTACTTTTTTTGCCATGTTTCACCTCGTTTTGGGTAATAGCGCCTCGCGGCTCCCCGTCACTTAACTGGTTGCAAATGCAACCGATTAATTAGCCTTTCTCTACCTGACCGAACTCAAGTTCAACCGGTGTAGAACGACCAAAAATTAGTACCGATACTTGCAGTCGGTTTTTCTCGTAATTAACCGACTCAACGGTCGCATTGAAGTCTGCAAATGGGCCATCAATAACGCGAACCACTTCACCTGGTTCAAATAGCGTTTTCGGTTTCGGCTTATCGCTGCTGTCTTCAACACGTTGTAAAATTGCGTTGGCTTCTCGCTCTGATATCGGCGCGGGTCGATCAGATGTACCACCAATAAACCCAAGCACTCGTGGTGTTTCACGCACTAAATGCCAAGATTCGTCGCCCATATCCATTTCTACTAATACGTAGCCAGGAAAGAATTTGCGTTCACTTTTGCGCTTTTGTCCTGCGCGCATTTCGACGACTTCTTCAGTCGGAACTAGAATCTGACCAAACTTGTCTTCAAGCGAATGTAATTTAATTCGCTCTTCGAGCATGGTTTTTACTTTTGACTCGTAGCCAGAGTACGCTTGTACGACATACCAACGTTTCGCCATTGTTTGCTCCCTATAGACTCATGACTGAGCTAACGCCCCAGCCAAGTAGCGAATCAACGCCCCATAAGAATAGCGACACCACAATAACGAATAGGACAATAACTAAAGTGGTTTGAATGGCTTCTTGACGCGTCGGCCAAACAACCTTGCGAACTTCCATTCGTGACTCACGAGCAAAATTAATCGCTGTTTTGCCTTTACCAGTGGTTGACGCAATGAGCAAAGCCAATGCGATCAATCCGATGATAATGGCAACACGGATAACCAAAGACATAGAGTCTAATTGTTCCATGTAGTGATTACCGTATACAGCACCAGCAACCAACAACACAGCTGCCAGCCACTTTACAGTGTCTAACCCGGAAGATGTATTCGCTTCAGTACTCACGTTAAATTTACCCTTAATATATACAAAGCAAGGCCGTAGCTCTTTTCCCTTTAAAAGGGATAGGAGCTAAGCCTTGCGAATTTGGCAGGCCAGGAGGGAATCGAACCCCCAACCTGCGGTTTTGGAGACCGCTGCTCTGCCAATTGAGCTACTGGCCTATGCTCCCGAAAAAATCGGAAGACTTTGATAAAACCCTCGATTACTCGATGATTTTAGCAACAACACCCGCACCAACAGTACGGCCACCTTCACGAATCGCGAAGCGTAAACCTTCGTCCATCGCAATCGGTGCAATTAACTCTA
>Ga0209475_10004346_pt1 | contig 12241 bp, 17 predicted proteins | sample tdDd471_FD_187128 | JGI IMG/M metagenome (GOLD analysis project Ga0209475, IMG submission 187128) | Marine sediment microbial communities from the Atlantic coast under amendment with organic carbon and nitrate - tdDd47.1 (SPAdes)... | ecosystem: Environmental > Aquatic > Marine > Coastal >...
TCGGAAGTGCTGAATATACGTTATGAAATACCTCTAGAGGTTAAGGAAGTTTTTGATTTAGATGATAATGAGGTCAAAGAGCTTTTTGAATGGTATGAAGGTAATTAACTTTTGCAAAAAATACATTTACATTATAAAAACACCACACATTGTGTGGTGTTTTTTAACTCAGTTAACTTGTTTATATACTGCAGATCATAAGAGTCAATTTATCCAATTTGCTAAAAACTAAGCCATATGCTATCATCTGTTTAAATACTTATACATTATTAACAGGAATTGAAAGAGCATATTTTATGAAAAATAGATTCAATATATTAAATACTTTACTACTAATTACACTACTATTAACTTTAACATCCTGCAGTAGTGTAAAGCTTTTCTCTCCAATTTCAATTGAGGAATTTATAAGCTCTAACTCTGGTCAGCAGGTTATTAAAGCAAAAGTTACAGAGGTTATAAGTACTGATGTTCAAGTTGAAGATTACTATGGTGAAGAGAAAGTGATTGAGACTATAGAATTTAGTTCAAATATAATAGAAAAAAATATAGTAGATAAAACAATAAACTGTCGCCAAGTAATAGACAATACAGAAGGATATATGACTCAAACAGTAAAGCAAGGCGACACCATATATATCTATGCATCGATACAAAATGGACAAGTTATCGGTGACTTTGTAGAGTATGCACGTGTTCCATACTTAATAATATTTGGGGTACTATTTGCATTAGTATTACTAGTATTTAGTGGACTAAAAGGTCTGCGTTCTTTAGTTGCATTAATAGTAACTTGTGCAGTTATATTCTTTGCATTTATCCCTCTTTTAATTAATGGTCATAACATTATGATACTTGCAATTGGTACATGTATTATAGTTACAATAATAACTTTATTAATAGTATGTGGCTTTAGAATAAAAGCTCTTTCATCCATAATTGGTTGCACATTAGGATTTTTAATAGCTGGGTTATTAGCATTTATTATGCAGAAACTAATGAACATGACAGGTCTGACAGATACATTTGCCAATACACTGTTTTTTCACTTTAAACTTGACATGAATGGTTTAATGTTTGCAGCTATTATAATTGGTGCACTAGGTGCAACAATGGACGTAGCTGTATCTATAGCGTCTTCTTTAGAGGAGATTATCTCTCATAGAGAAGGTGATATAACAAGAAAGGAAATTATAAAATCAGGCATGAAAATAGGCGGTGATATTATGGGTACAATGACTAATACATTAATCCTCGCCTATGTAGGAAGTTCACTCCCAGTAATAGTTTTAATATATGCAAACTCTGCACAACTACAGTATACTTTAAGTTGGGAACTGTTTTCATCAGAGTTTATAAGGGCTATAGCTGGTAGTATTGGTCTTGTATGCACAGTTCCAGCAACTGCAATAGTTACTGCACTACTGCACCATAAAATAAAGGCTAAAAAAAGTCTGGGCACTATGTAAAGCAAATAACTATACTTTACATAGCTCCATATAGTAACTAACTCTATATAGATCTTCTGCCTCTTCATCAACAACTTCTTTAATAAAAACAAAGCCAAGTTTCTTGTATAAATTAATACCACGTTCATTAAAAGGATAAACTTCAAGCCCTATTCTTTCTATGTCTGTATTATTAAAAGCATAGTCAAATACAAATTTTGATGCATTATAGCCGATTCCCTTAGAGAAGCTGTCTTTACTAAATATTGCAATACGGTAATTGCACAAACCATTATCTATTGAATTTAAAACAACTTCACCGATAATCTTATTATCATTATCTAGAATTACAAAATCAAAACGAGTCTTATCATCAACTATCTTGTTAATATAGTTTAATATATCCTCTTTTTTGTACTTTTCAGTAGTACCAGTAAAATAGTCAGTTTCTTCACTACAATTTAAAAAACCATTATTATAGTAGTTTTCAAAATCATTTTCATTAATAAGCCTAACAGTGTAATCATCAAACTTATGTTTAACATCCTTTTTCATATCCCCATCCTTTTATCTATCAATTATAGTTTTACTTTCATTTTGGAAAACACTTCACAGATGCTTGTCCAATCATTAATATAAATTAATACATACTTGCAATACATAAAAAAGTGTAATTCAAACAATAATTTTAAATATTAATCGTTATACCAAAAATTTCTTTTCAATCATAGCTGCTATTTGCTCAGCCAACATCTCGTACTCTTCTTCTTTCATCTTATATGATTGAGTATCTTCACGACTTGGTTTCTTATCTCTTATAAATTCAGAAACATGGAAATCTTCAAACATTTCTAAATTTGCACCGGCTCTTTTTAATACGCTGTCCTTAAGGTTGGGGTTAGACTCATCTGCTCCACCACTTAATGAAATAAAAGCATATTTTCGATTATTCTTTTTTATGTGTTTAAAGTACGTCCTTAGTGGAGTTGCTGGCATACCCATCCATACTGGTGCAAAGAATATAACTAAATCATAGCTATCCAAAACCTCAGTTTCTGGTTCTACCTTTGGTGTTCTGTTTATAAGTAAGTCCCAAGCTACTGTCATAGTTTCTCTATCTCTTTTTTCAATAACTTTTACATGTTCCAATTCTAGTTTTTCAGATACTCTTTTAGCTAGTTCATTATTTCTTCCTGTCTGTGAATATGATACAATTCCTACTTTCATTTTTTCCTCCTACTTTGTTTCTGTTGTCATTAAACCATCCATAACAAATTGAGAAAGATAGTCCATCATGTCCGGGAAATATTTTATGCCTATTTCTTCTTTATGAAGATCAACATTGATTAATGCATTAAATATTGCCATTATCATATCAGATTTTATATCTTTTCTTATTTTATTGTTTTCTTGCCAATATTCGATAATCTTAATAAAGTCATTATACATAAAATCAAGATTTTCCAGTCCATTTGATGTTTTAAAAGATTGCTCAATTTTATTAAATGTTTCTTTATCATACCAATGTCTTAATATGGGGTTATTCATCATTCCTTGGTAATTTAATTTTGATAGTATATGCATAACTTCCATAGGATTTGCATCTAAGTCTACTTCCTTTAATATCTCTTCTTTTAATTTTCCATTTTCCTCTATATAAATTTCCATAAAAATGCTGTCTTTTGATTCAAAGTAATTATAAAATGTACCTGTAGCAATGCCAGCCATTTTTGTTATTTTCGATATATTGGTACTTTTATATCCCAATTTAGTAAAAAGTTCTTTTGCACATTTTAAAAGCTCAGCTTTTTTATCCATTATTATCTCCTAGCTATTTTTTGCTATTTGCTTTCCAAAACTATCAAAAAGCCTTCCTAACAATTTTCTCATAAATCCAAGTCTTATATCATAATAATACTCTGACTCAAACCAACCTGATTTTTTGTAATACTCATAATCGTAAAGTTTGGTTTCTGCGTGTTTAATTCCTGATCGTGTCATACAAAACAACATCTGTCTCAATAATGTTGGTTGCCTATATTTCTTCTTATAAAGTTCATTATAAAACCTTTTTGACGCTTTTTCCATTTCTTTTTTTATTTGATCATGTCTTTTTTCTGTTAATGGTTCTAGTGTATTAATGCAATAACCTTGAATAGAAGTGAATCCTAAATTCGCTCCACAGCTCTTCATATATTTAGTGATTTTATTACCACCAAATACTCCTTGGCAGACTATAGGCATAAACACTTTACCAAAAAATCTAGGTCTGTGAAATATAAATGCTATCCTGTCTAGTAGATTCTTTACTCTAGCTGATACCGCAAATGAATAATTTGGAGACGCCAAAATAACACCATCTGCACTTTCAATTTTGCTCAATATTATATCTCTATCATCTTTTATAGGGCAGTAGTTCTCACCTTTATCAAAGCAAACCTTACATCCATTACAAAATTTCAGGTCATACTCGTTTAGTAAAATATACTCAAAATCTATATCTCCATATTGTTTTAGATTCCTTTCTATTTCTGCTACAGCATTAAAAGTGTTTTTTATTCTTGCACTACCTATAATTCCAACAACTTTCAAAATTAACTCCTTATGAATGAATATTATTTTGTTCATTCATATTCTAATATATAAAAAAACAAAAGTCAAATGAAATTTGCCTTTATATGCAATAGATTAGTTAATATTATCTCTTAACGCCATTAACCATTCTATTGTAAACTTATATGTACCTATACCATAATCTAAAGTTTTAAACTGATATTTTGCTATTTCCAAATACTCATCGGGCAGTTCTAAATTATCAGTAGCTGTCTTTACTTCATATAAGCCCTTTGAATATTCATTGCCTGCATCAATTATTTTATCTATTATAATTATTTTATCGTCTGCACTTTCAATAAGTCCTAAAAAATATATTTTTGCAAGCATCAATGTTTCTACATGCTTAGGATCTATGTCATCCATCATCCATTTAAAAAAATGATTCACTCCATCATCTTTTATATTATATATTTTCTTGTTCCTGCCATTCTCTACCTTTTCTACAAATGCTATCATATTATTTTTAATTAGCTTTTTTACAGCATATTGTAGATTACCATAACTTGCAGCATATATCATAGATAGCCCTTGGCTAAATGCTTGATTTAGCTCATAAATTGTCATGCTCTTTAATATTAACAGCCCTAATACAATGTGTTCCATAAAAAACTCCTTATAATATATTTAATAGTAATATAAATAATTTATTTTTGCAAGCCTTGACAAGATTTAATTTTTATATTACTATTAGTAACATACCTATCAGAAATAAGGAGGAGCGTATGAATAAAGTTTTAATAATAATACTCATAGTCGTAATTTCACTAGTAATCACATTTGGAATTATCATGTTTTTAGGTTCAAGACCAATATCCAAGGATAAAGCAATATCTTCAATAAGTAATATGGTTAATTCACAATTAGGCAAAAAGCATATAACACAAGCAATCGTTTATGTTGACTCATCAGGCTATAACATAAATCAAGCTTTTGCATATGGAAACCTTAATGGTGAAGTAGTTAATGCAAATCAACCCTTCCATGTAGCTAGTGTAGGTAAGGCATTTACCGCTACATTAATTGGTATTTTGATGGAAGATGGTAAAATTAATTTAGATGATAAAATCACTAGCTATTTAAATGACAATACTTTAGATAACTTATTTATTTATGAAGGTGTTGATTATAAAGATGAAGTCACTATAGGTCAGCTTCTAAACCATACAAGTGGAGTAGCAGACTACTTTGAAGACTCTGCAGTAGGCTCAGACCCTATGCTGGAGCTAGCAATAAATGATCAAGATAAGTTCTGGACACCTATTGATCTTGTTGACTTTACACGAAACTATCAGTCAGCAATAGGAAAGCCAGGTGAAACATATCACTATTCAGATACAGGATATATTCTTCTTGGTCTAATAATTGAAAATGTATCTGGAATAACATTCCACGAAATGTTGCAAGATGACATATTAACTCCATTAGGCATGGATGATTCATACTTAATGTTTTATTCAGAACCAGTAAATAAAAAGCAAGAAATCGCAGATGTATGGCTTAATGGTGTTAATGTTAAGGATTATCAATCCTTAAGTATAGACTGGACAGGAGGCGGAATTATATCCACTACAAGTGACCTAGCTAAATTCGTTCGTGCTTTAAATAATTACAAAGTAATCAGTCAATCTACACTTAATGAGTTGTATCAGTATGATAACAAGTTTAGGACTGGTATGCATTATGGTTATGGTTTTATGGAATATAACTTTGGTGAGTTTTTTCCAACTTTAAAAAGTTTACCTAATTATACTGGTCATATGGGTATTTTGGGTACTCAGATGTTTTATGATAAGACAACGGACACTGTTTATATATCAAGTTTTGGCTCAACTGACGCCAGCGCAAGTAGTGTGCAGACTATGATTAAAATTATAAGTACACTAGAAAGAATTAAGTAAATGTCAAGAATCTAAGGACTGCAATTGCGGTCCTTTTTATTATATTATAGTTATGTCAAAAATGTAGATAAAGCTTTGTATAAATCTATTGAATGTATATTGAAGATTCCTATCCATATATATAATTATTAATAAAGCAAAAATTCCATATATTAACCACTATAATTAGTTGACATCTATAAGTTAGCTATGGTAAACTTTATTGTGTTAGTTCTAGCTAACTTATTTTATAAATTATTATATAAGGAGTATGGTATGGATATTGGATCAGTATTTCAAGGTTCAGTCATTGGGTTTAGAGAAGGGTTAGAAGCATTTCTTATTATAGCAATAATGCTAGAATATCTAAACAAAACAAGGCAACAGACATTTAAGAAGAATGTTAAAGAGGGTCTGCTATTAGGCATCGGAGCTTCATTGATTTTTGGATTAATTATGTTCTTTGTAGCTTCAGCATTGCAGCAAAGCAGTTCTACCATTGCAAAAGCATGGGAATCTATTGTTAGCTTAATTGCTGTAGTTTTAATTACTACATTTATTATTTGGATGGTTAAGCATGGACGACACATGGTTAATGAAGTTGAAAACTCAGTTAAGAACAACCTTAGCAAAAAAGGGTTAGTTTCAATAGCAGCAGTTATGGTTGCTCGTGAAGGAGCTGAGATTGTGCTGTTTATGATGGCCTCAACTGATAAAGTATCCTATTCGTTGGGTATTTTATTTGGCATCACTATTGCAGCATTATTAACTTTCTTAATATACAAATCCTTGGTTAGGATTAACTTGTCAGTAATATTTAATATTACATTAGCATATTTAATACTTCAAGCTGGTTTCCTACTGGGTTATTCAATCCATGAAGGCCTATCATTTCTAAAATCAACAGATGTATTAGCAGAAACAAATGTAATTTACACAAAAATGTTTAACTTATCTGGCACAGTATTAGATCACAAAAATGGAGCTGTTGGTATTCCATTGTATGTAACACTTGGTTGGTATTCAAAACCTGAATGGATACAATTTATATCACAATATTTGTATACTATCATTATCTTTGTATTTTGGCACAAAACTGCAAAGTCAATTAAATAAAGTATACAATTCATCTAACTTATAATATCATCCTTTCATTAAACATATATCTAACAAAAGGATAAGCTTCAATCAGCTTATCCTTTTATAAATAATCTATTTTAATTTATGATTATATTCACAATAGTTATACTATGGTTTTCTAGCTAAATGCAAATCCATCCTATCATAAACAATCATATTGTCGCCACGCTTCATAATTGCATCCTTTATTTCTTATTCAAAATTCACTTTAGCCTTACTATCCATAGCTCTATGGTCAGAATAAGTATTAAGTAAGGAAATATATTCATTAAACTTAAGTGTTCGTGAGCTTTTATAAAGCTTAAATGTCACATCTTTAAACCCATACATATCCATAGCATTAATGTTTCTATTGTATCTCTCAGTATCCTCTTCTATTAATGATGTATTTAAAGTACTGCTCCTTTGAAACGCAAAAGAGTAATTTTCATATATGCTTTGAATCTCCATATGAAGCTTGTCATCCATTCTATTTGCAAATGGCTTGTTCCAAAAAAGTCCTATAGTCCCATTTGGTTTTAACATATTATATATTTTTTTATAACCAATTTCTTCTGATATCCAGTGAAACGCAGTGTCTGAATATACAAGATCTATACTGTCTTTTATGTATGTAAAATCTTCAAACTTAGTATTCACTACATTTAAGTTGCTGTAATTATTAAACTTCTTCTTAGTGAAGTTATCCAATTTCGTCCTACACCAATTTTTAATATTAATTCAGTCGCTTGCCCTGTTCCGCATCCAACTTCTACTACACTATTGTATTCATCAATCTTTGAATATGCAATAATCTCATCAAAAAGTTCTTTGCAATACTTAAGACGCCGCTTATCATAACTTTCTGCATCTTCATTAAATGTTAAGTTTAATTCCCTTTTAATACGTCTTTTACTCATAATCCAAATAATATTTATCTAAATCATCCTATGATATTAGTCGCATAAAAAATCTATATATCCATTCTTTAGCATGGGTAGATAATCATTAACTGCATTATTAAAAGCATTTTTAATAGCATCAACATTTCCAATGCGATTAATAGTGGCCTCTCCAAAAGGTCTATATCCTATTGCAATAGTACCTTTTGCATAATCACCGAATGCAATATCTCTTGCAACTGCTACTCCACCAGCTGCATTTACACCAAAGGCAACCCCACCAAGAGCTAAATATCCTAAGGTCACTCCGCCAAATGCGATATAGCCAAGCCCAAGCCCACCAATTGCCACAAGTCCTGCAGCTAATCCACCCAAAGATACAATGCCTATAGAAAAGCCACCTAAGGATACAATACCTGTAGATAGTCCACCAATTGCTACCACTCCTGTTGCTATATTACCAATAGCCACTATACCTTTAGCTCTTTTCATACCTTTTCCCATGTTAATATGCACAACAGGAACACCATTAAACATTGCCTTACTTTTATACTCATAATCTCCATTGTTTTTTGATGTTATACTATTTGTTTCTTCACCTTTAACTAGATAGTCAAGACTTACATTAAATAACTGTGACATAGCAGTTAACTTACTCATTTCAGGAGTTGTATCACCTAATTCCCATTTAGATACAGTCTGTCTTGATACACCTAAGCGATACCCTAGTTCTTCTTGTGACCATCCTGCTCTCTTTCTCAGTTCCATTATTCTTTTACTAAAATCCATAATATATCCCCCTAAAAACTTTACATCAAGCATAGCTATCAATGTCAACTAAATCTACCAATTGTACTTTGCAATATGTCAACTAAACATAACATATCATATTTTCCTATATTCTACCATGAATACTTAATGATTTGTATTATAAAATCTATCATATAGCAATTTATATACTATGATTTACTTAACTTCAATTGTAGTCTTATGGTATACTATTAATATAGTATAAACATAAGGAGAACTAATGACTGACAAGAAGTATAAGCAATTAACAGTATTTTATTTTGCAACAACGATTTTGTTCCTTATTTCTTTTTTTGGAGGTATATTTTATATGTCATCTCAATACGAGTTTAAGGTGACATTACTTTTTATATTTTACATCACAGTAGCACTTATAACTCTAGGTGGGTTTGTATGGTTTCTTTTATGGACACTTTCTAGCAATGAAGGCAAGAAATACTGGAATATATACATAGAAAAGCGAGGGTTAAAATACTCTCCTATGTTTAATGGGAAAGAACCTGCGACAGTGATAAAGAAATTGTTATTAATGGTTATTGGTCTTGTAATTTTGGTAATATTGTTTAATAATTTAATTAATATATAGCCTATACATATAACCAAAGTATTATTAATTATTTTATAACTACAATACAGTTAACTAAACTAACTCAAGTTAGAAGAGGCTTATGAAATAGTTTCGGGACATTGATTTATTATACATTAACAAATAGGAGGATGATAATTATGTGGGGATGGTTTTTTATCGTAATAGGCTTATTTACAATAGTGGGTGTTGTAATTTTCAACATAGGGATGAACACTAGAAAAGCACAGCGACTTGTAAAATTTATTGGTGTTACAGGAGCAAAGATATTCTATACGATTGTTGGTATTTTTGCTTTAGTCTATGGAATATTAATATTAACTGGACAGGTTGTTATGAACTAAAAATCAAAGTTGGTAGTGAATACTTCACTACCTTTTTAACATTAACTTTAATTTATAGTACTACACTTTCCCTTGTATCAAAATCTAATACATAAAACAGCTAATTTGTAATAATAATTTAATGCTATAATAATCGTTAATTGTATATATAATTTATGATATACAAGTCAGAAAATTCAAGTAATAAATGGGAGAAACTATAAATGAGGAAAAATATATAGTAATAAGATTTGTGCTTCATTTCTCTTTGATAATGTTATTAGTAAGTATGCTTACATTTGCATTTTCTGCAGAGTTTAGTGAAAGACCTTCTGAATCATTTATTTTCATTTTAAGTATTGTTAGTTTTATCTTTTTTGTTCTAGTAATTGCAGGATTGATCATATGGTCAAAAAAGTCAAAAAAGCCAAGTAAAGAGTTCTGGAAAATGTATAACAAACAAGAACAGCAAAAAATAGATAACCAAGCTATTGATGAGATTAAGGGAACTGCCTGTTATAATGATTTACCTCTATATAATGGTATTAACTACTTTTATATCTATAAATCTTTTTCTATTACCCAGATATTTGGTATATTCTTTTCTCTATTTGTTGCAATAAGGAGTTCAATTTGCTTAATTAATAATTTTATTTATTATTAATTTTGTTTATGTTGACTATGTTTTAATGATTTTTATGCTTTATATTATTAGTACTATCAACTTTTTGTTTATATTGTATAATTAGAAGAAGATATGCTAGAAAAGTATTCATTTCTAAAGACGGTATTTCATTAAAAAGTAAAATTGATGGAGAAATAAAAACACGGCATTTCACTTGGGAAAAGATTAAAGTAATTGGCATTAGTGTAGCCCCGTCAGGTAGACGTATTTCATGGGGTTTTCTATACTTTACTACAAGGGAAATAAAAAAAGATAGAGTAATACCAGAGTATTTTGAAAAACCTTATGTAGTAATGCTTAAATATAGACCAAAAGTCATCCATTGCATATTGCAATATTGGGATAAAGAGATACGAAATCTAGAAGCTATGAAAAGTTGGCTCAGATATATAAATAAATTGTAGAAAATATCATCTTCTTCATGGTATAATGATAAAAAATTTTAAGGCGGGATACAAAATGATACCTTGGATATTTATAGCAGTAGGTCTATTTGATATTGTATGTGTAGTAATTCTAAATTTAGGAATGAATACTCGCAGAGCACAAAGAATGGTCAGGTTCATCGGTGTCGCTGGTGCAAAAATCGTCTATACAGTCATAGGTATTGCACTTCTTACTACTGGTATAGCAGCATTAATGGGTTGGATAACTTTAAACTAGTTTATTAATACAGAGCAACTTATATGTCGCTCTTTTACATATTTAATAGGATAGATTATGAAAAAATTTATGTTTGTTATAACTACCATTTTATTACTCATTACTAGTTCATGCGAAAATGAACAAATTGAATCAAAAAAGAGTGTATCCCCATCATTTCCTATCATTACAAAAATAGATGTATCTGACAATGCAACGCCAATGGGTGATAGAGTGCTTGGGATAAACATCAGTGATAATAAAAATGGTTTTTATGATTCATTCTTAGAAGCTCAAAAAGCTGATATTAAAATCGTAGAATTAAATATACCTTGGAATGCAATAGAACCTAAAAAGCAACACTATGTTGACCCTTGGGATGGAGTGTTTCAACAAATATCATTTTATGGAGAAAACGATATAAAAGTATCATTAAGCATTGCCTTAATTAATACAGTAAAATGGGAAGTTCCTAATGATATTAAGTTAGGTGATGAGAATTTTGTTGATAGATTTAATCAAATGATATCATATGTTCTTAGCATTATACCTGATAATGTTACTATTGCTAGCATAAGTATTGGCAATGAAGTAGATTATGTGCTCAAAGATGATGAGTGGGAAAGTTATGGAGAGTTTGTAAACCAAGCAAAAAAACATATCCATTCTATTAATCCAAATATAAAGGTAGGAGTAAAGACAACAGTCATGGGTGGATTTTTGGGGTATCAAAAAGATTATATTGCAAAGCTTAATGAGTTTACTGATGTTGTAATGCTTAACTACTATCCACAAAACAATAAGTTTGAAGTACTTGAACCAAGTATAATTTTAGACCACTTTGATGTAATAGCCAATACTTTTCCAGAGAAAGTAATATGGATAACAGAAATAGGCTATCAATCTGGAGACAACTTATGCAAAAGTTCAGAATTAAAACAAGCTGAGTTCTATCATTATATGTTTGATGCGTGGGATAAACACAGTGAACAGATAACAACCATACAAATAGATTGGCTTCACGATCAATCAAAAGATAGCATAAAAGAATTTAAAGAATACTATGGAAATGATAAAGCACTCGTTGAGTATTTATCTACCCTTGGCCTTAGAAACTATGATGATACAGACAAAATGGCATGGGAGCAGCTATTAAAGGAAATTGATGCACGAAATAGATAATACAATCATACTATTTACCTAAATTTATGTACTTTTATTTTATTTTAAATA
>Ga0209475_10004352_pt1 | contig 12228 bp, 8 predicted proteins | sample tdDd471_FD_187128 | JGI IMG/M metagenome (GOLD analysis project Ga0209475, IMG submission 187128) | Marine sediment microbial communities from the Atlantic coast under amendment with organic carbon and nitrate - tdDd47.1 (SPAdes)... | ecosystem: Environmental > Aquatic > Marine > Coastal >...
TACCCGTGAAGGCGGGTTCCCCCACCTGTGCCGTACCCGGTTATGACGTGCAAATCTTAGATGATGAAGGGAATGAATTACCGCGTGGGGAAATGGGTAATATTTGCGTTAAGCTACCCATGCCTCCAGGATGTTTAGCCACCTTATGGCAGAATCAGGAAGGTTATCAACGTTCTTATTTAAACACTTTCCCCGGTTACTACCTATCTGGTGATGCCGGTTACCAGGATGAAGACGGGTATCTTTGGATTATGAGCCGTACCGATGACGTGATTAATGTCGCCGGTCATCGTCTCTCTACCGGTGCGATGGAAGAAGTCTTGGCCTCTCATCCCGATGTGGCCGAATGTGCCGTTATCGGTGTGGCGGATGCCTTAAAAGGCCAATTACCCTTTGGTTTGGTGGTCTTAAAAGCCGGTGTTAACCGTGACAAAGATGAATTATTGAAAGAAATGGTTCAATTGGTTCGAAATAAAATCGGACCGGTTGCCGCATTTAAACTGGTGACTATTGTAGAGCGCTTACCGAAGACGCGTTCCGGTAAGATTTTACGTGGCACCATGCGTAAGATTGCCGATGGTGAGGAATACAAAGCCCCTGCAACCATCGACGATCCAGCTATCCTGGATGAAATTACTGCAGCGTTTAAAGCCATCGGTTATGGCCTAGATAAATAATCCGGGCAATTAAAAATTGCTGACCGGGATGTACAATCCCGGTCGGCTTATCAATGACTTTGGGTAATCGAGGTAAACGTATAATCGGTATCACCAATGGTCAGTATCGTTTCCCGCACAGTACCATAATCAGATGCACTTTGATGACGTACCATAACTATATCGCCGATATAAATGCTACTTTCTTCGCTGCTCCAATCACCGTGATTAATTGAATACTCTCCGCCCTCAATTTTAATCCGAGAGTTTACTACGCTCTCTACTGGTTCAATAATATTGGAGAGTACCAAAGTATCAATTTCAACCCCATTTTGTTCAACAAATAAAGTTTTGTCGATAAGTTCATTATCACGGTTTATAACGGGAATTTGTTTTATGGGTAAACTATTATAGCTAGCGTCATTGACCGATGATGTTTGCATAGAAATATAAAATAATTGGTCCCCGTCAACGCTGAAGTCATCTATACCGCTTACTTGAATGGCTTGACTACTACTCCAATTCGCAGAGGTAAATATTAGTTCTGCCGGAGAAACTCTGCCTTCTAAACTATTGCCGGAACTGATACTAAGTTCAACCTGCCCGATTGGTTGGGTAGCCAAAGCGATATCCACCTCAATCGTATCACCATCTTCCGAAATTGCCATATTATCACGTAATCCTGCTATAACTAGATTAGGAGCAAGTTCAAGTTGCAAGTTATTAGCACTGGTAATTTCACCACTATTTACCGTTACCTGTTGTTTAGTTCCAATTTGAGTAGAAAGAAAAGGCATTTCATTAGGATACCCGGTTTCATAATATAAGCCTGTTGGGTCACTGACACGAATATAATAACTTCCGGGCTTTAACGGTCCCAGTCGATAATTGCCGTATTCATCGGTTAAAGTTTCTTCACTACAGGCAAAATTACCATTATTCCAAACACATGCGCTAACTGCTAAATCTTTAATGGCAAACAGTTCTTTATCGGTAACTTGACCGGTGATATTTCCCCCGTTTACCATTTGAATATCAATATCTACAACCTTGTCGCCGGAAACCAGCTCCACCACAGCCTTGTCATAAGTCGTTTGCCAATTAAACGGCAATTCTTCACCATAAGTTTGGGTTACAACATAACTGTTTATATTTACCCCATCATCGGCATACTCAAAAACAATATAATACTGACCGCTTCCCAGCCCTTTTACACTATACTCACCATTAGAGTCCGTGCTGGTAGTCTTGAGACAGCGAAAACCTTCTAATTCCCACACACAAGCACGAACTAGAATATCGGAAATAGCAGTATTGGACTGATCAATTACTTGACCGGATATACTTCCAGCTTGTTCCATCTGTATATCAATGCCGGTGGTGGTTTGTTCAGACAGAACCTTAACCGTATTTTTACCCTCACTGCTTAACCAATCAAAGGGGGATTCCATGGGATATCCGGCCTCCAGATATTGGGATTCCTGCCTATCGGAAAACTTAATAAAATAATCACCCGGTTCCATGTTATTAATTAAGTAATTGCCGCTCTGACCAGTGTAGGTAGGATTGTCACATTGAAACTGTGTAGATTTCCATAGGCAGGTATTCACTTGAATATTTTCCAGGGCCGTTCCTTGACTATCGGTGACCGTACCGGAGAGTTTTCCGCGTCGATTAAGTTGGATATTAATATTATCAATATCGTTTTCGGTGACTAACTCAATTGCTGTTTTACTGCCAATTTCAATAGCATCATAGGGGATTTCATTGGGATAACCTTGGGAAGCAAATAACTTATTATTATCATAAAATTTTAGGTAATAATAGCTCAGTGCCAAGCCATCCAATGTATAGCGACCATTATTCTTAGTGGTTACCTGGCGTTTTTCAATAAAGCGACCGCCTTCCCGCGCGTAAGCGATAACCGATATATCGCTTAAAGCAGTGCCAGATAGATCACTTACTATTCCTCGAATTACCGGCCCCGTTTTCATCTGAATATCAATACCACTAACTACCTTTCCCGACTTAGCAGTTACTGCTAATTTGTCGTCGATACGATTTAAATCGATATAGACTTGATCAGGATATGCCGTTTTTACATAGTGGTTTTCAGTATCTTCAAAGACTAAATAATAGTTCTTATTTTCAAATCCACGTATTGAATACTTGCCATCAATACCCGTTGAGGAATATCTTACCGGGATTAACTTTTTTCCATCCCATTCATAGACAATAATCCTAATATATGATGCTATTCCTTCTCCTTCTTGATTTGTCACTTGCCCTTCAATGGTTCCAGTGCGAAGCAAGCGTGCATCTATGTCAGTAATAGTTTGCCCGGCTGCAACAACAACCGATTTAGCCCCATCTTTACTCTTTTCATTAAAAGGAACATTACCATAAAGTTCTGAATGGTATGCAAAACCATCGCTTGAAAAATGCAGATAGTATTCTCCGGCTGGTAAATTGGAAATAGTATAACTACCATTATCCTCAACCCTAGTATAACTGCCATCAACTACTTTAAAAGCATTGCCCTGCCATATCAAAGCATCTACACTTATTGAAACCAAATCCGATGAAATAATTTGGCCTTGCTCATCCGTTATCTGCCCAGTAATTGTTCCAGTTGCTTCCTCCAAAGACATTTGAATATTAATGTTCTCAGTAACCTCTCCTGCTACGACAGTTATAGGCTTTTTTTGAGCAATTTTTTCTCTATCAATCGGTAGCTCATTGGGATACCCCATATGAGCATGCTTACCTTGATTATCCCAAAATCTCAGATAATAATTACCATTTGCTAACCCGGTAATTCGATAAATCCCTGAATCATCAGTTTCCACACTATTATTTTGATAATCAAAATCAATACCATTCCAGATTAAAGGAGTAACACTAATATTGTTTAATGGAGTTCCCTGATTATCGGTTACCTGCCCAGTAATTTCCCCGCCAATTTCAAGCTGGACATCCGCTCGGCTCACTTCACCAATATTTACCCCGATAGTATTTTTATTTCCTAGCCTTCCTCTTATAATAGGGGCCTCGTTGGGATATGCTTTGCTCGTATAGGTGTGACTAGCATCACTAAAAGTTAGATAGTAAAAACCATCATAGAGTCCCTCAATAAGATAATACCCATTAACACCGGTAATATCATCGCGGTTTCGCACTCCTTCTTTCGCCCCATATGTTCCCGGAATTCCCCAAAACACTTCAACATTGATATTTTCTAATGGATTTCCATCAATGTCGGTGACTTGACCAAATATCTGTCCCTTATTTCCTAATTGTGCATTAATACCCGATGTGGTTTGTCCTGCTACTACGGTAACGGCTGTTTTATTGCCCGGTGATGAATAATTAGATGGCACTTCATCAGGATATCCTTCACCAGCATAGGCACCATTGCGATCAGTGAAAAAAAGATAATAATCTCCATTTGCCAATCCCTGAATAATATATTCGCCAGTTTTTGGGTCACAATGTCCACTTTTGACATAAAACATACTATTTCCATCCCAGCTATAAGCTGAAACGGTACCATGCTTAATAGGTTCTCCTCTCTGATTTTCAAGTAAGCCAGTAATTTTTCCTCCGATTTCCAACGTAGCATTTATATTATTAATTGTTTCCCCTAAGAGCAATGATACTGAATTATCAAACCTCTTTGCCGAATAAGAGCCTCTTTTGTCGATAAAAACAATAAAATAATCATTAGAATCTAAACCTACTAACGAATAATATCCAGCGTTACCTGTATTCGCAGAACGTACATGCTCATAACCACCACTTGGCTTTTTAATTAAGGCTTCAATAAAAATCCCACTTAAAGGATTACCCTGTTTATCAGTTACTTTACCAGTAATTCGCCCTCGAGATTCTAACTGCACATTGATATTATTTGTTGATTGCCCTGCTTTTACAGTAACAAAATTTTTGTTATTTATATCATCCCATACGCACGGCATTTCATTAGGATAACACTTAGTAAAATACTCCTCTGTTGAATCATAAAACTGAAGATAGTAATTCCCTTCTTCAAGGCCACCTCTAACATAATGTCCTGAATTATCCGATTTGAAACTATTGATCATATTTCCAGATGAGAAACCATTTTCTACCCATTTATAGGTCTGCACCGAAATATTCCCTATGGGGTTATTATATATATCGGTTATTAAACCAGTAATTTGCCCGGTTTCCTCTAATTGCTCATTGATATTGGATGTGATTTGACCAGCTATAACAGGCACTGCTGTTTTATTTACAATACTGTCATAATCATAAGGTCTTTCATTATGATATCCTTCATCAAGGTGTTTTTCTTCAGGATCATAAAAGCGAAGATAGTAATTAGTAGTTGTTAAATCTGATAAATGATAGTTTCCATTTTCATCTGTTGTATCATAAGACGCAAAATCTAGCCAAAAACCATTCCATTGAAGAGCTACCACCTCGATTCCAGATAGGGGATTTCCCTTGGAATTTGTAACCATCCCGGAAATACTTCCAGCATAACCCCAAGTCGCCGACAAAAATAAATAACACCATAAAACAAAAAACTTTAGTAGGAACTTCATTACATCCTCTTATAATTATTAATGACAATTAAAATTAACACATATAGTAAGTCATAACTCTGTAGACTAAAAGATGACAATCATGAAAATAAAAAGTTCAAAACAAAGATGAAAAGAAATTCAGATAAAGAATTAGAAAGAAATCAAAGAAATTTTTCTAGGATTATATTTCAGGCACAAAAAAGCCCTTTAGGTGCAAACCTAAAGGGCTTTTTTTAAAGCAATAAATCTAAATTTATTTTTTCAATAATTTAGCCGCTTGCTCAGCCCAGGTAGAAGTATCAAAACGTTGGTTACGTTTATCAATTTTTACTAATGCATCACTAATATTTTGTGCCGTCATTTCAGCTATTTGACCGAAATTATTAATACCCGCTTGTATTAAAGATTCAGCAACTTTAGTACCGACACCTTTAATTAGGGTTAAATCATCATTGACTGATGTTTTCGCTCCTACTTTTTCCTCTTTAGTCGGAGCCGCCGCACTGGCTTTTTTTTCTACAGGCTTTTCAGCAGCGACTTTTTTTACCGCTGTTGCCTTAACCACTTTTTTAGCAGGCTTGGCTTTAGGCTTTTGTTTAGTTTCTTTTAAAACAGGCGTAGGTTCATCTGATTTACACTGTACATAAGTACCTGGTGCATTTTCAATTGGTTCATAAACACCACAACCCTCAGCTCTAGCAGACACTTCTTCATTGTTTGATAGAGGACGGATCCAACTATTCCACTCAGGCCACCAAGACCCTTCATTTAGTTCAGCCTCCAATGCCCAAACATCTTCATCTTCAGGTAGTTCATCAGTAACCCGGTAGCCATATTTATTAGCGATTGGCGGATTAATAATTCCAGCAATATGACCCGAATTACCCAAGATAAAGCGAACATCACCAGAAAATAATTTTGCACCAGCAAAATTCGACTTCCAAGGAGCAATATGATCTTCAATAGCGGAAACGAAACAAACCGGAATATCGATGCTGGAAATATCAATATCAACACCGTCAACGCTTACACCACCGGGCTGACATAATTTATTATTTAAATACATATTACGTAAGTACCAAGAATGCATCTTAGCTGGCATACGGGTAGAATCAGAGTTCCAATACAATAGGTCAAATGGACGTGGATCATTACCTAATAGATAATTATTGACGTAGAATGACCAAATCAAATCATTGGCTCGCATCAGATTAAATACACCTGACATAGAGCTACCACAAAGGTAACCTTCTTCGCTCATTTTCTTTTCTATGCCATCAACTTGTTCATCATCAATAAAGATACCTAGCTCGCCAGGATCTGAAAAATCCAACATAGTCGTGAAGAAAGTGGCACTCTTAATTCGGTTATCACCCTTCTGCTTCATATATGCCAAGGTAGTGGTTAATAAGGTTCCACCAATACAATAACCAATGGCATTAATTTCGCTTTCGCCAGTAGTTTGTTCAACCACATCGGTCGCCGTGATCACACCTTCTTTTACATACTCTTCAAAGCCTACTTCAGCATAGGTTTCGTCGGGGTTTACCCAAGAGATAACAAAAACTGTATGGCCTTGATCGACCATCCATTTTAATAAAGAATTCTTTTCCTGCAAGTCCATAATATAGAACTTATTGATCCAAGGTGGAACAATTAGCAATGGACGTTTTAATACCGTACCAGTGGTTGGTGTATACTGGATTAATTGGAACATGCGATTCTGATAAATCACTTTTCCAGGAGTGACGGCAACATTTTCACCTAAAGTAAAAGCATCGGTATCGGTCATACGGATTTTTAATTGACCATTGCCAGCTTCTAAATCTTCCAGCATATTTTTCAAACCATGGACTAAATTAGCCCCTTTGGTTTCAATCACTTTTTCTATGACAGCCGGGTTAGTTGCCGCAAAGTTAGTTGGAGACATGGCATCAATATAACGCTCAGTGTAAAATTTCACTTTTTCTGCGGTATGCTCGTCCAAACCTTCAACATCCGAGACCAAATTGCGCATATACTGAGAAGTGAGCAAATAAGACTGTTTGATAGCGTTAAACACAGGTTGTTCTGACCAATCATCATGCTTAAAGCGGCGATCCGCTTTTTCTGGAGCAACGACAGGATCGGCTTGCTGGCCAGTAAAACTGGACATAATCTGTTGAGAAAGTGCTAATGAATTCTGGAAAAAAGTCATATTTGCTTGAATGACCTTTTGTGGATCAGTCTGCAAAGCAGTTAACCATTGCGTATAGGCTTTATTAAGATTTAAAGGATCCAGATCCAAGTTACCTTGGTTTTTGGTAAAATCGGCCATTATTTCTTCGACACGTTTAAAGTTTGCTTGGAGACCTTCTGCGATAGAGGCAAAGCCTAATGCATTGATATCAGCCTGATCTTTATTGGACATAATCTACTCCCTGAGTGATGCTGCTGTCTATTTGAATAGATAAACTTAGGATTTTTTTGCTATTGTATAACCAAATAAAACGCAGTAGATAACTACCGCGTTTTATTAAAGCTTAAGTTAACACATCCTAAGCATAAATAAAGCGAAACTAACAAAGTAAAAATTTAGCCTGCTTTAGAAATAGTATCTTTAAGTTCTTGTAAACTTTCTTTGATACGAGCATTTACTTTGTCAGCAACTTCGTCTTGGGTTTTCTTAGCCATTTCGCTAATTTCAGTAGAATTTTTTAAAGCAACATCATAGGCAGCTTGTAACAAATCAGCCTGTTTTTTAGCGACTTCTTCAGGCGAACCAGAATTAGCCAATGCTTGAGCCGCTTCAGCAGCTTCAGTCATCGCTTGTTGAAACATTTCAGCTTGACGCTCTAATAAGGCCTTAGAACCTTCGGCGATGGCTTTGTTGGTGTTTAATAAAAGTTCCATATTTTTGTTTTGTGCATCTTTAATAGCATCAAAATCCAAACTGAAAGAATCTTGCATTTGCTTAGCAATTTTCTGAGGATCAAACTGGGCAAAAGCTTGGGTAAAATCAAATGGGTTATTAGTAGTCATAGCGGCCTCGTGATTTGGTTTAAAATCTTTAAAAAAACGGAAATTCTCTATCGATGTTGCATTGCACAATTATTATTCTAAACTTTCCCCATGTCAAGTACTTAGTTTACTTTTCTTTAGTTTTTATTCTATGGATTGAAAAAAAGAAAATCCTATTAATTAAGGAAAGTAATAAACGATAGGAATGAACGAAATGTAGAACACTTAATTGGAAATTTCTAGTAACAAATTTAATATTGACTATAAAAAATTTGGGACTTGAGTGGTGAGTAGGTTTAAATCGATATTGAGGCATCTTTTTCTTAAACAAAAAGATACCTCAACAAATACGCTTGGTGCTTAGTGGCTAATAAACAGTCCACCATTTACAGGAATATTAGCCCCTGTAATATAAGCATTACGTTCATCGGCTAACCAACCGACAACAGAAGCGATTTCATCAACGCTCCCCATTCTTCCCATCGGAATACTACCAACAATAGCATCCAATACATTCTGAGGCATAGCTTCAGTCATTGGCGTAGAGATATAACCAGGAGAAACCGTGTTAACTGTTATACCCTTACGAGCAGTCTCTTGGGCAACCGCCATAGTGAAGCCATGTAAACCGGCTTTTGCTGCAGAATAATTAGCTTGACCAAATTGACCTTTTTGACCATTAACAGAAGCAATATTAATAATACGGCCATAACCACGTTCTAACATACCATTAATAACCTGACGAGTCACATTAAAGGCACTATCAAGATTAGTGCTCATTACCGCACTCCATTGATCATAGCCCATTTTTTTCAACGTTCCATCACGTGTAATACCGGCACAGTTAACGACAATATCGATACCACCGAACTGTTCTTCAATTGCTTTAATAGAAGCTTCCGTATCTTCAAAGCTAGATACGTCTCCAGGAGCAATGCCAATTTCCAAGCCTTGCTCTTTCATTTCTGCCTGCCATGCTTCAGCAGCTTCTTTTTCAGGTGGGAAATATCCTGCTACAACCTGATTACCTGCTTGTGCAAGTTCCTGGCAAATCGCGCGACCAATTCCACCAGTACCACCAGTTACAAACGCTACACGTTTAGTCATTTTGTTTTTCTCCTTAATCCCGGTCGGGATATATTATTTTTGAACTGCTACAGCATTAGCTTTTTTTAGAGTATCGCCAACTACTTGAGCATTCTCTTCTACTATTTTAGTGAACTCATCACGGGCAGCAACCAACATATCTGAGTTATCACGAATATTTTTGACAAATTTTTCGCTGCACTCACGAACCAGATCCGACTGCAAAGAGATAAACTCTTTAGGATCTTTTACCTGGCTGAACAACTTGAAGTTTTTTATCCCTGCTTCATAACAACCATTAGCAACTTCAGTTTGTTTACCAACGAACATTTCGATAGTGCGTTGATTGAAATCACCCATACGTTTGGCAGCATCTGCTGCATTTTTGTTAAATTCACTAACCATATTGATATAATCTTGATTAAACATAGCTGACTCCTATTAATATATCCAAGTAGTTTAATATTGTGCAGTGCATCATTATTGCAATGCACAATATTACAATTGACTTGTTTTGTCAAGTAGTTTTAGCTTTGTTTATCAGGGAGGTATAGAAAAAAAACGGGCTAAAAGCCCGTTTTTTTAGTTCTGAATGATTACATTCTTTCCCAAATTGTTGCTATGCCCTGACCACCACCGATACAAAGTACGGCTAAGGCATAACGACCACCTGTACGTTGTAATTCGTGAATGGCTTTAACACAAATAATGTTTGCCGTTGCACCAACAGGATGCCCTAAAGAAATACCACTTCCATTGACGTTTACTTTTTCCATTGGAAGCTCTAATTGACGACAGACACCTAAAGCTTGAGCAGCAAAGGCCTCGTTGACTTCAAAGACATCAATATCATCAATAGTTAAACCAGTTTGTTCGAGAATTTTATGGGTTGCTGGAACCGGTCCCATCCCCATTAATTCAGGCTCAACACCCGCATGAGAATAAGCAACCAAACGCGCCATTGGTTTCAAACCTTTAGCTTCTGCGGCTGATTTTTCCATCATAACAATAGCAGATGCGGCGTCATTAATACCAGAAGCATTACCCGCAGTTACCGTACCATCTTTTTTAAAAGCAGTACGCATAGTCGATAATTTTTCCTGAGTAATTTCAGGACGAACATGCTCATCCGTATCAAAAACAGTCGTCCCTTTTCTGCTCTTTACTTCGATAGGAACAATCTGTTCTTTAAAGTAACCATTTTCAATGGCATTAGCAGCACGCTTATGACTCTCAACCGCCAAAGCATCTTGATCTTCACGACTCACATCATATTTTTCAGCAATATTTTCTGCCGTAATCCCCATATGGCCAGCACCAAATGGATCGGTTAAAACATTAACCATCATATCTAGGGTCGTGCCATCACCCATACGTTGTCCCCAGCGACCGCCAGGTAAACCGTATAAAGAATTACTCATGGATTCTACGCCAGCACCGATGGCGACGTCATAGTCACCCAACATAATGCCTTGTGCAGCATCAACAATCGCCTGCATACCACTACCACAAAGTCTGTTAACCGCATAAGCCGAGGTTTCATTAGGAATACCGGCCTGTACTGAAGCTACACGAACAGTGTATGGAGAACGAGATTCGCTAGGAATACAGTTACCCATAACCACCATACCGACAGATTCTGGTTCAACACCTGCTCTGCTTACGGCTTCTTTTAATACTGTAGATGCTAAATCGATAGCAGGAACAGTTTTTAGACTACCACCAAAATCACCAATCGCTGTTCTTACAGCACTAAGGGCAACTACTTCTCTTTTCTCACTCATAAATTTCCCCGTAAACACTATATAAGCATTTAATAATAAAAGTCTTAATTATTTAAAACCGAGCCAGTATAGAAAATAAAAAATGACTTTTCAATAAACATTTGATCACTAATGTGCATACGCACATGTAAGGAACACTAATCTAATTTCTAAATATTTCATCAATATTGCAGATTAGATTAATCTTTTTTGCTTTTGACAGGACTTAAATCTTGTAACTCTTGCCACACTTTCTGAAACTCGGCCATATCCTTCTGGGCTTGTGCCATCGATTGCATAGCAATCTGACCTTTTTCCATTAATTCCATGTACTTGGAACTCATTTCCAAAGGTAAATTCATGATTTTCAACATTTCTGTATATGGATTAGTCATACCTTATTAACCCGTTTTATTCATTAAAGTAATTTGTCATTTAAAATGACAACAAATGCAAAACCCTCTTTACTATTAAAATAATTAATTGGTTATTTTAACCAAAAAACTTTATTATTTTTCCTAGTCTAATTTTTATTTATATTGAATTTCAATAAATTACTTTTAATATTTATTATTAAAAGTGCAATTTTTAAAGATAGTCTAAAATTCTTTAAAAAAAATAATCTAATCCTTTACCTATCCCCTGAGGTCAAACATTATTAATAAATACAATAATGTTTGGGGTTACTATAGATAAATTATTTGTGTACAATTATTAACAAATTGAGCACATAAATATTTCTTTATTGGAATTCTTAATAATCCCTATATGTATAGTGCTATAAAAACAGTACACACTCCACTAATTAGCTTTAGATGCTTTTCAATACCAGTGGCCAAATAAAAAACTGTGTTAATTCAAAATCAAACTACATATATTTAATTAGCCTGCTAGGCTAAATTAAATATTAGAAAATTAAAGGAGATCGACAGAATGGGTAACTATTTAGAGGTTTACCAGAACGCACAAAACAATCCTGAGGAATTCTGGGCCGAAGCCGCCAAAGATTTAGCTTGGGATAAACGTTGGGAAAAAGTCCTGGATGACAGCAATAGCCCATTTTACCGCTGGTTTAGCGGTGGTCAAATTAACACCTGCTACAATGCCTTGGACAGACATGTGGAAAATGGACGGGGTGATCAAGCCGCGATT
>Ga0209475_10004354_pt1 | contig 12228 bp, 7 predicted proteins | sample tdDd471_FD_187128 | JGI IMG/M metagenome (GOLD analysis project Ga0209475, IMG submission 187128) | Marine sediment microbial communities from the Atlantic coast under amendment with organic carbon and nitrate - tdDd47.1 (SPAdes)... | ecosystem: Environmental > Aquatic > Marine > Coastal >...
TTTCCCTGGAAGGAGAATACCTTGTCACACCGCACGAAAAGGTGAAGATGCTAAGCATCCGTGAGCCGGAAAAACTTCCCTGGAATGAACTGGAGATCGATGTGGTTGTGGAAGCAACGGGCATCTTTCGTACCAGGGAATCATTGGAGCCACATCTCAGGGCAGGAGCCAAGAGGGTGATCCTCACAGTGCCTTCAAAAGATGAGATCGATTGCACGGTAGTGCTTGGTGTAAATGATGACGAGCTCAAGCCTGAGCATAAGATCATCTCCAACGCCAGCTGTACCACCAACTGCCTGGCGCCCATGGCAAAGGTTCTCAACGACTCTTTCGGCATTAAAGAAGGGCTGATGACCACCACCCATGCCTATACCAACGATCAGCGACTGGCTGATGTCCCACATAAAGACTGGCGCAGGGGCAGAGCAGCTGCAGAAAACATCATCCCAACCACAACCGGTGCAGCCAAGGCTGTTGGCATGGTGATCCCTGAGCTAAAAGGTAAGCTTGACGGCATGGCCTCAAGAGTGCCAGTCCCGGATGGATCAGTAGTGGATCTCGTAATAGAAGTGGAAAAGGATGTTACTGTAGAGGATGTGCACGCAGCGGTGCGGATTGCATCTAAAACAAAACGTATGGAAAACATCTTGCACTATTCTGAAGATAGGGTTGTTTCCTCCGATATTGTTGGGAATTCATACAGCTCAGTTTATGATCCTGAGTATACCAAAGTGCTTGGAAAACGAATCGTAAGGGTATTGAACTGGTATGATAATGAATGGGGCTACTCCAACCGTGTGGTAGACCTGATCACTATCCTGATGGGATTTGAAGATTAATTAATTGATCATCATCTCAGAATGGTGACCGAGCCCTGGATGGACTTTTCAACAAGGCCATTCAGGGTTTTTTCTTTTACCTCACATATGTAAAAGTATGTGCCTTCGGGGCATTCCTTGTTGGTTTGCTGGTTGCGCCCATCCCAGTTCACCATGATCTCGTTACTCTCGAAGATCAGGCGTCCCCACCTGTTGAATATACTGATCTCAAGCTGTTCCACACCGCCAATGGTCTCGGGAAAAGGAGTGAAGAGATCATTGTGCTGGTCACCATTAGGTGTAAATACATTTGGGAATTCAAGACCCGAACAGCCAGGGGTACAAACAATATTGCTTAACGAACTCTGGTTGCCCATGGAGTCGAGGGCTGAGATGGCATAGCAGCCCAGGGTAACCCCCTCATGGAAATATACCAGGCTGTCGTCAAAAGTTTGTGGGACAGAATCGATCAGGGAGAGATCCCCATTTGATGATGGGCTATAGTATATATAATATTGTGCTATATCCTTGTCACAGGTGTCAATATACCCGGTATTGTTCCATGAAAGCCTGTTCTCATATAAGGGGCAATCCATGCTCACATTTAATGCGGGAGGACAGGGTGGTATATTATCAATAGGGATGCCACATGCCAGCTGTGAGTAGTTGATGAGTGGGTTGAAGATTCCCTGTGTGCCGTAACTACCGGTGCTTTCTACATAATAACAATACTCCTCATAGTTTGCCAGCGCGGTGTCGGAATATACCGGCAAAATACTGCTCCCTATTGCAACATATTCAGTACTTCCGGGGTCCTTCCTATACACAGTGTATTCACTGTTGATCCAGGGAACTTCATGTCGAAAGCTCAGCACCAGCCTCTTGTCTGTCTCATAAATATCAAGGAAGATTGTGCTGGCATCCTGGCTGGAACCAATAAAACCGAATGGAGTACTGTAAAAGTCAACCCTATAATTATATGGGATCAGGCTTTCGTTAAGGTTCACCGACTGATCTACATATATTGTATCATCCAGTCCCTGGAAAGATGCAACAAATTCAAAGTTTTGTCCATTAATATTTTCCGCCCTTTGAAGCTCATAATAATATGGCCCCGGTATCTGAACGGTGTCCAGGTCGGTGGGTTTTGACCAGGCAAGTCTTGCATATCCGTTAAAAAGGTCGCTACTATCATTGCCTGCATTGGTGATCACAGGAAGGTCTTTCTTCAGGCTGGCACACACCTCCTCAGAGGCGTAGCTTTCAGCTCCGTCAACAAAAATGGCAACCACCATATAGCAGTAATCAAGTCCGTGTATGAGGTGGTCAGTATCTATATAAGTTGTATCATCAGCATCCTGGTTTGTATGGATCCGTTGATAGCCTGTATAGAAAGGAACGCCGGTTTCGCAATGGTCCGGGGTAAACCCGAAATACCCCGTCCTCCGGTAAATATCATATTTAGTCACCTTACTGCATGGGCTTTTATTCCATTCAAGATGGATGCTGTTGCCAATCGCTTCTGCTGCCAGACCCTTCGGAGCAGGGCCCACCACCGTAATGGCTATGGTCTTGAGATCGACAAGGTTGACAGGGCTCCCGTCATCTTTTGCCTTAAAGTAGGTGTAATAAGGTTGCTTTTGAACATTCTTACATAAGGTCTCCCAGATAAAGGTCGTAACAATGGTGTCGACACCAATGGCGGGGTTGGGTGAAATCCATGCTGGGTTAGGCTCTACCTGGAATGGTCCGCCTGTGCCGGTGAGCACAACAGCATCTCCATCCGGCTCTGTAGCCATAATCTCCATGACCAGCGTATCGCCGGCTTCAACGCAGGTGTCTGTGACAGCATGGATGACCGGGGGATGTTGGTCCTCACAGCCAATAATATTGATCTGCATGTCCCTCGTAATGCTACCGATTCGTATCCCATTTCGGTATTCCTCTATTAAAATGGCAACATTGAACTCCCCCTGCATGACGGGTGTTTCCCAGATCAGGTCACCTGTGATGGGATTAATGGAAATACTGTCTGTTGCAAGGGGGAGGGTATATCCTGGGATTACCAGCCCTTCCGCCCCGCGGCAGTCGATAAGGCTGTAAGCGATGCTGTCGCCATCAATATCATAGGCACCCGGATTATGAATATAGGTCTCATGAACACAACCATTGTCAATGGGAGGGTTGAGCAATATCGGTGAATTATTCATTCCCATAAGTGGGTTGATGGTCAGTATGCTTTCAATGAAAAGTGGTACGTTCACAGAGTTGGGAATATTCATTACGCCAAAATTCCTGTTGGGGTCCTCAACCGAGATCTTATAGGTCCCCGGTGAAGAATAGGTATGCCTGGCATCATAAGCACCTTGTTCCGGTACATAAGAATAAATATTGCGGCTAATATCGTTACCAAAATTTGTTTTTTGTGTGCGTTGGAGCTCACTTTTAGTTCCATCGCCCCAGGCCACTTCAAGGAAAGGGCGGTCGGCAGGAGCAGAAGTCCGTGTATAAGTGATAATGGTTATTTCAAAAGTTAACCCCGATATATATTTGAAGGTGATCTCCCCAGCACGCTGATGCGTAGCCATAACAGCCGACATGAATGTCAACATCATCAAAAGGAGGAAAATGATTTTTTTAACCATCAATGTATCAAAATTGGGGCATTTCAAAATTACTAATAATCTCTAATAAAATGTGTCTTGCTCCTTCAAAGAAAAGTAATAAAAGCCATTCCTGTCTGGAAAAGGGTATATATTATCGTTTTAGAATATGTTTTTGGATTACGGAATTTAATAAAAGGTTAACTTTGTTGTGGGTATTAACAAGGGATGAGTACCAGCATGTATACTACAGATCCGGAAATAGAAAAGAAGGAAATCCTGAATAGTTACCGTAACCTCCTCAGGGTTTGGTCGAAAAGGGAGAAGCCAGTGAATAAGAAGCTGGTCAGAAAGGCCTTTAACCTTGCTGTGGATGCTCATAAAGACATGCGCAGGAAGTCCGGCGAGCCATATATCTACCATCCCATTGAAGTTGCCAGGATCGCGTCAGGAGAGATAGGGCTTGGGACTACCTCAGTGATCTGTGCCCTCCTGCATGATGTTGTTGAGGACACTGAATATTCTCTTGCCGACATCAGGGCCCACTTTGGTGATACTGTTACCCGTATTATTGACGGACTTACCAAAATAGAGGAGATCTTCGAAAATCCTTCCTCTTCAGCACAGGCAGAAAACTTCAGGAAGATGCTCCTGACATTGTCGGTAGATGTCAGGGTGATCCTCCTTAAACTGGCCGACCGCCTGCATAACATGCGTACCCTCGATGCCATGCCCAGGGATAAGCAGCTTAAGATAGCTTCAGAAACCCTGTACCTTTTTGGCCCCCTGGCCCACCGCTTAGGACTGCATGCCATCAAAAGTGAGTTAGAGGACCTGTCGCTTAAATTCCTGGAGCCTGAGATATTTAATACCATCACCGAGAAGCTTAAAGAAACAAGGCCGGAAAGGAAACGCTTCATCAACAAATTCATCTACCCAATAAAAAAGGAACTGGCTGGTAAAGGCATGACCTTTAAGATCCTCGACAGGGAGAAGTCCATATTCTCAATCTGGGATAAAATGAAGGACAAAGAAATCCCTTTTGAAGATATTTTCGACCTTTTTGCCATCAGGATTGTAATTGAAACCGTCCCTGAAAAAGAAAAAGAACAGTGCTGGAGAGTTTATTCTGTGATCACCGACTTTTACAAGCCCAACCAGAAGAGGCTCCGCGACTGGATCTCCCTGCCAAAGGCCAACGGCTATGAAGCATTGCATACAACAGTGATGAGCAATACGGGAAAATGGGTTGAAGTACAGATCAGGACTCAACGAATGGACGAAATTGCTGAGAAAGGATATGCTGCGCACTGGAAATATAAAGGTGATAATGAAGGAGAATCAGGACTCGATCTCTGGCTGACAAGGATACGCGAAATGTTGCAAAGTGAAGATTCCAGCGCACTCGACTTTGTAGATGACTTTAAGTTGAACCTTTTTTCTGATGAGATCTTTGTATACACCCCCAAAGGTGACCTGAAGAACCTGCCTGCCGGCTCAACAATACTTGACTTCGCATATAGCATCCACTCACAGGTGGGTGACAAAGCCATTGGTGCCAAAGTTAACCACGACCTTGTGCCACTGCATCATGTGCTCGTCAGCGGCGACCAGGTGGAGATCATCGTGAGCCATAGGCAACTGCCGAAAGAAAATTGGCTCGGATTTGTGATCACCGCAAGGGCCAAACACCGTATCAAGGCAGCACTTAAAGAAGAATATAAGCAGCATGCCGATGAAGGCATAGAATTGCTGAAGAAATATCTTAGTCTATATAAAATCGAATATTCAGAAGGTATCGCCGGCAGGTTTATGGATTTCATAGGATACCAGTCGCCATATAAGCTGTACCATGACATCGCAAAAGGTACTATTGGCCAGAAAGATGTGCGCTCCTTTACACAGATGTCAGATAAAGGTAACTGGCTCCGCTTTATCAGCCGTCCCTTTACCAGAACCAAAAGCACCAATTCAGTGAGCCAGGATATCATACAACAGCTCAAGAAGAAACCTGAGACCCTGGTGCTCAGTGATGACATTGAAGACATCCGCTACCTTATATCCAACTGCTGTAATCCTATCCCGGGTGATGATGTGGTGGGCTTTATGAACAGAAAAGGAAAGATCCTGATACACAGAACCAATTGCCCCGAAGCTATTCAGTCAATGTCGAGTCATGGCAACAGGATCATTAAGGCAAAATGGAAGACAAATGAGTCCATTGGCTTTCTGACAGGTCTGAAAATAAAAGGTGTTGACAAAAAAGGGCTCGTAAAACAAATATCAGAGATCATATCAGATAAACATGACCTGGGTATACGCTCATTCAATCTCGACACACACAATGGGATCTCTGATGCAGTGGTTATGTTATACATTGAAAACACAGAAACACTAAACCAGCTCATCGACAGCCTAAAGAAAATCCCTGAAGTTCAAAAGATCAGCCGCATCGACAGGATGAAAGCCTGAGAATGATTAGCCCAATTTTACTGGAATGTGAAGTTTTTTTTTCTTTCTGAGAAAAAATTATTTTTATTTATACCAAATTTGAATAGATATTTTTTTTACATTTGAAGCTTGTTTAAAATGTTGTTCGATGAAAGACACGAATAAGGATACGTTGGAACAAGTCAAGAAGATATTCACTGATTATCTGGAGCAGAGAGGGCATAGGAAAACTCCTGAAAGATATACCATTTTGAAGGAGATTTATGCAACAGAAGGGCACTTTGACATTGAAACCCTTTATATCCGGATGAAGAACAATAAATATCGTGTCAGCAGGGCAACACTGTACAACACAATTGAGTTGCTCCTTGATTGCAATCTTGTTACCAAACACCAATTCGGGAATAACTGTGCACAATTTGAGCGCTCTTATAAGTTCAAAAAGCATGATCACTTTATCAGCGTAAGTGATGGGAAAGTGATTGAATTTTCGGATCCCAGGATTGAAGAAATTAAAGAGTATGTTGAGAAGACACTCGGTGTTGAGGTAACGCATCACTCGCTCACATTTTACGGACGTTCCAAACAATAAAAAACTTTTCCATGAACATCGATGTATTGCTTGGTCTCCAATGGGGAGATGAAGGTAAGGGGAAAATTGTTGATGTATTAACCCCCGAATATGATATTATTGCCCGTTTCCAGGGTGGGCCCAATGCCGGGCATACAATCATTTTTGAAGGAAAGAAATTTATCCTGCATACCATCCCGTCCGGTATATTTTCAGAAAAAGCAAAGAATGTGGTAGGGAATGGGGTCATTATCGACCCATTCATCATGAAAAGGGAGATCGAAAACCTTGACGAAAATGATGTGACCATTGATGGTAAGCTTTTTATCTCACGCAAGGCCCACCTGATCACACCCTCACATCGATTGCTTGATGCGGCTTATGAGAAATCAAAAGGAAAAGATAAGATTGGTTCAACCTTAAAAGGCATTGGACCTACCTATACTGATAAAGTGGCCAGGAGAGGTCTCCGTACCGGTGACATCAAGGAAGCTGGGTTCAGGGAGAAATATAATAAGCTGCGCGAGCAACACCTGAGGATCATTAAATCCTATGGATATAATGTAGAGGATTTTACGCTTGATGGACTGGCATTCAGTGATTATGAAGAGGCATGGTTCGAGGCGCTAAAGATCTTTGAAAGGCTGGTGTTTGTCAACAGTGAATATATGATCAATCACGCACTCTCAACGGGTAAGAAAGTGCTGGCGGAAGGAGCTCAGGGCTCCATGCTGGATATTGACTTCGGCACCTATCCTTTTGTTACCTCATCCAACACCATCAGTGCAGCAGTATGCTCCGGACTGGGTGTGGCCCCGCAAAAAATAGGGGATGTATTTGGTGTATTCAAAGCTTATTGCACACGCGTTGGAAGTGGTCCCTTCCCATCCGAACTGATGGATGATAGTGGACAGCTCATGAGAGAGACCGGGAAAGAGTTCGGCTCCACCACAGGCAGGCCGCGGAGATGTGGTTGGCTCGACCTGGTGGCATTAAAATATTCTATTATGCTGAACGGGGTCACCAGGCTTTTCATGATGAAGACCGATGTCCTCAGCCCCTTCGATCAACTGGATATATGTACTGCATATAAAGTAGATGGTGAAATTATGGAGGAGGTTCCTTACGATATGACCGCCCATAACATTGAACCCATTTATACAAGCATGGCTGGATGGGATGCTGATGTGAATGATCTTGAGAGCATGGATAACTCACCTCAAGCTTTGAATGATTACATCTCATTTATAGAGAAGGAAACAGGAGTACCCATAGAAATAGTCTCTATCGGACCTGACCGCAAACAAACCTTATTCAGGAAATAAATTGGTGCAAACACTATGAACTAGGCACTAGGAACTAGGAACTAGGAACTTCTATAGGGTGCGTTTCACTTCAACTTCTTCATATCCCTCTAAGATATCACCAACTTTGATATCATTAAAGTTTTCGATGTTAAGACCACATTCGTAACCGGTGGCTACTTCTTTGGCATCATCTTTAAATCGTTTGAGTGAACCAAGGTTTCCTGTATAAACCACAATACCATCCCTGATCAGGCGCACAGCAGTGCTCCTTGTGATCTTGCCATCAAGGACCATGCAACCTGCTACGGTACCAACTTTAGTGATCTTGAATACTTCTCTGACTTCAACATTGCAGGTAATCTTTTCTTCAATGTCGGGTGAGAGCATTCCTTCTATCGCTGATTTGATCTCTTCAATGGCCTGGTAGATGATACTATAAAGGCGTATGTCAATCTGCTCATGTTCGGCAAGCTTCCTCGCACTTGGTTGAGGCCTTACCTGGAATCCTATGATGATGGCATTGGAGGCAGATGCAAGCATGACATCAGTTTCTGTCACAGCACCAACACCTTTCAAGATGACGTTCACCTGTACTTCCTCAGTTGAAAGTTTGAGGAGTGAGTCAGAGAGTGCTTCCACTGAACCATCCACATCACCTTTTACGATAACGTTGAGCTCTTTAAAATCACCAATGGCAATACGACGTCCGATCTCATCAAGCGTAATATGCTTCTGGGTACGGAGGCCCTGTTCACGCTGTAGCTGTTCACGTTTGTTGGCAATGCTTTTGACTTCTCTCTCGTCTTTCATCACATTGAAGCCATCACCGGCCTGTGGGGCACCATTCAGCCCTAGCATCAATACAGGTGCTGAGGGGCCGGCTTCTATCACCAGCTGATTCCTTTCATTATACATGGCTTTCACCTTGCCAAAAAAGGAACCAGACAATACCATATCTCCAACATGAAGTGTACCTGCCTGCACCAAAACGTTGGTAACGTAACCACGTCCCTTGTCGAGTGAGGACTCTATCACGGTACCCATAGCATTTCTGTCGTGGTTGGCTTGGAGATCCAGCATTTCAGCTTCCAGGAGCACCTTCTCGAGCAATTCATTTACATTCAGCCCGTCTTTGGCAGAGATATCCTGACTCTGGTATTTACCACCCCAATCTTCAACAAGAATGTCAAGCTCTGATAGCTGTTGCTTGATCTTCTCAGGGTTGGAATTTGCTTTATCAATTTTATTAATCGCAAAAACGATGGGAACGCCGGCAGCCTGGGCATGGTTGATAGCCTCCTTGGTCTGTGGCATCACATCATCATCAGCCGCGATAATAATAATGGCGACATCAGTAACTTTGGCACCCCTGGCACGCATGGCGGTAAAGGCCTCATGACCAGGTGTGTCAAGGAAAGTAATACTTTTTCCATCTTCAAGTATTACCTCATAAGCACCAATATGCTGGGTAATACCCCCTGCCTCACCGGCAACAACATTGGCTTTACGAATATAGTCGAGGAGTTTGGTCTTACCGTGGTCAACATGTCCCATGACTGTAACAATGGGTGAGCGGGGCTTCTGTTCGCCCTCATCTTCTTCAGCAACCTCCAGCCCATCAATAGCTTCCTGGACCTCGACACTGACAAACTCAACCTCATGTTTAAATTCCTCAGCAACAAGGTTGAGGGTTTCTGCATCAAGGCGTTGGTTGATGGAGACAAACAGTCCCAGGGTCATACATGCCGATATAACTTCGGTAGCATTGACATTCATCATACTGGCCAGTTCGTTGACAGTCACAAATTCTGTGAGTTTCAGTATTTGCTTTTCGGCTTCTATCTGGCGCTGCTCTTCCTCTATTTGCTGACTTACAGCAGCACGCTTCTGGCGACGGTGTTTGGCACCTTTAGATTTGCCAGAAGGAGCAAGTCTTGCCAGCGTCTCCTTAATTTGCTTTTGGATATCCTCTGGGCTAGGCTCTGGTTTAGGTGTGTCCTTTTTCCGTCTTCCTTTGCCGCGTCCTTGTCCTTTATCATCAGTTTTTTTGGGACCGCCTCCGCTTACCTGCTTGGGCGTCTCAATCCTTCTGCGCTTCTTCTTCTGTGATACCTTCTCGTCTTTAGAAGAGGCCACAGGCTTGCGTTCAAATTCCTTCAGATCAATCTTGTCAAGAATCTTAGGTCCGGTAAGCTTGTCAAACTTTGTTTCAATGAAGTTATTGTCAGGGGCTGCTTTCTTAGGCTCTTCCTTGGCCTCTTTAACATCCTCTTTAACTTCCTTCTTTTCTTCAACTTCCTTAACTTCTTCCTTTATTTCTTCAACAACCCCTTCGGTTTTTTCCGACTTTTTAGCTTCCTCAGCTTCAGCTTTAGTCTTCTTCTTTGTAGGAGCTTTTTTCTTGTCCGCTGCTTCCTTGGCCTTCTCCTCTTTGCTTTTCTTAGCAGGGCGTGTTTTCTGATTTATGGAGTCAAGGTCTATCTTATCAACAACCTTGATTGGTGGATCTTCTTCCTTCTTCTCTTCTTCCTTCTTCTCTTCTACTTCTTCTTTGACGACTTCTTCTTTGACGACTTCTTCTTTGACGACTTCTTTCTTCTTTTCTTTTTTAGCTTCTACAGGTTTTTCTTCCTTTTTAGCTGGTTCCTTTGGAGTGATATCGCTGATAGAAGTACGCTTAATAATGATATCAGGCTCAGCCTCTTTTTCTTCTACCGGGCTTTTACCAATATCATCAATGCTGATGGAAGCATGCTGACTGGTGTCGAGTTCCATTTTTTTGGACTCTTCTTTTACCGCTTTTTCATCCTGGAATTCTTGCAGCAACAATCCATAAGCTTCAGGGCTGAGCTTCGTGGTGGGTTTCATCTCGATCTCAATGCCTTTCTTTGCAAGAAAATCAACGATGGTATGTATACCAACATTGAACTCCCTCGCAGCTTTACTCAATCTCGTTGCTTTGTTTGCTTCCGTCATACTGTAGAATCAAATTTTTTATCTTGTTTCATTTCAAGACCGCGATAAAAATAACATTTTTATTCAAACTCGGCCCTGAGTATCCTGATCACCTCATTAATCGTTTCTTCCTCCAGATCAGTCCTTTTCACTAACTCCTGAGGTTCCAGCTCAAGAACACTTTTAGCTGTATCACAGCCAATACTTTTAAGTTCCTCAATGATCCACTCATCAATTTCGTCAGAAAATTCGTTTAGGTCAACATCCTCTCCATCGGTATCGGTGTCGCGGTAAACATCAATTTCATAACCGGTAAGTTTTCCTGCCAGCCTGATATTATATCCTCCCTTACCAATGGCAAGTGATACCTGGTCAGGTTTCATGTAAACCTCGGCACGGCTGCTATCTCCTTCAATTTTGATAGAGGATATTTTGGCCGGGCTAAGAGCCCTGGTAATATATAATGTAGGATTATTGGTGAAGTTGATCACATCAATATTTTCGTTTTTCAATTCCCTTACGATGCCATGTATCCTGGAACCTTTCATCCCAACACATGCGCCTACAGGGTCAATACGATCATCGTATGATTCCACCGCAATCTTAGCCCTTTCACCGGGTACCCTTACAATATTCTTAATAGTGATAAGTCCGTCATACACCTCAGGAACCTCCGATTCAAAGAGCCTTTCGAGGAATATTGGTGAAGTACGGGAAAGAATGATGGCCGGGTTGGCATTTTTCATTTCAACCCTGGAGACAACTGCACGGATAGTGTCACCTTTTCTGTAAAAGTCAGATGGTATCTGCTCTGATTTAGGCAGTGTCAACTCAATATACTCATCATCTAATACAAGAATCTCTTTCTTCCACACCTGGTAAACTTCACCTGTAATGATCTCACCTATCTTCTCCTTGTATTTCTGGTAGATATTGTCTTTTTCATACTCCTGAATCTTGGAGATCAGGTTCTGCCTGATTGATAGTATTTCTCTCCTTCCGAAGTCGATTAACTTCATCTCCTCTGAAACCTCTTCACCTACTTCAAAGTCAGGCTCTATCTTAATGGCATCAGATAATGCAATCTGAAGATTCTCATCTTCGATCTCGGCATCATCAACTATCTCACGGTTCCTCCATATCTCAAGGTCTCCCTTGTCGATATTCACAATGATATCGAAGTTCTCATCCGTACCATACTTTCTTTCAAGCATATGACGGAAGATATCCTCGATGATCACCATCAGCATCTCGCGGTCAATGTTTTTGAATTCCTTAAATTCCGCAAAGGTTTCTACCAAATTAATATTATCCATTGTTCTTCATTTTTCACCGGTTATTTACCAAAATGTATGGCCGGTTTTGTTTCTTTAATTTCACTGAGGGGCAGGCGTTGCTCAGGCCCTTCCACTGCAGCTTTGCTTTTATGTTTTACGGTCAGCTTCTTAAAAGCGATCTCTTCCTCGGAAAAATCTGTCAGTATCGCAGTAAATTTACCTCCTTCATTCAGTTCTATGTCAACT
>Ga0209475_10004355_pt1 | contig 12226 bp, 6 predicted proteins | sample tdDd471_FD_187128 | JGI IMG/M metagenome (GOLD analysis project Ga0209475, IMG submission 187128) | Marine sediment microbial communities from the Atlantic coast under amendment with organic carbon and nitrate - tdDd47.1 (SPAdes)... | ecosystem: Environmental > Aquatic > Marine > Coastal >...
GATGGCGTCGACCTCCGCGGGCACGTTCGGATACGCGCCGATGGAGCAGTTCGTGGGGCGCGCCACGCCGGCCAGCGACCTGTACGCGTTGGGGGTGACCTTCGTGTCGACGCTGATGGGCGCGACCCCCGAGAAGATGCCCTTCGAGAATGCGCACCTCGACGTCTCGGCGGCGCTGAAGGGCCATGCGGTCGACGCCCGCCTGCGGCTGGCGCTCGAGCAGATGGTGGTGCCGGATCCGAGTCGCCGCGCCCAGCGAGCCGACGAGATCCTGGAGACGATCGCGCACCTGCGCGACGGCGCGCCGCCGGTGGTCGTGCTACCGGGTCGCGGGCTGCCAGCGGGCGCCAACGACCCGGCGTCGGCCGTCGCGACCGGCGCCGGCGCGGTGCTCGAGACCGACGCCGACCCGTGGTCTCGCGCTCTCGCGCTGCGCCAGCGGCTGGGCCCCGACGCGTTCTGGAATCCTCCGCCGGACCTGCCGTTCGAGCGGCCCGACTGCGCTGCGATCAGCCCCGACGGACGCTGGGCGGTCTTCGTCGACGAGCCCGGCGTGTTCTTCGTCGACCTGCGCACCATGGTGAGCCGTCGGTCCGGCCCCGGGGGATGGACCTCGCCCGAGTGCGCGTGGGCGCCGGGCGGGCAGGGGCTGCTGATCATCGACGACTTTCGCGAGCAGTACGTCGTCATCCCGATGTCGGCCGACGGACCGGGGCGCCCGCGCCGCATCGAGTCGCTCGCCAAAGACGACGTCGAGCACCTCGCGATCAGCCCCGACCTCGATCTCATCGCGGTCATCGACGACTGGGACAACGAGCTCGTCGTGCTGATGGACGCGCACACCGGGGCGGCGATACGCGAGCTGCGACCCGTCGAGACGATGCAGCGCGCGTTCGAATCCGACGGCAGCTTCGACGCGCAGCGGCTGCTCTTCTCACCCGACGGGCGCTTTCTCTTCGTGATGGGGTACGAGTCGACGGTCGCGTACGACACGCAGGGCGGCGCGGTGCGGTTCAAGGCCTCGCAGGTCGCGGTCAGCACAGACGGAGCCACGCTCGTGCACACGCGCGACGAAGGGCCGCTGTGCGTGGTTCGTGGGTTCGGCGACTACGCGATCACGTCGGGCGGCTTCCCGTCCGGCGATCGGCTGGCTGGCAAGCTGCGCGATCCCGAAGCGCTCGCGATCTCGCCGGACGGACGGGTCGTCGCGGTGCAGACCCGCACCGATGGCGGCGATCGGATCACGATCTACGACGCGACCAGCGGCCGTGCGCTGTGGACGCCGCGGCCCGATTATCCCGTGGGCGCCGAATTCTCGGACGTCGAGTCGCTGGGGTTCGCCGAGGACGGGCGGCTCTTCATCGACGCGGACGCCTGGTTGAACCCGTGGGCCGAGGACGACGAAGACGACTACTTCCACATCGCGTGCCTCGCGACGCGCACGATGGTCGGTACGTTGACCCTGACCGGCGACGCCGACGAGGGTCCGCGCCCGCGGGTCTACGTCGACGGGCAGCTGCAGTCCGACCTGCCGAAAGACCTCGCGCCTCACCTGCGCGAGTCGGCGCGCCCCCGGGTGCGCACCGGCACGACCGTGCTCGGCATCTCGTCGCACGGCTTCTTCGCGCGCCTCGATGACCACTCGTTTCTCGACCGTTCGAAGCAGGCTGTGTCGCACTACGAGCGTCAGGACGCCACGCGCGCGCTGCTGCTGGGGGTGCCGCTCGCAGAGGTCGTGACCGCCGACGAAGTGGCGCTGGCGTCGGACGTCGCTGCGCGGTGGCGGTTCTTCGGCGAGGCCGTGCGTGACGGCGGGCTCGCCCGCAACGCGAGCATGCGCGAGCTGGTGACGGCGTCTCGCGGGCTGACGGCGTGGCTGCCCCATGTGCTCGAGGCGGCGAAGTCCGTCGACGCCGGTGTGGCCGGGTTCGGCGCCGCCCCGAGCGGGACGCCGACGCTGGTCGAGAGGCAGGTCCTCGACGCGCTGGCACAGCTCGGCGCGCGCGACGACGCCCAGAAGCTGGCACTCTTCGAGGATCAGGCGCGGGCGCTCGCGCCGCCACCGCCGGCGAGGACCGCGTCGAAGCGTGCGGGCCGGCCGACGGCGCCTCGTACGTCGGCAGCAGAGAGCGCCCTCGTCTTCGCGGGCGACGAGCCCGAGCAGCATCTGCAGCAGGCGGGGCCGAGTCGGGCTCGTGCGCTGCGGGTCGGCCTGCTGGCCGGGGCCATCGCCATCCCGACGTGGGGCGTGCTGGTCGGGGTGCTCAGCATGTCCATGGCGACCGCGGCTGTCGCGGCCGTGATCGCCGGTGGGTTCGCCGCAACGCTGGTTCGCCGCCGTTGATCGAGCCACTGCCGCCCACGACGTCGAGCGCCGGGTCGGCGGCGCGATTCAGCGTGCTGCGAGCGGTTCGAGCTCGAGTGAGAACGCGCCGTCCGGACCCTCCGAGACCATGAGCCCGACCGAGACGACCGCGGCCCGGTTCAGCGGCGGCGCGTCCTGAACGAGGCGCCCCCGCCAGACCGGTCGGAACGCGTCGATCGGCAGCTCGACCTCGACCCACGCATCCGCCGTCGTGTCGAACCGCGACTCGAACGCGACCCCATCGAACCGGGTGTCGTCGTGCAGCCGCAGCTTGTACGTGCGGCCGTCCCCACGCACGCGCAGCACGAGGTGCGTCGCCTCGGTCAGGTCGAGGTCGAGCCCGGCGGCGCGGACGGACGCGAAACCGCCATTGTTCTCGCGCGACAGCGTCCCCGAGAACACGGCGGTGCCGTCGGCGGATGCGGTCATGCGACTCTGCGAGACGCCGCCCATCACGCGGTCGTCGATAGGGCGAAAGGCATCGGCACGGGCGCCGAAGTCGAGCAATGGGGTGGTCTCATCGCGCACGGTCGACGACTCGGACTCGGGGGGTGTGGATGTGCCGCTCGAACGGTCGGCCGGGGCAGGGTCGGCCGGGGCAGGGTCGGTGGACGCCGGCTCCGCTGACGCCGGTCCCGTGCCATCCGGCACTGCGCGATCCGGTACGGTGGGATCCGGTACCCGGCCCGGCGCACACGCGGCGAGGCCGAGCAGTCCGACGCAGAGACGGGCCCACCACGGGGATCGGGCGCGACGGTCGGGGGGGCTGGTGGGCGGACTCGGACGCACAACGGTCTCGAACGATCGCGGGGCAGGTAGGGCTCGGACGGCACAACAGGGAGATGCACGCACTCCTCGACCGGATGCGCAGGCCCGCCGTCGCCGCGTCGCGCCGTCGGGAGCACGGTCCGAGGACGCGTCGCGGTCCCCACCGATGCGCCATCCGCGACCCGCAAACAAATGTTGAGTTTCGGGATTCTCGTTCGTGATGCGGGCGGGGCCGGTCAGGGTGAACGTCGCCACAGACGCCATCCCCCGGACCCGAGGCCCCCATGCGACGGATTCGCATCGCCGCCCCTCTCTTTGCTCTCGCCCTCTTCGCCTGCGGTGACGCGGGGTCGCCCACGACGGACGACGCCGACACCGGCGTCGGGGACACCGCGCTCGGCGACGCCGGGCTCGATACCGGCGCCGACACGGGCGCGGACGTGGCGCAGGATGTGCCCGACACGAGCGACGCCACGGATGCATCCGCTGGGAGCGACGCCTTCGACGCATCCGACACCGCCGACGCTGCGCTCGACACCGGCGCAGACACGAGCGACGTCGGCCCGGACGCCGACACCGGCCCGGACCCGAGCGAGTGCGCGTGCGACGTGACGGCGGTCTGCGACGAGGGCTGCGCCTGCGACCTCGCCTGCACCATCGAGGTCGGCCCGAGCCCGCTCGGCGTCGAGAGCATCGGCATCGAGCGCAACGAGATCGCCGTGTTCGCGTCGACCGACGGCGACGCGCGCCTCGACACCCTCGCGATGTACGACGACAGCATCGAGACCATCCATCCGCAGCTCTATGCGGGCGACATCGCCCTCGACCGCAGCATCAGCGACCTGTCGTTCGCCGCCGACGTCGACGAAGACGGCCGCGAAGAGGCGGTGCTGGTGACCGCCACCGGCGTCCAGGTCTTCGACTGGGACGGCACTGCCTTCACCGGACGCGTGGTCCACACGTATCCGGCGGCCGACTGGTTCGACGCCGCCGCGGGGGACCTCGACCACGACGGCGGGCGGGTGCTCGTCGTGTCGCGGCAGGTTGGCGAGACGGTCACGATCGACGCGCTCGACCTCGGGTCCGAGGGCCCGGCGACGCTTCGCGCGACGGTCGAGGTGACCGACGTCTCGCGCCACGCCATCACGACCGGGGCGCTCGCGGCCGGTGAGACGCCGCTGCTGCACGTCGTGGTGACTCGCGACGCCGCGGACTTCAGGGAGCCGGCGGAGCGCCTGCAGTACCGCCTGGACGAAGACGCGTTGATCGAGACCCGACGCGTCGAGATGGAGGCGTTCTGCTCGGTGGGCCTGGGGGCCGAGATGACCGACGACGGGTTCGCGGTTGCGATCGAGGACTTCGACGCCCGGCCTGGCAGGGAGTTCTTCATCGCGGCCTACTGCCCCACCGCATCCGGCACCCCGAACCTTCAGGTCGCCGCGTTCAACGTGGATGGCGACGCGACGCACCGGGCGAACCCCGCGATCGGCGACGTCAACGCCGCCGTCGCCGCCGCCGGTCGGGTGCGCCCGTTGGTAGCGACCGGGCGGTTTCGTGCGCCGTCGGGCGACCCCGAGGACCGGCGCGAGGCGAGCATCGTCGTCGGCTGGACGGGCGCAGGCCCCGTCGCCCGGTACGCGACCTTCGACACCCGGTTCGCGTTCACCCGGCAGCTGTCGTACGTCGCCGTGGACGCGGGCAGCGGCGTGATGACCGGCGTGGCGCTGCGGGATGTGGACGGCGACGGAGGCGCCAACATCGTGACGGCGGTGACCGCGGCGACGAACCGGTGCGTCCCGTTGGCCCCCTGCCTCTGGTACGGCGGGGCCACGGTGACCGCGCGCGGCTTCGACAGCCGCAACCCGCGGCGGATGCTGTACGCCGACAGGGACTGGCCCGTGCTCACCGAGGACTACCCGGGCGCGCTGCTCGCGGTGGGAGACTTCGACCAGGACAGCATGCGCGTGCGGGCGACGGGGCAGGTGTATCGCCACCTGTCCGGGCCGCTCATCAACAACGTCGTTGCCGCGCCGCCGACCTGGCACCGTGACGACGTCACCCACGCCACCGGCAGCGAGACGACGTTCGAGGTGTCGGCGTCCGAGGGCGTGTCCCACGGCGGCATCGCGACCTGGGGCCTCTCGATCAGCGCGGGCATCGGCGTCAGCGCCTACAAGATCGTCGAGCTCTATGGGTACGTGACGGCGTCCGTCGGCGTGACGCACACGTGGACGTTCACGACGACGACGACCTTCAGCCGTGCGATCAGCGCCGGGGACGCCGCCGACCTCGTGTCGTACTACCGCGTCGTGTACGCCTCGCACGAGTACGAGGTCGTCGCCCACCCCGACCCGGAGCTGCTCGGCCAGCTGATCCGCGTCGACGTCCCGGGCCCGAACTACGAGTCCACGACGAGTGTCGAGCAGTTCCGCGAGCAGTTCGAGCACGCGGACGAGCTGCTGCCGCCCGGGCTGCTCGCCCACACGGTGGGGCAGCCCGACACGTACGACATCGGCGGGGCCTGCACCCGCGAGGCGCTCCAGGAGCGCATCGGCGCCGGCGTGGTCAGCGCCGTGTACCAGTCGACCGAGCTCACCGATGTCGGCAACGCTCCCAGCGGGTCGCGCAGCCTGACGGTCGACATCGAGACCCAGTACGCGACCGGCACCGATGTCGTGCTCGAGGTCGGCGGCGTCGTCGGGGGCGCGCTCGTCGTCGGTGGCTCGGTCACCGGCTACGTCGGCGGCGGGTACAGCTACCAGCGCACCCTGAGCCGCAGCGGCACATACTCGGGGACGGTCGGTGTCATCTCCGACGGCTACGGCCCCGACACGCGATACCAGTGGGGCCTGTGCCTGTACCAGTGGGCGGACGCCGAGGACCCGCAGGTCGCGGCGTACCCGGTCACGACGTATGTCGTGACGCGGTACTGAAGGTCAGACGGCCGGGCCGTCCCATCCGCCGTCCGACACCGCCCACGTGAAGCGGACGGACAGCGGCAGGTGGTCCGACGGGTACAGCGACGAGGGCATCGGCTCGTCGCGGGTCAGCGCCGGCAGGCGGCCGGGGTGCGGGTGCAGGTGGTCCGGCGTGTACAGCAGGTAGTCGATCTTGCGACGACGCCCGTTGATGTTCGTCGTGTCCCAAGGGCGCTGCGACCGGCACGACAGCCGCAGCCCGCGGGAGAGGGCGGCGTCGATGGGCGCGCTCTGCGAGTTCGCGTTGAAGTCGCCGCCAATGACGGTCGCGGTGCCCGCGGGCAGCAGCTCGGCGAGGGCGTCGACCGTCTCGAGCAGCTGGGCGCGGCCGGTGTCTTCGGCGTCCGACACCGGGCGACGCACCCAGTCGAGGTGGGTGCTGGCGAGACCGAGCCACTGGCCGCCGACGGTGACCTGCGCGAGCAACGCGAGGGTGCCGCGCGCGTCGTTCGGGCGCTGCCGAGCGAACACGAGCGTCTCGACGCGCTCGACGGTCACCGCGGCGCGGCGGGTGAAGAGGGCGCTGCCCTCGGGGCGGTTCGGCTTCAGGGCGAGGGTGCCCTCGTAGCCGTCGCCGAGGGCGGCGGCGATGGCGTCGTAGGCGGCGGACTCGACCTCCTGCAGCAGGTAGATGTCAGCGTCCAGCGCACGAATGCGGTCGCAGATGCGGGCGCGCCGGGCGGCGGGCTCGAGCAGCCGCGGGTCCACATTCGGGTACCGATGGTGGCGCACGTAGGCGTCGGCGAGGATGTTCCAGGTGACGATCGAAAAGCTCATCTCTATACTCCGCGAAACGCAGGGTGTGTGGGCGGCACGCGGGCCGCATCGAACGAATGAGCCGAGGATCGCGTCCCGATGGCCGACCCGACAGGACACGAATCCGGACATTCGCTCGAGGGCGCGGCTCGAGGCTGGACATGGGCCGACGTGGTCGACGCGCTGATCGCCGAGCGCGGTTCACTGGCCGAGCTTGCGCGCCACCTGATGGACGTCGCCCCGGCGTCGGCGAAGCTCTCGGACGACCCGATGACCGTCGAGCGCGGGTTGCGCCGCCTGCGCGCGCGGCGGTCGCGCGAAGGCAACCGCTACGGACGGCTCGTGCTGCGCTGCCTCGGCGCGCCCAGCGCGATGAGCCAGCAGCTGCGAGCGCTCGGGCAGTACCACAGCCGGGCCAGCGACCTCAGCGTCGACGCGCGGCACGCCCGCCTGCTGAGGTGGGATCGTCCGCCGGTCACCGAGTCGCGAGAGGCGATCTGGCTGCACCTCGCGGTCGCCACGGCGGCCAACCAGCGCGGGGACCACGAGGCCGTCGCACAGCGCGTCGCCCTCGTGCGCACCCTCGTACGACACGCCGAGCCGATGGCGCGCGCAGAGGCGCATCTGCTGCTCGCTCGCCTCGCGATGGACGCGGGTGACGCCCGCCGTGCGATCGAGCATCTCGATGCGGCCGATGTGGTCGTGGTCGATGGAAAGATGCCGCCCGATGAGCGGGCCTGCTACCACGCGCGTGCCGTCGACCAGCGGGTGTTCGTCGACCGCCGGGTGGACCCTGCGTACCCCCTCGGCGCAGCGATCGCGGCGTATGACGAGATCCCGGACGGCGTCGACGCGCCGCCGTTCGCAGCCTTTCGTCGGGCCCACGGCCGCGCCTGGTGCCTGTGGAAGCTCGACCGCCGCGACGACGCGCTCGCCAGCGCACGGCGCGCCGCGATGCACGCCGGCGACGGTGGCTACGTGCGCTTTCGGGTGATGGCCCTCGTGCTGCACGCCCACATCCTCGACCGCGGCGCCGAGCAGACGGCGCTGGCCGCCCGAGCCCGCGCGATGGCCCGCGGGCTCGGCGACGTCGCGCTCGAAGCGAGCGCCGCGCGGCTCATGGGCGAACGCACCGGCGGGTAGGCGCGCCGGCTCTCGCGCGCGTCGCACGTCACCGCCGACGATTGCGTGGCACGCTCCGGTCCGTCACGGTGGCCCGGCAGGCTCCTCGCGTCCGTGCGTCGGGGCCGGCGTGCGCTGCACTGCGCCCGCATCGTGTTTGCACCGACGACCTCGTCGCCCTCATCGAGTCCAGCCATGCACAGCCGCCACTCCGTCGTTCTCGCCCTCGGGCTCTCGGTGGGCGTCCTGTCCGCCTGCAGCGACGACGCTTCCTCGGACGCCGCGGCCAGCGACGTGGGGGCTGCGGACGTCGGCGCGACGGACACCGCGTCCGAGGACGCAGGCATCGACGCCCCCGACGACACATCCGGCGATGCCGCATCGGACGCCGCCACGCCCGACCCGCTCCTGACGTCGATCGTGCTCGAGGGCGAGGCATGGCCCGAGAGTGTCGAGTTCGACCCGACCACCCGGACCTTCTACACGTCGAGCCTCGTGCTCGGTTCGGTGCTGCAGGTCGACGGCGTCACCGGCGCGCAGACCGAGTTCTTCGCGGGCAATGGCGAAGAATGGCTCGGCCTCGGGATGGCCATCGACGTCGACCGCCGCCGGCTCTGGTTCTGCACCGCGTTCACGAAGCAGATCGAGCGAGGCGAGGTGTTCGCGCTCGACCTCGACACCGGCGACGTCGAGGCGCGCTTCGACCTCGAGGACGCCGCGCCCGGCGGCGCCTGCACGGACTTCGCCCTGACGGCGAGCGGCGCGGTCTACGTCACGGACCGCGAGGCGCCCCGGATCTACCGCATCGACCTCGACGCCGAGGCGCCGCTGACGATCGCGGTCGAAGACGAAGCCCTCGAGCCGGAGTTCGTCGGCCAGAACGGCATCGTCCTGTCGGCCGACGAGACCACCTTGATCAGCGGCAAGTACCTGCCCGCACGGCTCGTCCGCATCGACCTCGCCGGCGGCCCCGACGCGGTCGCCGACCTCGGGGTCGACTTCGGACCGCTGACCGGCGGCGCCGACGACCTCGTCGTCCTCGACGGTGACCTCTACGTCGTCATGGAGGACCACGTCGCTCGCGTCACTCTCGACGCCGAGTGGACGAGCGCCGTGGTCGCGGAGACGTATGCGATCGTCGCGAACGACGATGGAACCCTGCTCGGCGGCTTCTCGGGCATCATCGCCGCAGAAGGCGAGCTCTACGTGTCGCGCAGCGACGTCGTACTCTTTGCCATCGGGCTGGACCCGGCCGCGGACTTCGTCATCCAGCGGGTCGCGCGCTGATACCGACGATCCGTGAAACGTACGCGATGATGACGAAGAAAGGCGGGCAGCTGGCAAGGCGCGAAAGAGCTGAATACTGAAGGTATTCTGCGATTGAGCAACGCAGCGAGGTGTTCGCCTGGCGAGTCAGGGCGCGGACCGGATCACTGAATGTCGGTATGACTCCGGGCGGCGCTACAGCGAACGCAGGAAGGCAATCAGCGCCTCGCGCGCGGCCGGGGTCGCCGCCTCGTACGCGTCGCGGGCGTCGCTCGCTTCGCCGCCGTGCCACCGGATTGCCTCGTCGAGCGTGCGCGCGCGCCCGTCGTGCAGGTACGTGCCCTGACCGCTGACCTCTTCGGTGAGCCCGATCCCCCACAGTGGCGCGGTGCGCCACTCGGCACGGCCCGCGTTGCCGTCGGGCAGGCTGTCGGCCAGCCCCGGGCCCATGTCGTGCAGCAGCAGGTCGGTGTACGGCCAGATCGTCTGATCGCGCAGCTCGGCAAACGGTGCATGCGACGACGTGACGAATCCGGGCGTGTGACAGCTGGCGCAGCCGAACGCCTCGAACCTGCGCTCGCCGTCCAATGCGACCGGGGCGTCGAGGTCTCGGCGCGCGCGAATGCCGAGCAGGGACACGTAGGCCGTCAGATGGTCGAGGTGCGTATCGGCGATCTCGCTGCCGGCCGCGTCGCATCCCGTCTGGTCCGGTCCGCAGTCGGGCGCGGCAAACACCGACGACATGACGCCCATGTCGGTGTTCAGGGCACCGGCGACCTGCTGCCGCACAGTGGCGCGATCGGCCTTCCAGCCGAACCGGCCGAGCCTGAGGTCGCCGGTCTCGGGGTCGGTGACGATGCGCGGGCGCCCCGAGATCCCGTCGCCGTCGCGGTCGTCCGGGTCGGCAAGCGCGAGAATGTCGGCCTCGTCGATCGCTTCGAGCAGCCCCATCCCGATCAGCGGTGGGGCGACGCGCACCGATACGCCTTCGGGACGTGACGGCTCGAACGCCCAGACCGGGGCACGCAGATCGCCCACCGCGTCCCACCGCTCGAGCGTCACTCGGCCTTCGCCTTCGCCCGACACGGCCCGCGGCTGCAGCACCGCGCCGAGCGTCGGGTGCACGCCACCGTCCGCGGTGCCGGTGCGCACGACGTACATCGTCGGTTCGGCGCCCACGGCGGGCGGCAGTCCGCGCCCATTGTTTGCGTGGCAGCTCACACACGAGTCGTTGATGTACGTGCGCCCGACGCGCCCCACGAGGTCGGTGAACACGGGGTTCTCGGCGGACTCGGAGTGCGTGCCGTCGGTCATCCGTGTGTGGTGCACGCGGCGGCCGAGGACGAACGTCTGCCCATGTGCAGGCGCGAGGTTGGTGGCCATCTGCAGCAGGTGCGATTCGGGCTCGTTCGAGTACGCGTACGACAGAGTCGTGCCGCCCCCGAGCCAGCCCTCTCGCGGGATGGGGAACGAGTCTTCGCGCTCGGTCTCGAAGTCGCCGAACGTGCCCCGCGCCTCCCACGGCACGATGCCCTCGCCGACGACGTACAGGAAGGTCGTGCCGTAGTAGTTCACCCGCCCGCGCGGCGGCGCGTCGAGGAACTGGCTCAGCTCGAACTCCATGCGATCGCCGACCCGCAGCTCACGGCCCTCGGCTGCATTTCGGCTCACGCTGCGCGTGTACGCGTTGTCGCCGAGGGCGGTCATGACGCCGTTGTCGAAGTACTCCGCCACCGTCCCGATGCCGCGATAGAAGAACCGAAGCTCGGCCTCGCGCTCTCGCAGCGGCCACTGCGTCGTCACGTTGAAGGTGATCGTGTCGCCGCCGTGGCCGACGGTGTCGACGATTTCGACGGTCGTCGTGCGATGCTCCCAGTAGAACGGCAGGTAGTGGTCGTACGCCTGGAACTCGTCTTCGCGCGCATGCCGGTCGCGGGCTCGGTCTGCGAAGCGCGTGATCAGCGCATCGCCCGTGTCGAGCTGAAGCGGGGGATCCAGCGTCGTGCTGGCCGAGAAGAGGGGCACGATGTCGCCCGCATCGTGCGCGGGCGAACCCGTGTCCGTGGTCGCATCGGGCATCGCCCCGATGTCGCTGGCGTCCGTTGCGTCCACTGGCGAGGGGCCGGGGTCACGACCGGCGTCGCTGGCCGATGCATCGTCGTCCCCGACGTCCCCTGCACCGGCGTCGTGCCCTGTGTCCAACGACGCCGCATCCGAACCGCCGTCGAACGAGGTGTCGACCATCGGCGCCCCGTCGGCCGCGTCCGGGCCGTCGTCGTATCCGACCTCACAGCCCCACAGGACGAGCGCGAGCGCAGCGACGGCGCGGCGGCGACCGGCGCGTCGTCTCGTGGTGCGCGACCGTGGGCAAGACGGCATGGGTGACCCGGGTTTCTTCGGTGTTCGCACGAAGACCATGACCGACTCTGCGCCGATTTGCCATGGGGGCATCCGTCCCGCGTGCCCATCGTCTTCGATCCGAGCCGCCGGCCCCTTCGAGTTCGGTCAGGTGGCGCTGCGCAGCGCCCGCCGCATCGCGTCCGGCGTCGAACGGAGCGCCGAGCTGCGTCGCTCTGCTGGACGCCGGCGCATCCCCGGACCGACACTGGCGCGGGCGGCGCCACCCGTTCGGTGCGCGCTCGAGCCCATTCACGTGCACGCTGCGGCCGAGGCCCCGTGCACCCACCAGACAGGGGGAGGCCGACATGGGATACGTTGACGGATTCGTCGCCGCGGTGCCGAACGAGAACCGTGAGAAGTACCTCGAGCACGCGCGGGTGTCCGCGGTGGTGTTCAAGGATCACGGCGCCACGCGCGTCGTCGAATGCTGGGGCGACGACGTGCCGGAAGGCGAGGTGACGTCGTTCACGCTGGCCGTGAAGCGAGAAGCCGACGAGTCCGTGCTCTTCTCGTGGGTCGAGTGGCCGTCGAAAGAAGCCCGCGACGCCGGCTGGGAGAAGATCATGGCCGA
>Ga0209475_10004366_pt1 | contig 12205 bp, 10 predicted proteins | sample tdDd471_FD_187128 | JGI IMG/M metagenome (GOLD analysis project Ga0209475, IMG submission 187128) | Marine sediment microbial communities from the Atlantic coast under amendment with organic carbon and nitrate - tdDd47.1 (SPAdes)... | ecosystem: Environmental > Aquatic > Marine > Coastal >...
CGACGATCATGACCATGATCATGGCCATGCGCATGACGACGACCGCGACCCCCATGCCTGGCTGGACCCGGCGAACGCGCGGCTGCTGACCGCCGCGATCGCGGCGGCGCTGGCGCGGATCGATCCGGCGAATGCCGACCTCTACCGGAAGAACGCGACGGAATTGAGCGCCCGGCTCGCGGCCCTCGATTCCGACCTCGCGGCGCGCCTGGCGCCGGTCGCCGGGCGTCCCTTCGTCGTCTTTCACGACGCCTACCGCCATCTGGCGGGTCGCTATGGGCTGGGGCCGGTTATTCCGGTCACGGCGGTGCCGTCCCGCCCCCTGTCGCCCCGGCAGCTGATCGCGATCCGCGAAGCCATCCGCGCGCGGGGCGTGCGCTGCCTGTTCGCCGAGCCCCAGTTCGGCGACCGGGCGCTGGCCGCGATCGCCCGGGACACCGGCGCGACGGTCGCCCGCCTCGATCCTCTCGGCGCCGCGCTGACGCCGGGGCCGGGGCTCTATGAGGCGTTGATGCGGGCCAACGCCGCGGCGCTGACCGGCTGCCTGGACGGTTGAGCCCGCCTATCCGGCGAAGTCGTCGCGCAGGACCCGCTTGAGGATCTTGCCCGACGGGTTGCGCGGCAATTCGTCGCGCAGGAACAGCTCCTTCGGCACCTTGAACCCCGCCAGATGGGCCCGGCAATGGGCCGCCAGCGCGGCATAATCCAGGGTCTTGCCCGGCTCCATGACGACGACCGCGACCGGACGCTCGCCCCAGCGCTCGTCGGGCAGGCCGATCACGGCCGCATCGGCGACCCCGTCCAACTGATAGATCACCCGCTCGACCTCGGACGAGGCGATGTTCTCGCCGCCGGAGATGATCATGTCCTTCTTGCGGTCGGTGATGTAGAGGAAGCCGTCGGCGTCCAGCACCCCCATATCGCCGGTCCGGAACCAGTCGCCGAAAAAGCTCGCCTTCGTCTTTTCCGGGTCGTTCCAATAGCCCTTGGTGATCTTCGGCCCGCGCAGGCAGATCTCGCCCTCGCTGTCGGGGGGCAGGACATTGCCGTCATCGTCGCGGATCTGGACCTCGACATGAGCGAGGGCGCGGCCGGTGGAGCCGATCTTCTCGATCTCCTTCCCCGCCTCCATCAGCGTGTCGCCGGAGCAGGATTCGGTCAGGCCGTAGCCGTCGATATAGCGGGCGTTGGTGAAGAACTCGCCGAACGCGCGGATCCGCGATTCCGGCGTCTTCTCGCCGCCGCCGATGGTCCAGCGCAGGGAGGTCACGTCGTACTTGTCGCGGTCGGGGTGGCTGAGGATCTGGCTGGTCATCACCGGCGCCATCCAGGCACAGGTCAGCTTCTCGCGTTGGATCGCCGCCAGCACGTCGACGGGATCGAAATCGCGCAGCACGCACAAGCGCCCGCCCAGCCACAGGACCGCGACGCCCGGCAGATCGAACGCGCCGACATGGTACAGCGGCCCGACCACCAACAGCCGGTCGTCCCGGGTCAACCCCAGGGACATGACGTGGTCCATGTTCTTCCAGTAGAAGTTGCTGTAGCTGTGCAGCACTCCCTTGGGATGCGAGGTCGTGCCCGAGGTGTACATCAGCCTCATCGGGTCGTCGGGCTGGCGGACCGCGATCTCGGGCGGCTTGTCCGGCGCCCCGAGACGGGCGAGCTCGTGCTGGGCGTCGTCGTCGACGGTGATGACGTCGTTGCGGCTGGCGAACAGCGTCGCGAATTCCGCGTCGGCGAACAGAAGCTTGGCGTCGGCGTTGCCCAGGATATAGGCCGCCTCCTCGGCCGCCAGCCGGTAGTTCACCGGCAGGAACACCGCCCCCAGATGGCTGACGGCGAAGGCGAGCTCCAGGAAGGCGGCGCTGTTCTTCATGAAGGCAGCGACCACGTCGTCGGGGCCGATCCCGCGTTCGGCGAGGATCGCCGCCGCCTTCTGGATGCGGGTCCAGAAATCGCCGTAGGTGACCTCCGTCCCGTCATAGGTCAGCGCGATCCGGTCAGGCGTCGTGGTGGCGTGGAAGCGGATAAAGGCGCTGAGATTGACCATCCTTCCTCCTCCCCTTTGCGTTCCGGCCTAGTAGCCGCGCGGCAGGCCCAGAACCTGGGTCGAGATATAGTTGAGGATCATCTCTTCGGAGACCGGCGCGAACTTGAACAGCCGGGCGTCCCGCCACAGCCGCTCCAGATAGGATTCCTTGGCGAAGCCCATGCCGCCCATGGTCTGCATGGCGCGCTCGATGGCCTTGTTGCCGGCCTGGGCGGCGATCAGCTTGCCGATATTGGATTCGGTGCCGTAAGGCTGGCCCGAATCGCACAGCGTCGCCGCCTTGTAGTTCATGACCCGCGCGCATTCGAGCTCGGCATGGGCCTGGGCCATGGGATATTGCAGCCCCTGATACTTGCCGATGGGATCGCCGCGAAAGACCTTGCGCTCCTTCGCATAATCGACGCCGAGCCGCAGGGCGAGCTCGCCGGCGCCGACCATCGCCGCGGTGGTGACGATGCGCTCGGTATTGAGCACGTCGAACAGCTCGGCCAGGGCGTTGTTCAGGGTGCCGATCACCTCGTCCGGCTCGATCCGCACATCGTCGAAATAGACGTTCGACGAGGGCAGCGTGTTGGTGCCGACCTTCTCGATCGCGGCATGGCTGACGCCGGCGCGGTCGGTGTCGATCATGAACAGGCTCATGCCCTCGGTCCGGCGGCTGACCTCGTCGGGCTTCTTGGTGCGGGCGATGACCAGCATCTTCTGGGACTGGGGCACGCAGGTGATCCAGATCTTGCGCCCGTTCAGGCGCCAGCCCTCGCCGTCGGGCGCGGCGAAGGTGGTGATCTCCAGCGTGTTCGACCCGGCGTCGGGTTCGGTCAGCGCCATGCAGAAATTCAGCTCGCCCCGGCAGAGCTTGGGCAGGAGATCGCCCTTCATCTCGTCGCTGCCGTAGAGCGAGATCGAGACGCCGCCGAAAATCGGGTTGGTCATGAAGATCTGGCCGACCGTGGCCCCGGCGCCGGCGGCGGCGATGTTCTCGACGATCAGCGCCAGCTCCAGCATGCCCAGCCCGCCGCCGCCATATTCCGTCGGCAGATTGGCGCCGGCAAGGCCGGCGTTGCAGATCGCCTGCCAGCATTCGGTCGGATATTCCTTCTTGGCGTCCTTGTCGCGCCAATAGTCCAAGCCGAACTCCTCGCCGACCTTGCGCGCCGTTTCGGCGATCATCTTCTGTTCGTCGGTGAGGGTGAAATCCATGCCGTTGCCCTTTCCTGTTGCGCGCCCGGGCCTAGACGGCCCGCAGGAGGCGCAGGGGCGACTCCAGCAACGCGATGATCCGGTTGAGTAACTCCAGCCCCCGCACCCCGTCCAGGACCCGGTGGTCGCAGGACAGCACCAGGCCGATTTCGCGGCGCAGGGCGGGGCGGCCCTCGGCATCGGGGCGGAAGACCTCGCGCACGCTGCCGACACCCAGGATCGCCGCCTGGGGCGGATTGACGATCGGCGCGAAGCGGGTGACGTTGTGCATGCCGGCGTTCGAGACGGTCAGCGCGCCCCCGTCCAGCTCGCCGGCCGCCAGCGTTCCGGCGCGCGCGGCCGCGGCCAGCCGGTCGGCCTCGCGGGCGATCCCGTCCAGGCCGAGACGACCGGCATTGCGGATCACCGGCGCGAACAGGCCGCGCTCGGTCTGCACGGCGACCCCGACATCGGGCTCTGCCAAGGCCAGGAATTCGTCATCGACCCAGATCCGGTTCGCCTCGGGCAGCTCGGCCAGCGCAATCCCGGCGGCGGCGAGGATCATATGGTTGAGCGTGATCCGGGGCAGGTCGCCCAAATCGTTGAGCCGGGTCCGCAGGTCGAGGAGCGCGCTCGCCTCGGCCTCCGACGACAGATAGAAATGGGGCACGTCGCGCTTGGCGGCGACCATCCGCCGGGCCATCGCCTTATGGACCGAATCCGGCGCGATTCGGGCGCCCGAAGGCGCCGGGGCCGGGGCGGCGGCCGGCGCCGCGCCTTCCAGATCGGCGGCCTTGATCCGTCCGCGCGGCCCGGAACCGGCGACGGCGGCGAGGTCGATCCCCCGCTCCCGCGCGATCCGCCGGGCGAGCGGCGTGGCGACGACGCGCCCGCCCGCACCGCCCGTCGGCCGAACCGCCGGGGCGGGCGCGGCTTCGGGCGCCGCCACGGCCTCCGTCGGCCCCATTTCCGGCGCCGCGCCGGCGTCGGCGGCCGCGAGGCCCGGGCCGGTCCAGCGCGCCACCGGCGCGCCCACCGGCACCGTCGCGCCGGCATCGACCAGAATCGCCTCGACGGTGCCGGGGCCCGGCGCCTCGACCTCGTTGGCGATCTTGTCGGTCTCGACGACGAACAGAACCTCGCCCTTGGCGACCGTATCGCCGACGCCGACCCGCCATTCGGCGACCAGCCCCTCGGTCATGGTCAGCCCCAGCTTGGGCATGACGATATCGGTGGTTCCGCCCATCAGCCTTCCTCGATCGGACCGCGCCCCCGCCTATTTGCCCGTGAAGTTGGCCTTGCGCTTCTCGAGGAAGGCGGTGCAGCCCTCATGGGCGTCCTCACTGTCCAGGACCAGGCCGATCATCGCCTGTTCGTGGGTAATGGCCGCCGAGAGCGGCATGTCGCCGCCGGCGTTCAGGGTCCGCTTGAGCAGTTTCAGGACCAGCGGCGACTTGTCGGCGATCCGCTCGGCCAGGTCGAGCGCCTCGTCCATCACCTTGTCCCTGGGCACGACCCTGTTGGCAAGGCCGATCTCGACCGCCTGCTCGGCGGTGATGTGCTCGCCGGTGAACATGATCTCCTTGGCCCGGCAGAGCGGCACCTGGCGGATCAGACGCTGGGTGCCGCCGGCGCCGGGAAACAGGCCGAGGGTGATCTCGGGCAGGCCGAGACGCGCCGTATCGGCGACGATCCGCATGTCCAGGGACAACAGGAACTCGGTGCCGCCGCCCAGCGCCCAGCCATTGACCGCGGCGATGGTCGGCTTGTCGCACAGCTCGTACTTGCGGAAACAGCGATGCACATGCTCGGCGAATTCCTGGTAATGGGGCAGGCCCTGGCGGGAATTCAGATCGGCGATATCGCCGCCGGCCAAGAAGGCCTTGTCGCCGGCGCCGGTGGCGACGATGACGCGGACGGCGGGGTCGGCCTCCAGCTTCTCCAACGCCGCCTCCATCGCCAGGATGGTCGGCGTGTCGATGGCGTTCAGCACCTCGGGCCGGTTCAGGGTGATGAGGCCGATGGCCCCGCGGACCTCGGTGAGAACGGCGTCTTTGCTCATGGTCTTCTCCTTGATAGCGGGTCGGCGCGGGGCGGGGCGGTCAGGCGAGCAGCCGCCGCGCCGCCGTCTCGATCTCGTCGGCGCCGGGCAGATAGGCCTTTTCCAGCGACGGGGTGTAGGGCACCGGCATGAAAGGCGCGCCGACCCGCAGGATCGGCGCATCCAGCTCGTCGAAGCCGATATCGGCCATGCGCGCCACGATCTCGGCGCCGATCCCGAAGGCTTCGACCGCTTCATGGGCGACCAGCAGCCGGTGGGTCCGCGCCAACGACTCGAGCACCGCCCCTTCGTCCCAGGGCTGGAGCGAGCGCAGATCGACGATTTCGGCCTCGACGCCGCCCTCGGCCAGCCGCGCGGCCGCCTTCTCGGCCTCGCCCACCATCGCCCCGTAGGAGACGACGGTCAGGTCCCGGCCCGGCCGGGCGATCCGCGCCTTGCCGATCTCGACCGCCGGCGGATCGTCGGGAAACTCTCCCTTCACCGCGTAGAGGGCCCGGTTCTCGATGAACACCACCGGGTTCGGATCGTCGATGGCGGCGCGCAGCAGCGCGTAGCCGTCGGCCACCGTCGCCGGGCACAACACCTTCAGCCCCGGCACATGGGCGAGCCAGGCTTCGAGGCATTGGGAATGCTGGGGTCCGGCATTGATGCCGCCGCCATGGGCGGTGCGCAGAACCATCGGCACGGCGGTCTGGCCGCCGAACATGAAATGCGCCTTGGCCGCCTGGTTGACGAGTTGGTCCATGACCAAGGACATGAAGTCCATGAACATGATCTCGACCACCGGCTTCAAGCCGCCCATGGCGGCGCCGACGGCCGCACCGGCGATGGCGGCCTCGGAGATCGGGGTGTCGCGGACCCGGTTCTCCCCGAACCGATCCAACAGGCCGCGCGTGACGCCGAAGGGGCCGCCGGGACGGGCGATGTCCTCGCCGAACAGGATGACGTCCGGGTCCGCCTCCATGGCGTCGGCGAGAGCCTTGTTGAAGGCGTGTACGAAACGCAGTTCGGCCATCGCCCCGCCCCCTCAGCCCGCGGCCGCGCGGTAAACGTCCGCGCGCGCCGCGTCGAAGTCGGGGGCGTCGGCGGCTTTGGCCTTGGCAACGGCCGCGTCGATCCGGGCATCGACCCGCCCGGCGACGGCGTCGATGTCGCGCTTCGCCACCTTCAAGGCGCGCAGCCGCTTGGCGCAGCGTCCGATCGGATCCTTCGCCGGCAGCGCCTCGATTTCCGTGGCGTCGCGGTATTTCTGGGGGTCGCCCTCGAAATGCCCTTGCACCCGCGTCGTCCGACATTCCAGCAGGCGCGGGCCGGGTTTGCGCCGCATGGCGCCGACCAAGGACCGGGCCGCCGCCGCCACCGCCTCGACATCGTTGCCGTCGACTTCCTTGGTGGCGATGCCATAGGCCTTGGCGAGGCGGGTCGGGGTCGTCGACAGCTGCAAATCGGTCGGCGAGAATTCGGCCCAGCCGTTGTTCTCGCAAACGAACAGGAGCGGCAGGTCCCACAGCGCCGCCATGTTCATGCTCTCGGCGACGGTGCCCTCCGCCAGCGCGCCGTCGCCGAAGAAGACGACGGCGACCGACTTTCGCGCCTTCACTTGATGGGCGAGCGCGCTGCCCAACGCGATGGGCACGCCGCCGCCAACGATGCCGTTGGCACCCAGCATGCCGACCGCCATCTCGGCCACATGCATCGACCCGCCGCGGCCGCCGCACAGACCGCCGTCACGGCCGAGCAGCTCCAGGAAGAACCCATCCAAATCCACGCCCTTGGCCAGCGCGTGGCCGTGGCCGCGATGGTTGGACGCCAGGCTGTCGCCATCCTCCAGCGCCGCGGCGACGCCGACGGCGGTGGCCTCCTGGCCGATGCTGAGATGGATGAAGCCGGGAATCTCGCCATCGGCGAAAAGCTGGCTCAGCCGTTCCTCGGCGCCGCGAACGAGCAGCATCTTCTCGAAGAGCTCGAGCAACTCGCGGGCGGCGCCCGCCCCCTTGGCGCTGGACACCTCCAACCTCCCCTCAATTCAACCCGGCGACGACGCGCACCGGTCGGGTCATTCCTAGCGCATCGGGGCAACGCCGCCAAGCGGGCGGGCCGACGGGCGAGAATGGTTCCCTCCGGCAACGTCATGTTCTAGGGTGCGGTCCAACTCGAACTGGGAGGAAAACGACCGATGAGCGACGAACCTGTCATCAAATTCAGCGTCGACGAGGACGGCGTCGGCACCTTGCTGATCAACCGCCCCAAGGTCTTCAACGCCTTCAATCAGGAGGTGGTCGACCTGTGGGCCCAGGTGCTGAACGACGCCGCCTCGGACGACGCGGTCAAGGTGATCGTCCTGACCGGCGCCGGCAAGGCCTTCTGCGCCGGCGGCGACCTCGACTTCATCGAGGAGGCCCTGGACAACGACCCTCTGCAGAACAAGAATTTTCTGTTCGAGCATGTCCATAACGTCGCCCGGGCGCTGGAACGGATGGACAAGCCGATCATCGCCGCCGTCAACGGTGCCGCCTTCGGCGCCGGCATGGACATGGCGCTGATGTGCGACATGCGTTTCGCCGCCCAGTCGGCGACCTTCGCCGAAAGCTACATCGCGGTCGGGCTGACGCCGGGCGACGGCGGCACCTACTACCTGCCGCGCATGATCGGCACCGCCAAGGCGCTGGAGCTGTTCTGGTCGGGCAAGACCCTGACGGCGGACGAAGCCAAGGACTACGGGATCGTCAACGACGTCTTCCCCGACGACCAACTCTTGGAGAAGACCTACGCATTCGCCCGCAATGTCGCCTCCAAGCACCAGCTCGCCATCCGCGCCTGCAAGCGCATGGTCTATAACGGTCTGGGCGCGTCCCTGGCGACGAACCTGGACATGATCTCGTCCCAGATGGCGATCATCCAGACCCAGCCGGGCCATCGCGACTGCGTGATCGAACTGCTGGACAAGATCAAGAAGCGCAAATCCTGACCCGGCGCTTGCCGGCAACGAAAAACGGGAGGGGCACGCCCCTCCCGTTTTGTTTGGCCCGCTACATGCCGTGGGTCTTCGGGTCCAGCTTGTCGAAGATCTCGCGCTTGTAAAGCGCGCTCAGTTTCGCCACGTCGCCGCGAACCGGCGTCGCCAGCTTGTCCCATTTGCGCACCAATTCCACGAACCGGTCGATCTTGGCTTTGACGTCCGTCAGGCCGCGCGCGCCTTCGTTCTCCTTGGCCACGGTCGCCAGATCGGCGCGGGCGAAATTCCGGGATTCGGCCAGCAATTCGGCCGAGGGCTGGTGGACGGTCACGCCATGCGCGCCCGCCGACGCGATGACTTGTTCGTCCAGTTCGTTGTACCGCACCACGGTCCCGGCGATGGCGAGGGAGGCATGGTCGATCATCGCCGTCCGCTCGGCCAGAGTCAGCCCCTTCCAGAACCCCCGGTTCGCCCCGATCAGCGAGATCGAGTGAGACGTTCCAAGCGGGACCATGGTGATCCCCTTCGCCACGTCCCACAGGCTGAAGCTGCGCAGCGCGCTGGAGGCCTGGATCGCGGCGTCGATAACGCCCTGGTTCAGCCCCTCGAACATCTCGTTTGCCGGCAGCGAGACGGTCACGGCGCCGAAATGGTTGGCCCACCGGGTCCAAGCCGTTCCCGCGACCCGGATCTTCATCCCCTTCAGATCCTCGACCGTCGTCACCTTGCCCTTGGTGATCAAGCGGAAGGGCGGGGTCGCGTAGGTGCCGTTATACACGAAGCCCTGGGCCGCGAATTCCGCTTGGCAGTCCGCGCAATGGAGAAGATTGAACTCGGACGACGCCCCCGCCATCACCGTATTGTCGGTGCCCAGCAGCGCCAGGTCGGCGAGCAGTTTCGCGTGCGGCAGTTCGCCCGGATAGTAGAGCAGCGCCGCCAAGCCGATATCGGCCGCGCCGTCGCGCACCCCGGACAGGGTCGCTTTCAACGGGATCAGGCTGCCGGAAAGGAACAAGCGGAACTTGAGCGACCCGTTGGTCGCCTTCTCCACCGCCTCCACATACGGGTTCCATCCATGGGAAACCGTCGGGTGTTTTCCGGGCGCGCCGATGGTCACGCGCACCTCCTTCGCCGCCTCGGCCGTGCCCGCGGCCATTAGCGATATCGCGCCGGCAAGCGCTAGCTTTTTCAATTTCCCGAAAGTCATTCTCTGCCCTCCAAATTTTTAGTGCCACCGTCGAAACGCGGTGCCGGTAACTTGTTCTTGCCTGGCCCACTCTCGGCCGGGACTCTTCGAGGACAGGCAGGGTAGCCGATGAAGAAGAGAATGCCACAAGAATGGGTGGCGCCAGCGAATACGGTAGGACGGAGCGCCGAATAGCCGATTAGAAAAAGATACCGGACCCCCAATAAGAAACGGGAGGGACGCGCGCGTCCCTCCCGTCGCAACCTGGATGTTTCGTGGCAGGTCGGGCCACTACATGCCGAAGGTCTTGGGATCCAGCTTGTCGAACAGCTCGCTCTTGTACAACGCCTCCAGCTTGGCCGGATCGTTGCGCACCGGGGCCACAAGCTTCTCCCATTTGCGCACCAGCGCTAGGTAGGTGTCGATCTTGGCGGCGGCGTTCTTGATCTTGTACTTTTCCTCGCTCTCCTTAGCCACGGTGGCCAGGTCCTTTTCGGCGAAGGCCTTCGACGCCGCGGCCATTTCCGGCGAGGGCTGATGGATGGTCACGCCATGCTCGCCCGCGACCTTGAGCACCGCCTGGTCGAGTTCCTCGTACCGGACCACCGTGCCGGTGATATTCAGCGCCGCCTTGTCGATCAGAACGGTCCGCTCGGCAAGGGTCAGGTCACGCCAGAAGCCTTGGTTGTAGCCCATCAGCGACAGCGAATGGGCGGTGCCCAGCGGGATCATCGTGATACTATCGGCCACATCCCACAGGCTGTAGCTCCTCAGCGCGCCCGGCGATTGGATCGCCGCGTTGATCACGCCCTGGCTGAGACCCTCGAACATCTCGTTCGCGGGCATCGGTACCGGGATGGCCCCGAAATTGGCCAGCCAGCGGGTCCAGGCCGCGCCGGAGACCCGCACCTTCTTGCCCTTGAGTTCGTCGAGGGTCGTGATCTTGCCCTTGGTGATGAGGCGGAACGGAGTCGAGGAGTAGGCGCCCAGATAGACCTGCCGCTGGGCGGCGAATTCGCGCTGGCATTCCGGGCATCGCAGCAGATTGAATTCGGTCGTCGCGCCGGCCATCACCGCGTTGTCGGTGCCCAGCAGGGCGAGATCTCCGACCAGCTTGGCGTGGGGCAGTTCCGCCGGATAGTAATGCAGGACCATCAGCCCGACATCGGCAACACCGTCGCGCACGCCGGTCAGGGTCGCCTTCAACGGAAGCAGCGACCCGGCCAGGAACATTCTGAATTTCAGCGACCCGCCGGTCGCTTCCTCGACCGCCTTGACGTAGGGCTCCCAACCATGGCTGACGGTCGGATGCTTGCCGCCGACGCCGACGGTCACCTTGACCTCCTTGGCCGCCAGGGCCGGTCCCGCGATGACACCCATCATCGCCGCGGCCAAGAGGCCGCGTTTCACTATCGCTCCGATCATATCGATCTCCCCGATCTGCTTGTTCGTTCGTTCGCGGCCCCGACGCTCCTCGACGGATGCCTTGGGCGAGAACCTACACCGGCGACAGCCGGGTCAACAATGGCGGCGTCAGGGCGAGCACCGTGCTACCAATGGTCCGGCGCCAATCAATAATCCTGGAGGAAGCCCAAGTGAGCGACGAACCCATGATCAAATTCAGCGTCGACGGCGACGGCATCGGCACGCTGCTGCTCAATCGGCCGCATCTGTTCAACGCCTTCAATATCGAGATGGCGGACCTGTGGGGCGACACCATCGCCAAGGCCGCGACCGACGATTCCGTCAAGGTGGTCGTCCTCGCCGCGAACGGCAAGGCCTTCTGCGCCGGCGGCGACCTGGACATGGTGGTCGAGATGCAGAAGGCAGACTCGCTGTGGCACAAGAACTTCCTGTTCGAGCATGTCCACAACATCGCCCGCGCCCTGGAGCGAATGGACAAGCCGATCATCGCCGCCATCCACGGCGCCGCCCGCGGCGCGGGCTGGGACATGGCCTTGATGTGCGACATGCGCTGCTGCACCGAGTCGGCGACCTTCGGGCAAAGCTACATCCTGCTCGGCGTCACCCCCGGGGATGGCGGCACCTATTACCTGCCGCGCCTGACCAACCCCTCGCGGGCGCTGGATCTGTTCTGGACCGGCCGGGCGATCGACTCCCGGGAGGCCCTGTCCTATGGGCTGGTCGACCGCGTCTTCCCGGACGACGCGCTGATGGAGAACACCTACGAGCTCGCCCGGCAGATCGCCAGCCGCAATCCCCACGCCGTACGCGCGACCAAGCGGCTGGTCTATAACGGTCTCGGCGCGTCGCTGGCCGCCAATCTGGACTATATCTCGTCGACGATGGCGATGATGCAGGCAACCGACGAACACCGGAAGATGCTCGTCGATCATCTGGCCGAGGTACGCCGCAAGTCCGAATAGGCGCGGGAAGCGGCCGGCCGGCCGAACCGGCCGCCGGCGTCCCGGCGCCCTCTAGCGCAGGCCCAGGCCGCGGGCGATGACGCCGCGCAGGATCTCGTTGGTGCCGCCGCGCAGCGTCATGCCCGGCGAATGGAAGATGGCCTCGGCGAGGCGCACCTCCAGCGGGTCGAGGCTGTCTTTCGACGGGCGGGCATCGACGACGGACCGCACCAGGGCGATCGATTCCTGCTCGAACCGGGTGCCCAGATCCTTGATGACCGCGGCTTCGTTGTTGGGCAGCGCCTTGCCCGACGCCATCAGCCCGACGATGCGCACCGACATCCGGCGCAGGGTCCAAAGCTGGGCGACCAGCTTGCCGAGCGCCGCTTTCTGCGCCGAGGTG